>Ga0302325_10016439_pt1 | contig 15674 bp, 21 predicted proteins | sample Palsa_T0_2_FD_201948 | JGI IMG/M metagenome (GOLD analysis project Ga0302325, IMG submission 201948) | Peat permafrost microbial communities from Stordalen Mire near Abisko, Sweden - Palsa_T0_2 | ecosystem: Environmental > Terrestrial > Soil > Palsa > Peat permafrost | place: Sweden: Abisko...
CGGAATTTATGAAGGTCACTTTTTGAAAAATCACCAATTTGTATGGGGATCCCCATAGTTAACGGTTTTGGGTGTCCGAGATCGCCACCTGTACGGGATCGCCCCCTAGATACTTACTCGTTTAATTTATTTAATTTAGTGCAAGTTAATTGACCTCATCTATATTATCAATATCTACCTACGCCGGAATTCCAGGAACAATAACATTACAGAGCGCACTGCGTCCCGCAACCAACGGTCCCTCTAATACACTATTCGCAAACTTATCACATAAAATAATATTCCCCAGAGCGAGGGCAAACACCGTCTCAGCACTCTGGCCCTGGGGTTTCGGCTCAGCCGAGTCAATGAGACCGAGACATGCCTGGACTAAAGTAGTGACTCCACTTGCGCGGGTGATTTGGCCACTCACGACGGCGTTGATAGCGGGCAGGACGGAGTTTTGACAGAGAGTTTGTTCGACTTGTTGGAGGAGGGCAGTGTTGCCTGGAGGGAAGAGGTTGTTGATATCTTGCACGATTTGCGCGTTTGAGTTGGGGGAGGGTAGTGGTGGAGATGGGACCACAGGAGTCTAGTTGTTAGAACGTTTGAGTAGGGGCGTACTGTTGTGAATGTAGGGGGTGAGATGACAATGACTGACTGACCGCTTGTTATTGTGGTTGGCGGTGGTGTTACGATGCTCACTTGTGCTTGAGTCGTGGGGACCACCGGCGGTGACGGCGAGAGGGAGGAAGCTGCGGGTACAGAGCCAGAGCTTTCGGTAACCTCAGGTGGAGTCGATGTGGCAGGAGGTGGAGTAACGATGGAAGGTGAGCCCGTATCAATGGGAGTGTTTGGTGAGACAGAACCGGTGATAATTGGCGGTGGATTCACTGTCCCGGAGTCCGTTGTAGCAGTGAATGGAGGTGGACTCGGCAATGTGACGGAAGAACTTGCACTTGCTGCGCTAGAGGATGGTATTACCGGGGGCGAATCTGAAACGGTACTTATACTGGCGATGGAAGAGCCAGACGAAGACGACCCCGACGGTGAGGAAGTTGAGGTTACAGAGAGCGGCTGATCCGATGTCGGCGGAATATTGTCAGTCAAACTGCCCGAAGAAGTAGCTGTTGTCGGGGTACTAGAACTACTCGAAATAGTTGTTCCGCTAAATGGAGTTACAGTCGATGACCCTGAAGACACGCTAACTGGCGGGGGGAAATCAGATGTGCCTGAAGAACTTGAAGAACTTATCGGTACTGTTGATGATGTCGAAGTCGTTGACGGGGAATTCGAAGTAGTTGAAGAACTTGACGAGAACGAACTGTCTGAGGAAGAGCTGGTGGGATCCGAACTCGACGTAGGTGAGCTTGTGGTTGTCGTAACCGGAGGACTAGGAGTGGGCGATGTAGTTGGGGAGGATCTCGACGAGGATGAACTGCCCGAGGGGGGATCTGAACTCGAGCTTGTCGTTGTCGTGACGGGAAGACTAGAACTGGTACTAGAACTAGAACTAGTCGTTGTCGTGGTTGATGGTGATCCGACTGTGGTAGAAGAGGAGCTAGATGTAGTGGAAGAGGAGCTTGAGACGGCGGTAGAAGAAGAAGAGCTTGAGCTAGACGTTGTTGAGACAGCTGTGCTGGAAGAGGAGCTCGAGACCGTCGTTGTTGACACAAAGCTTGGAGAAGAGCTCGAGGTAATCGTTGATGACACAGTTGTGGAGGAAGAGGAGCTTGAGATGGTCGTTGTCGACACAAATGTGGTGGAAGAGGAGCTTGAGATGATGGTTGTCGAGGTGGAAGGAGAGGTAGTAGTCGTTGATGAGGCTGTACTTGAACTGGAACTGGTCGTCCCGGCAGGAGTCAACGTCACCCTACAAATCAGTAACATCCTCCGACTCGACTACATTATCGTTTGTTCTTGTCCACCCCGCTCAACCGCCCTGCGATACACATTCTCGCCAGTCGTAAACACCTCAGCCTACCATCAATCTCCACTGCGAGTGAAAATACCCATTCAAAAACGCTTCCCAGGGCGGATAAGTCCGCTGCTGCCACGGTGGGGTAAACATGCGACACCACCGTCGGAAGAGAGGTAATCACCACGGCTGGGGCATACACTATCTGACCCCCCAGCACGGCACTGAATCCCTGTGTCGCAGTGAAAGAGCCGTTGTTGCAGTATGCTGTGCCTACTAGTATCGTAGAATATGTTTCCACGATGATGAGTTGGCCGTTTTGTGTGAGGGCGGAGAATTCGGGGGTTATTTGCTGAGATCAGTAAGAGTAAGAGATAGGAGATACCGGAACTGCACCGATGGTTGTGCATTGGGCGGTTACATGTGGGAGGGAGGCCAGGAACCAGAGGAGTGATAGGCCGGTTGAGAGGGCGGTGTTCTTGGGGAAGGAGGTGTATGCGGTAGTCTGGCCGATGAATATGGCGAAGATGAGGTAGAGAGCAAATAGCGTTTTGGATAGAGATGGTCGTCTTGTTGATGCTGAGCTCACAAAAGCTGAAACGGACGGTGATCCCGTGTTCACAGAGGCTGTGATGAGTGTGGTTTCCGTACCGACAGTGTTTCCCCCACTCCCTCCTGCACCTCCCCCGACTCTCGTTGTGCTGGTCGAAGCCTTACTAGTAGTACTCGACACAGCATTCATCAGCGGCGCGTAACTAACAGTCCCCTGGCCATTATCCGATCCCGCAAACATCTGCCCGTCGATCTGCAACAACTGCTGCGCCGACACAGTATTATTCAAATACTGCTGCATATCAAACTGCGACAGAAAGTTGACTGGTTGAGGACACATAACGCCGTTATTACAATTCAGGGCCGCGGTGCTGGGGTCGTTGGTACACGCTAGATGAGGAAATTGTGCTAGGATACCGCAGGAGGGACCGCCGCAGGTTATTGTCAGACTGACTCCCTGGCCAAGACCGCAGTCCGTGTATGTACCGTTGGCGGAGGAAGATATCGACATGGTACTAACTGTTGTCTGGTCGTTTTGACGCGTTCAGTGAAGGTTGACGAAGTTTTCGTTTGGGATGGGAGGCGGGGGGGGGGACAATGTATGTATTTATGTGTTGGCTATTTTTAAACACAGATACGCTAAAGCGATATTAAACGCCGGCGTGGGATTAAGGTTTTGGGCGCACGTAATTATGATCCGCGCAAGGGGGTCACCAGGCCAATCGCACGGACTGCGAGGAATTAGAGTTTTCTGTTCCTGATGGATGATTGGACAACGGCGTCTATTCTTAGCGGTCTCCGAAAAAACAGCCAATCTGGGATGAGAAACGACGCTGCGGTCGCTTGGAAAATCAAGGTCGACGACTCACACACAGTGGGCTAAATAGCCGATTCGTCGAAGATAACCGAAAGCCGTTATATATACTACCCGTTTTTCCGAAGTATTGCGCTTTCAGAGAATCATCCGGACCAGTGTTGCCAAAGGCACAGACGCAGACTCCCAGCAATAAACCGCCTCCCAGCAGCATACCAAACAGCATGCCTAGTACAGCGGATTATTCCGACGCCTGCCCAGCCACTGCCGTCTGTGCCCTCGGCAAAGCCTAAATATCGAAATAGAAGCTTATTATCTCATCGTTCCAACCCGCAGCCAATGAAAACCCATAGGGAGGCTGAGCAACCCGCAAATACGCCCGACTGCGCCTCTTATCACAACCGTTGTGTTGGGAGTTCACGTGCACTGGCCACCCGCTTTGTCTATCGCTTCCCTCACAACGGTGGGGCCCGGGGCCACTCGACGGACGGACGATGTTCCTCCCCGTGCTATGGCTTCTATCGCTCCAAGTGGCAGTGGCATGCGACATCCAAGGCATAGTATACGTATCCCCCGCTAACGCACTCTTCTGACTTAGAACATCACCAGCTCCTTCGAGGACCTTTTCCCACGCACTCTCACCATCGTCGAAACTTATGTATTCCTCGGCACGGACTGTACCGCCCCGGTCACGGTGCTTCAGACCGTCATCGCCGGCGGGACCGCGTTCTATGCTCTCCAGGAGCAGATTACGAGTCAATCTGCGCCGCTGGTGGTTACTTTTCAGTACCCTTCCCTGACAATGACGGAGCTTGCTTCGGTGGGGAGGACAGTGAACTGGGTATTAAAGATCTCTCTGACGGTGGACTGACGGTAGATTGAGAGTTGGGTTGGTGGTGGAGGTGGGGGAGGGACTTATACGTATGCTGTTTGGGTTTAAATACTTATCGTAGGATTGTGTTGCCTAGTCAGACACCGCCGCCGACGTCTTCTTCAAGTGTAATAATGCTTGTTTTGGGTCTGATTAGTAGATGGATACCACTTCCAGTATGAGTACGACGTCACTTGCAACTTTATCCAGTACCTCCACTTCCCAAACCTCAACAGCACCAACTCCGTCTGCAAGCCCAACCCGGTCAAGCGGCCTCCCACCTGCCGCAATAGCCGGCATCGCCATTGGCATCGCTGTCGGATTTTCCCTTCTGGCTCTGTTACTCTATTATCTCGCCCGCCGACCCCGTCCTCCGCCTCCCGCAATCGAACCGTCTCCTCCGCCATCGCCGAAACCACTTGATCCCGACTCAAGCCGCACGGTTTCGATCAACTCATTTGATTCTGAGCAAATTGCCAGGATGAATACTTTGCTGGGACCGGTTGGAAAGGATGGCGTGCGCGGTAAGGCACACGATGGGGAGGAGATGGAGGAGGTTGGAGCGAGGTTGGGGACTATTCATGAATATGCGGGTGAATATGCGGGTTAAAAAAGGGGGAGCAGTTGGCTCGGAATGATACGGTATTGGGATAACGGCGTTTATTTTTCAATCTTTCAGGGATGGGGAACTGTGAATATAACTTCAGATACCTAACTTGTACAGCCTTAACGGAACCAAACACAATAAAATTACCAATACATTCATCGCCATACTCCCTCGTTCTTACTTCCAAATACTTAGTTGTGTCTGCGATCATTCCAGGCGACGTAGTTCTTTCCGCTTCCCCAAGTTCCATATGAATACTGTGCCTTTGTCAAGTCACCGTAGGAAACACCATGATAAGCCCAACACAAATCATTCAACATATTCTTAATCTGTCCACTTGTCGGCCTCCGGTAGTCTTTAAAAAAATCCTGCCAACTCTTATTCCATCCTGACCAATGCAACGCAGAATGAACATTCTCCTTGATCACAAGTCCATACTGCGCAGAATCAATGTCCAACTCCCGCGGATACAAGGCTCTGAATTCCTGGGGAAGGAGGTGATGCCACGTCCAATCACCCTGGTTCAACCATCCGTATCCGTTAGCGAGTTTATCCCCCGAGCGACATTGTCTGGGCGCTTCACGGACTTCCGGTGTGACGGACGTGCCGCCGTGATTGTAGACTGTGACTTGGGGGTTCTGTCTGCGGACTACGAGAAGATCTTCGTGGATGAGGACTTGGAATGTGGTCTCGAGGGGATCTTCGGCTTCCCGCATGCTGGGGTCGTTGATGGTCACGTTGAAAGTGGGTTCTGAGGGGTGGATGCCAGTGATGATGAATCGAGTTGGCTCCTGCGGTGCTGGCGAGCCTCTCCCTGTATTGAACGTGATCTTGAAATTTTCGTCGTCGTTCATGATGGAATTGGTACTAGAGGAATTTGAAGGCTGCGTGTGTATTGAACTTGAGTTGGCTCAATCATTGTTGGCGCCGTGTTCTTAAATACCTCTCCCCGGCAAACAAACTGCGGGCCTGGGGCGGCGACGAGGCTATGCAACGACTCATCGGAATAACCTTATCATTTCCGATCACTTTATCTGCGCACCGCACAGCCACGGCGATGGCTGCTCTCGACTGTTTGGCGTGGCACAAAAGGCCGAGGGCTGGGATTAAGTTTTGGAAACGTGGGGTGACGGCAAACACGTGTGGGAGGTTGGTTAGCTGAAATTATCGCGGCCGTTGCGCTAGAGCCGATCTCGGAGGTAGAAGCGGGGACTAGGCCCCGGAAAAAGAATTGAGAGGCTGATTTTAGAAGTGGCAGGAGGGAAATAATGTGTTGAATAGGTACGTAGTTGGGTATTCTCGGGGTACTTCGCTATTGAATCCATAGAAATCTAAAACCTTGACATTCAATTACTTTTAAATGCCATTGGCAAAGCAACCGTCGCACTCTATCATTATCATTACTGATGGTGTCAGCTGTCAAACTGGATTTGGTCGGTTTACTTGGACGAATCCTCCGTATCCAAGCTGAACGGCGCTGTTGTCACGTTTTCGGGGGTTTATAAATTATCGGACGATCCATTATTGCCAATTGGGTTATTCTAGGCGAGAAGGTTGGTTTCTGATCCACCTAGACGATTTAATTGGATTAACAAACGAGACTTGATTATCGCGCAATTAGGTTCGTAGGAGAAGCAAACGCTCGTTAGTATTCGGGGCACCCGAGTCTTGCCGATACCGAATGAAAGGGCCCACCCGGGTGATATGTAAGCCTCGTATCCATAAATCCCCCCGTGTGGCAGCCACCGCGGATTTGGTTCAAAACGCTCCCCCCTGCGGCAGTTGAACAGTCGCCAAAGATGCGCATCAAACATATGTACGCGCAGTCGTACCTCGACTTGGCCAACACGCTGACCACTGTCGCAGTCTTCGCCGGCGCGATCAGTTTCGGGACCCTCGTGACGCTGCCGATCGGCATCCCCAACTCGGACTACCTTGGCCTCCTGCTGGGGATAGGCTCCTACCTGTTCACGGCATGTCTTTTCGCGGCCATTGCGATCGCGTACCTTCTCCGCCACGACGAGCGCAACAAGCCCCTTTCTCCGACCAAACGACTGCTCTGTCAACTCCACATATGGCTTGTTATTCTGTTGCTGTTGGCGGGGTTTGTCGTGCTCAATGTGGTTGTTATGAATTTCGGACAGCGGAGCGTGGGGTTAGCGGGGATTGTGTCGTTGTCGGTGATTGTGCCTGTTTGGTTTATGTCGGTGCATTTTATGGAAATGACGGGGAAGTTGGATCACGACACGTTTATGGTTGAAGCGGCGGCGGATTCAGGAAAGCATCCGCCGGCGCGGACAGGAAATAGTCGTATTGTGATGGTTCAAAGCACTCCCAATGATGAGGATTGAAGGGGATTATGATTTCCTGGAATATGGCCGCCCAGTTTCAGTATCATGTACGTCGGTATCATGTAAGTGTTATCGAGCACATCGATGAACATAATTTATTATGAGTCTGCTTTGCAAAACTGATTTGCCCTATAACTGCGGCAAGATCGCCGGCCGGCGGCCCATCTTAAGGAATGACGCAACTACCCAGCAGAGCTTTACTCGGCAACTGTTGCCGTAAAGTCGGGTCAGACTCTCCAAATCCCGCGGGCGGGAAAAGAATAAGGTTCAAGGCCAAGACTCGTCCGACGCCGGCCCGTGCGGAAGCCAGCCCCCTTATTGGAGCCATATCCGTTCACAATTTCCTACTTCACATCACTGCCTCATTTGTTCTCTCTCCTGAACCAGAAATCCGGAACCATGTCCGATCGCGAGGAGCCGAGTCAACCCATTCCAGAAGTCGGTGAAAATGTTTCTGCGACGCCGGCACCGGCGGTTGCAACGCACATTACAACGCAAGCAGCGACTGCAAAACCCTGTGGCTGCGGGTGTATGCCCGTCAAAGTCCCATTTGTGACTCCAGCGTATAAGCGCGCGACACCGGAATTTAAAGCAAAGATCGCCGGCGAAGCGAAAGTACTTCTAGGCAAAGCAACCGAGGTCACAGCCACGACCCGGTCAGTGTAGTTCCCCCCGAACTTGTGGTTGAATTTACTAATTGTAGCGCAACGTTTACCGTTCCGTCACCAACGCGACAGATCAACTCGCCTTCGGGCTACGATAGCAACGCCCAACTGGGCCGTCTGCAAGCGCTTATCCAGACTCTCCAAAGTTCCGCCAACTTCTCCACTCAAAGCGGCTCGTATCCCAAAGCCGTGGAATGGACTTCCACGACGCTGACCACCATCGTCGTCGACTATTCCCAGGTCACTGGGGACAACCAGTATTTTGCCAACGTCTCGCAATTCTATAAGAGCCAGCCTGTGTTGAGTCTCTTGACTCAAATGTACGATGACAAACAGTGGGTTGTGTTGACTTGGTTGCGCGCGGCGGCTTATGCCAAGACCACTGGCATTTCGCAGGTCGCACAAGCTGCGCTGTTTCTGAGTCGCGCAAAGTTCTTTTATGATACTCTTGTGCAATCTGGGTGGAATACGTCGACCTGCGGTGGGGGCATGAACTGGGGACCCTTCAATGGGTACAAGAACGCTGTTACGACGGAGTTGTTTGTTGCGACTAGTATTGGCATGTATGAAGCCTTTGGCACGCAAAACTATCTTGACAACGCGGTTAAAGCCTGGACTTGGTTCAAGAACAGCGGATTGATCAATGCCCAAGGACTAGTCAACGATGGCTTGACAGATAATTGTCAGTATTTCCCTTGATCCCAGAGGCAGGCTGATTTAGGAACAACGGCCAGACGACTTGGACTTACAACCAAGGGATCGTCTTATCGGGCCTTTCGAAACTGTATTCCTACACCGGCGACGATACATTGATCACGGCAGCCCAAAATCTCATCGACTCGGTCATCGCTAGTCACCTCGTCTCCGCCCATGGCATCCTGGTCGAAACATGTGACCCGGGCGGATCCTGCGACGAAGACCAATGGCTGTTCAAAGGTGTCTTTTTCGAGCATTTGGGGTATTTCCTCTCTGATATCGGCAATCAGCAATCCGTTCCGAGTGCGACTCGTCTGGCTTTGGTGCAGAAATATGCAGGGTTCGTGCATACGAATGCGCTGGCGGTTTGGGCCTCGAGAGGAACGGATGGGATGGTTAGTAGCTGGTGGGATGCCCCGAGTGGGGGTCCGAGACAGGTCGCTGTTGAAACACAGGGAAGTGCAGTTGCTGCTTTGACTTGTACTATCAGGGTGGACAAGTTGTTGCAGTCGTTGGCACCGTAGGGCTTTCTTATGATTGTGGTGGATTCGCTTGGATCGTTGAAAGATAGGAACCTTTTTGTGGCAGAGTTATTACTGATGTTGAAATTTTCCTTGAATATGAGCACTTATATATTATTTTCCAAGTTATTCTTGTTTCCATGAGGTCAGTCAGAATGTTAGGATTTGAGGAGAGATGAGCTCGTAGAGAGCTTCTGGAAGCGAACTAGAGTGCTCTGGTGATGTGACAGGCTTCTTTATGAAAATCGGGCTATGAAGATGTGACTACCTTCCTAGTGCCAGATACTTAAGCCAACCCTAGTTAAAACACCTGGTTTTCTAACGCAGATTCTGAACCGTGACTATAACAATAGTAAACTTACGATCTCCCACAAGACATTGACACATGTAATTAAACAGTAATGGCCATGTTCTCAGCAATACTACACGACTGCGCCGCGGGCGAAGAGGTCGACGCGGTCGGGACTGGAAGACCAGGAGATTGAGCGATGGTCATGGTACCGCCGAATAGAGCATGGAAACTGGTCTGGGTCAAGTTTGGACCAGACGGGAAGCGTACATACATCATCCTTTACGTAGATGATCAGCTCATCATATGTCCGAAGACGATGATGAATCTCAATCGGTTTGAGATGAAAGTTTAGGGGAAGTTCAGTGATTTCTCGGTATGGAAATTGAGCATGGATTTGAGGAAGTCGGGTCTCCGACAATCAAGATTCATCAAGCGGATACTATATAGTAATAAGACTACTTACATACTCAAATGACGCACCTTTAATAATCAGAGTTGACAAATCCTATAACCTTCCCCTGATGGATAAACTTGAATTCCATCCCGCCTGGTCCAAACACGAAGCCGAGTTCAAATCCCACATGGTAGTAGGCTCCTTTGGGTCCCTGTCTTTTGGAGAATGAGGAGGCAGGTATATCCCTGAGATTTACTCTAAGCGAGCAAAGGGTTTTAAGATCAGGAATTAGTTCAGTACTCGAGGGGTACGGATACCCTTATGGTCATCATATTCAGGTGGAACGTCATTCTCACAAATGAGCAAATCCACTGTCCAGGACAGTGCACCATGCGCAAGATACGTCGTCGGTGTGTTCAGTATGAGGAAACTATTCTCCACTACCGTGCCGTTGGAAATGCGCTGAGCCTAATCGTGGCGGTTAGCGAAAAAGAAACCTGGTAGACTAACCTTTTCCGCAAACCAGAACATGGTCCCTCTACAGCGGGTGACACCATCCAAGTCCTTCAGTTTCCGTGATTTGGGGTGATAGCCCGGGCGAAATATAGCCTCTGCATTGATGCCGTAGCTCCTGGGCAACACCCGATCTTTGACAAAATCTAAGCCAAGCTTATAAAGGACTGCGCCTCGCATGATAGCCGAAACACTAGACTATTAGCGCTGGGTGCAAAGGTCTTCACCCCGATTCCGGTTGTTTTATTTGGACCACAGACGCTAGGCTAGACCCAAGAAATTTCGCCAAATAACTGTTCGATCCAAGCCCTCCAACTAGGAAGATTGTCTAGACTATCAGCCTTTTGCAACAAAGCTCAGAACTTTCAGATTCTCCCGATGGGTATTTTTGACGACGTCCATTTGATCTTTAATGAGTTTTAGGATTTGTTTAAAGATTGGATCAAAGACACTTTGAATATCGTTCCTTCAAAATAAGCAACATAAAATTGGGCAGACCTTGTCAATGTGAGATAGCCGTCCTCAAAGTTGATCTCAGGAATATCTTCCACTCCTCCGATTTCTATTTCATACTCCTGATCACACCTGGGCCCAAGTGGATTGAACGTCCTTTTGATAGTGTTGTTAAAATAGCGTAATAGGCCGTCGATTCGCCTATCTTTGAGGATTGTGTTGGCGTGAGTTCCAAGCTTTCTTCTCAGAAGGCTTTCGAAGCCTTGGTCAAGGAAAAGGGCGCCACAAGTGTCTCCGGAAGCAGGGCTACATTCCTCAACCATAAAAGGCCTCAGAGTGACGACTTTGTAACATATGAGATCCTTGTGTTAGCGGAGACTGTCAGAGGAGCGTACCACAGTCCCCCCGCCGGCATCGCAAACCATGAATCTATCGCCTTGTCGGAGGTCCATATCCTGACTCAAGGTGGCGCAATACAAGGCTGCCGCTTCTGGTTCGGTAATGAGCATAAGTTTGTGCCGTGGAATGCTCGCTCGTACCGCGGCTTGACGAGTCAACTCTTTTGCTTTGTCTGACCAGATTGCAGGAACAGTGACAACGTAGGAGATTTGTTGATGCCTCAAAAATTCTTCTCCAAAGTGCAGCGGAAGGACATTTTTCAACGCATGCTGGACGATGTTAGTCAAGTAGTCAGCAGTATAATCGACGGCCTTCTTTTGTGGGAGATCTGGATGGCGCCAGTCGTGGTCCTTCAAATAACCTCCCAAAAGAGACGCAGGAGTCGTTTGAGAAGCTCGGTTGGGGTAGTTGGCTTTTAGATTCTCCTGGAGACCAAGCTTGAAGTATTTAACACATGGTTTGTCCCTTGGTCCAACGCTTGCCCCCCAGTGAGGCGGGGATGAATTGTATGCAAGAGCGGATGGTGTTTTCGCGGTAAATGTACCTTCTTGATCAGGCCAAGTTCTCACAACGACCACTTTGTCCGCCACTCTTTTCATATCCGACGGCGAGGAGACTGAGATGGCGGCATTACTCTCATGTGCATATGCTATTCCGCTGTAGGTCGTTCCAAAATCTATCGCGATAACTAGGTCGCTTTTGGATTCAAAGGTCATTGAAGGCCCTGAAGAGGCTTGGTAGTAGGGTGGAGGCAATGAACTCATGTCCACGATGGGATGTCCTTTGAGGCAAAATTGGTTGCAATGGTCCTTTTTGTGTGAGCCGTCGGCGCGGACCCTTATCATCCAACACTTTTAGCTTTACTCTGGTGCATGAATTAACGGCCTAGTCATGCAACTATTATGCAGCTTGACGCATACTGAGGTAAGCCGCAATACTTGCTCCAATGACGCAGCTGCTTTTGGCCACGTTCCGGCGGCAATCCCTCCCGAACGACCCCAGCTGACCTTGACTAATTCCGCTTTATGCGTCCACATGACCTCTGGGTGTTCTCCACACGGTTCAACGAGCCTAGTACGGGGTAGGTGAGAAACCAAAACTTTACTCCGGAGAGGAAGATAAGATCGCCGAGCTTATGACCAATCCTGAGTAGAAATCCTGGGGAATCACTCGGAAAGAGATAAGCGTCGTTTCCTCACACGGACGAATCCGGCAAATTAATTAAGTTGTCATATTGTGACTTTCGTCACCCGAGTCCAAGTCGTCAAACGGTATCATACCATACATCCAGTCGATCAGTTGCATGTCCGTTACAAAAGCAGTTAAAGAAGTTAAAGAAGTCTGGAACGACTATTGGAAAGACGATGTATTGTCGGTTTCCGTTTCAGTTGCTGACACCAAGATGGCCACGGCTAAGAAACCCAGGCCCGCTACAGCAGAGGAACAAGACCCGGGCTCTGATCACAGGCACCCATACAATACAACAAGGTCAACTACACCAACAAACGCACCTCCACGGATAACTCACCCGGACAATAATTCCCAAATCGATATGTCCGATCCTGCTGAATTAGTGCCGCGAGACGAAGACGATGGGAATCCAGAGCCCACGGACGAGTTCGGTCAGGGCAAGTCTTCAAACGAAATACCTGGATCCTATCCACGTCGCGTCTTACGGCACATGTCAAGGCCGAGCCGAGTGACTGAAGCCGACTACCAAAAGCTAAAGGATGAAAGAAACCACCAAGCCCGTGTAGAAAAATCGCTTATCGTGGCTAATCAAAATTTACATGCCACAATTCAGGACCGAGAAAGAGAAATAAAGAACATGAGATATGAATTAGACCGAGCTCTCCGTCAAACCAACGACCTTGAGAAAGCAAAACGCGGCCTTAGCAAAGCTAAAAAGCACCTAGAAATGGACAACGAAAAGCTTCGTTGGGTTATCGCCAATCAGAGCAGCGCGCGACAGCCCCTTCGCGACGAAGCGTACTATAAAACGGAATTCGATGTCCTTAACGGCAAAATCCAAAATTGGGCGGCAGCTCAGTCAAAGAAAGCCAAGTTGGAAGACTTCACGACGACATCTCAGCAGTTTATTCTCACGCAAGTAAGCAAGCTACAAGACGCCAGCGGCATCGAGTCGGCCGAGCTGGTGAAAACTTACCTTGCAACATTGTACGGCACGCGCCCGACACGTATTGTTCTCATTCGACATTTGATCAGTTTGTATCTCTATGCAACGGTCCTCAAGTTATATGCCTTTGGGTTTGATGAGGAGTGGTCGGCGTACTTTGAAAACATTGAAGACCGGTTTCTAAATCGAGGTTTCGCCTTCATACCAACTACTGATTCTACTAGACCTCGACTTCTCTACCCTCTTGACAATTCGACAAGCTCTCGCAACGTCAGTTCTGGAAGCGCCAAGAATGAAAGTCGAAGAAATTAAAGCTGTATGCACTCAAGACCTCGTCACTTTGCAACGTGCCTTGATGCCCTCGACCTCAGAAGACCAAATTCAACAATTCACTGACGACTTGCTTTCGGGTGCTATCGCGTTGAGGAATGCTATGACGTCGGAGCAAGCGATCTACAGATGTTATTTCGTTGGAGTTGGGACGTTGTTCGACCGTAAGATCGCCCAAATAAATCCAGGAGAACGAACTGAAGGCACTGTACTTCTATGTGTGTTTCCTGGACTCGTTCGTAAGCACATTGGCGACATTGAATGCAAGGAAAGCAAACCAACTGTGAGGGACATTCAAGTATCCAAGGCGGTAGTAAAGCTCAACAGTGCCTTCCCTAGAACATCGTTTGGAGCGGCCGATCCGCCGCCGCAGCCATTGGAGGAAGTCGAGAACACTCGATGAGAGTGCACGAGTGCGTTCAACAGGATTCGAAAGAGAAACAGGAGATCGTATAAGGATGCTTAGTTGGAGGATTATCTCGGTCCGATGTGTTACAAGCTAGTGTTACAGTACGTTATCAAAGTGGAAGTGCAGTTGACGATGAATCAATCAAGGTTAGTCAAAGTAAGTAGTATTACATTACTTCAACGAAGAATTGTTAGGTTTGCAATTGCACATTCCGTCGGGCTAATCCGCCAGAATGATTAAACTAACGGCTTATCTTCCAGAGCAATCAACCTCAGCCGTCACCCGTCGTGTCCCGATCGATTCCATCCATCAACACTTATCGCTGCCGTATCCAGTTCGCCCATCCGCTGACTAATCCCCTTAAACTTTCGCGCTCGCCGCCCATGCTCGTAAAGCACGTACAACACTCCCTAAGCACAGTTCGTGCTCCTAGTATAAGATGGCTCATGCTCTTAAACGGGTTTGATAGTACATAGTTTGTGTTCATAGCTTAAGCAGCCTCTGTTTCCTTATCGTTCTGCGGAATTTTCTGACCATGCATTGTCTGCGGACAGATCCCCGGTGGTTCCCTTCTCTCTGCAACCCCTGGGGACGGGTTGATTATCTAGGGATCTGCGGTGCGGGGAAAGCTAAGTGGCTCCTGTGTGCGGTTGTCTTGAGATTTCGGCAATGCTAGCGGGGATATCCGATGGTGAATATTTTCAAGGGTACTAAGCTAGATTAATAAGAGGTGTTTGGCAGTGAATTGATCGGAAAAGCTAAGGCATCTGGGTGGTAATATGTACATCCCTTTCTCGGGTGATACGTCGTCACACGAGCCTTTCGAAACCACCATCCCCAGTACAAGTTTGTTTTTAAATACTTTGCACAAACTCGATATTAAACACGTCGATAGTGCATTTGATAATAGAAAGATTCCTGACTACTGGAAGGATGCAGTCAACATCAATGGACACTGTTCCATCGGAAATATATCTGACGTCCTTCAAATAATCCATCCAATTTCCTTCCTCAATTCTAGTCAACAATCTTTGCAAAGAGTCTCCTACCGAACTCTTGGATTGTGCGCGCAACCAACTGTTTGTCCATCACGCGGTCGATTGGCACGCGGTCGAGCACGCGGGATGAATGGGGTGTGTAACACCTAGTGTGCTTGCAGGCTGGCACCAGAGAATGGTAATAGCTATCGAAGGTGGGACCCTGGGTACTATTTAATTCCAGGCAATAGTGGAGGTGGTAGTTGGTAGTCCGATTAGGAAGGTAATCCCAGTTCCGTTGGGTTTGACTTGTTGGATTTCGACAACATTTATCATGGTGTCACCGTTTGAGAACTTTCTATCGCCACCATTAATAATGAAAGATAGAATAATATAGATAACTTGTAATTCGATATTAGTCTCTTTTTTTCAGGAATATTCCATCATTTGAATATATAAAGACAATCAACTCCAAAGGAGGTGGGTGGGGAGGGTGGTTCAAGCCACCCGCCCATTGACTGTGCTTTTGGTCAGCGCCTTGACGACCTCGGTGTCCCCGTTCAGTGCGGCCGCAATCAGCGGCGTGTTTCCAATCTTATCCTGCGCCTCCACGTTCGCCTCGGCGTCCAGCAGCACCTTGATGACCTCCACGTGCCCTTTCCGTGCGGCCACAATCAGCGGCGTGTTTCCATTCATATCCTGCACCTCCACATTCGCCTCGGCGTCCAGCAGCACCTTGACGACCTCGGTGTGCCCTTTCCATGCGGCCAAAATCAGCGGCGTGTCTCCATTCTTA
>Ga0302325_10016442_pt1 | contig 15672 bp, 13 predicted proteins | sample Palsa_T0_2_FD_201948 | JGI IMG/M metagenome (GOLD analysis project Ga0302325, IMG submission 201948) | Peat permafrost microbial communities from Stordalen Mire near Abisko, Sweden - Palsa_T0_2 | ecosystem: Environmental > Terrestrial > Soil > Palsa > Peat permafrost | place: Sweden: Abisko...
CAGATGCGCCGGGAGAACCTGCTCGAGCTTGACGAGGGCGCGTACCGCGGCTTCTTCGATGCCGGTCACGGATGCGCCGGCGGCGGTGCGAAGGCCGACCGCAATCGCGAGCGCCTCCTCGTCGTCAAGGAGCAGCGGGGGCATCGCGGTTCCGGCGCGAAGCCGGTACCCACCAGCGGGGCCGGTGAGCGATTGCACCGGATAGCCGAGTTGGCGCAGCCGCTCGATGTCGCGTCGGATCGTTCGGCCGGACACCTCGAGCCGATCGGCGAGCTCATTGCCCTGCCAATCCCGGCGTCCCTGAAGGAGAGACAGCAGTCCCAGAAGTCGGCTCGAGGTCCCGTTCATGGCAATTTCATCGTCCGCTTTGTTGCGGACAGTTCCTGGCCTAAATACTCCCTAGGGTTCGTCGCGATGTCAACCAACCGGAAGGGAGCACCAGTGCTCGAGCGAGATGGATACATGCCCGGCGTCCCATGTTGGGTGGACACCAGTCAGCCCGATCCGGAGGCCGCAGTCGCGTTCTACAGCGGCCTCTTCGGATGGGACTTCGAGGACGTCATGCCGCCGGGCTCACCGGGCAAGTACTTCATCGCTCGCCTCCGTGGCGGCGATGTGGCCGCCGTTGGGTCGCAGCCCGAAGGCGGCCCACCGACGGCGGCTTGGAACACGTACATCTGGGTTGAGAGCGCGGACGAGACCGCGTCGAAGGTGCTCGACGCCGGCGGCCGCGTGATCACCGAACCCCTCGACGTCATGGACGCGGGCCGGATGGCGGCGTGCTTGGATCCCGAAGGGGCCGTGTTCTACCTGTGGCAGGCGAACGAGCACAAGGGCGCCCGGATCGTCAACCAACCCGGCTCAGTGAACTTCAACGGCCTGAACACCCGGCAGGCAGAAGCCGCGAAGTCGTTCTATGGCTCGGTGTTCGGATGGGAGACGCTCAGTGTCGGAGGCGGGGCTGAGATGTGGCGGTTGCCGGGCTATGGCGACTTCCTTGAGCAAAGCGACCCCGGCCTCCGCGACCGGATGGCGGAGACCGCCGGCGCGCCGGAGGGCTTCGAGGACGTGGTCGCGGCGCTCAACCCGATCGCGCAGAACCAACCCGAAGTCCCCGCGCACTGGAGCGTGACGTTCGCGGTCGACGACGCCGACGCGACCGCAGAAACGGCAGCGAATCTCGGCGGCGAGGTCGTCGTCCCGCCGCTCGATGCCCCCTGGGTCAGGATGACCGTCATCACCGATCCGCAAGGCGCAACATTCACCGCGAGCAAGTTCGTCCCCGAGAACAGGGACCTCGGCAGCCCTGCCGATACGACCCGCACGGCCGCCTAGCTCATCCCAGTAACAACCAGGCTGAAAACATACGGCGAGGCGGGTCTCGGGGTGCCCGCTTTCGCCGTCGGAGGCCTGGGAAACGTCCCAACGGAGGCCTCATTTTCCGGCGCGAGGGTCGTTCCCCGTCCACAGCGCGGGCGCCGGACCGACCCGCCCACTTCGACCAAATGCGTCACGCGTGACGCCAACAAAGTGAGGTGCCCGATCGGGGATTGGCGGTGAGCGCTACTTCATCTTCATCGAACCTGATTTCTCAGTGCCCGTGGTGTGGGTCGTCTCTGCATGCCCATTCATGCCGTGCATGCCCATGGCCCGCATCGCCGGCATCGCCTGAGCGCGTCCCGGTTGGGTGAGTCCCGGGACGGTCGACGGCGCGGCGGCGACCCAGATCCCGACGACGACGACCGCGACCGCGAACACTCGCGAGAGCCGCTCGCCGAACGGGAGCACCTTCTCGGCGAAGATCAGCCCGGCGACCACCAGCATCCAGACGATGCTCATCACCCCGAGGGCGAACAGGATCAGCATCAGTCCCCAGCAGCAGCCGATACAGAACGCGCCGTGCTCAAATCCCATCCGTACTGCGCCCGACCAGCCCTGGCGCCACCCGCCGAGGACATCGTGCGTGGGGGAGCGGCAGTGGCGCAGGCAGCTGCGCTTGAGCGGGCTGAGCTGGTAGAGGCCAGCTGCGACGATGGCCGCCCCGGCGATCAGCGGACCCTCTGCGTGCCACGAGAGCGCATCGAGATGCGCCGATTGGATGACGCGGAAGGTGCCGTACGCCGCCAGGCCATACGCTGTCCACGCCGCCAGATAGGCGCCGATGAACACCCACGTCGAAACGAAGCTGCGGCCGCGTCGCTCATGCTCCGCGCTGACGCGGGCGAACGCGAGTGTCATTGGCATCGCCGACGGGAGCATCATCGCCGCCATCATCGTTGCCCACACGCCCACGAACCAGCCGAGGGCACCGAGGCTGGTCCCGGGGCCGGCATCCATCCCCTGCATCCGGTCGACCGTCACGATCCAGGTGACAAGCGTGGCCGCCGCGAGCGTCGTCGGCACGAGAACCGGCGAGTGTCGAAACGGGCGTTGCGCCCGCTGTCCGCCGGCCAGAGTCAGTTCAGCCATCTCCGCTCCTTGGTCGAATCGTGTGGTGTCTGACTGGCCAATCCCAATAGTGGCACGTCAGTGGCGTTATTCGCGTTCGTATTCGTCGTGGCGGCGCAGCCAGCTCATGATCTGTTCGCCTTCGTCGCGGCCCTTCGAAGCGCGGTCAAGCCGGCCGCACCCCGGCCTATGGCCCGATGGCGTGGTTGCGAACGCCGCTCAGCGGCTAGCTCACCGAGTCGCGGAAGGCGATTGCCTCGCCGCCGATCGCGCTCGACTCCTCGATCGGCACGATAGGCGTCACCGTGAAGCGCAGCCACGGCGTCCAAGGAGAGGTCGTCCGGGCTACCGTGGCTGCGCTATCGGCCTCGATCAGTGCGACACCGCCGTTGCCATCGGCGAAGCCGTAGAACCCCTGGAACTCCGCACCGGCCGGGGGCTGCCACTTGGCGAGAAGCGCGAGCGACCGTCGGGCCCCCTCCTCGCCCGTCTCTTTGAAAGCCCACGTCACGTGAAAGAGCATCTTGACTCCAATCCTGTTGGCGATAAGCGGCGAACCTACCACGCGACGGTGCCCGTGGGTCCCGGCGATCTTCGTCCCTGCGACAGTCGTTGCTCCGCGTCGCGCAGACAGCTACGAGTCCGTCGGCGACAATCTCGACATGGACAACGCGGTCGCCCAGTTGAACGATCCCGGGTTCGTTCGGATTCGCAGCGCCTTCCCAACCTCGGAGGATGCGTTTGAGACTGCGCAGAGGCTGATCGACGCGTGTAGCGCCGCGGATGGCCCGGCGGAACTCGCCGTGATCGGGGATTTTGTCCTCCCTCCGATCGGCGGACAACAGACCCGCGAGTTTCAGACGCTCCACTTCGATTTTGGGCTGCCGCTGGACCCGAAGCTCGATCAAGATGTTGCCCGGTACACGGCTCTGTACGTGGCAAGCGGCGCCGGGAGCGTTTCGGCGGTCACGAGGCTCGTGCCGCTGGCGCGGCTGCTGAGCCAGCGTACGTGGCCACCGTTCGCCGAGCGGCTCAGTGGACTGATCGCCTACGGCCGGACACACGGCGCCTGGGACGACGCTCGCGGTTACGTGGAGGGAAGTCTCGCGCGCATCGTTGAAGGCGCATCGGCGAGCTCACCAGGCCTGCCCAGCGTGAAGGCCGAACCCGATTTTCTCTGTGGCACTGAGTTCGACAGCCTCCGCTCCGAAGTCGCGTTCTTCGAGCAGCATGGCCTCCGCGTCACGGACGCCGAAGTCGAGGTGGACCTGCGCCCCGGCGAGCTGCTCCTCTTCGACAACCTCGCTCTTGCGCACGGCCGTCGCGGTACGCGTCGACCCGGTGAGGTGCGCCAAAGAGTCTACGGTCACCAACGACTCAGCCGAGCCGCGCAGTGCGAGCTCCGCGACCGAGTGATCAGTGCGTTCGACACCCCCAGCCCCTAGCCTGTTGCGCGGTCGGCTGCGGTCTGCAAGCGGCTGGTGCGCGAGTGAGAAGCGCGAGGACACGCCGACGGTCCTCAGTCGGCTCCGCAGGATCGTTTGAGGAGTCAAGACGTTGGACCCTCGGTATCGGTGCCGGTCGCCTGGGCGTCGGCGGCCCTTTCCTCCTGCTCGGTGCCCGTGTCCTCCGCATCGGTGCCCGTGTCCTCGGCGGTGACCACGAGGCGCTCCTCGGGTTTCAGGATGTCCAAGAGCGGCTGCGAGACCGCGCGCATCCGGTCCACCGCAGCGTCCAAGTGGGCCCGGAGCTCGTCGGTCGGCTCGCTGTCGCGGGTCGCCGCCAGCGCCCGCGCAAGCTCCGCGCCCAGCGTCTGGGCCTCCTCCAGGAAGGTGCGCGAGACGGAGGCGTCGATCAGCACAGGGGCGCTGATCAGCAGCATGGTCATATACGTGCGCAGCTCGTCGGCGGCGGTGTCGCGATCGCCGCCCTTGAGGACCGCCACGACCGCCCGCGTCGCGCGCGCGGCCTGGCTGATCACGATCGCGGCCTGCGCGGCGATCGCCCGGGAGCGGTCGCGCAGCTCGCGCACCGACAGGACCCGGTTGACGATCAGGATCGTGACCAGGAGGACGAGGATCCCGGAGACGACCGAGGTGGTGAACGCATGGCGCCCCCACCAGCGGCGCACCGACCCATCGGCGAGGTCGAGGACCGCCAAGACGAGAGCGACGAACGTGACGGCCAGCGCCGCGCCCCACGCTTTCGTCCGTGACTGCACCTAGCGGTCGCCGACGGCGGCCAGGCCGACGCGGGGCACGTTGCCGCGGTTCAGGCACATCCCGATCCAAAAGACGACGAAGTCGTCCGGCATGTCAACCGTGAACCGGCCTCGGGTGGATTCCGGACCCCATGTAACCGGACGATCCTATGCGCTGGACGGCCCTGCGGGAAGGTTCAGCGCCGGGGAGCGCGTGCGCCTGCACCAGCCCAGCTCTAAAGGTCAGCCGTGCGACAGCGCCGGATCCCCGCTTGACACCGGAGCGCCGCGCTGCTCGGGCCGGCCGGAGAACGGCGCCACCGCCAGGCCCGGTACGCGGAGCGGTCGGTGCTGACGGAACCGCTGCTGGTCGACCTGTCCGTTTAACCGCGACCTGGGTTGTTGTACAGGCGAATCGGTCAGAAATCTGACGTTGAGAAGACCATCCAGTGCGTTTGTATGCCCGCGGGCGCCGGACCGACGGTCCCACTCGCCCGCCGAGCATGGCGCCGCGCACGTCCGCCGCGTGAGCGGGACATATCGAGTCCACCCCCTCTGCTCGAGGGACGTGCGTTCCCCAGGGCCCGCTGGGCGGGCCCTCACGCGACCACCCCTCCGATTCGAGGGGGTGGGCGTATTTGTGTTCGCCGCCGCACCGCGCCACGTGCGCATCTGCACACACCCATACCGCCCGGAAACCCCATCGCCCGCCCGCACCCGACCCACCGCCCATGCCCACTGCCCCCTGGATGACGCTCCTCAATGCAAGCGACCAAAAACCGATTCTCGGACCTCACCCGTGCATATCGTCACGGGACCGTCCCATGCGAGGTCACGACCGCGGGCACGCGCCAGCGCCGGGCCGAGCGACAGACCGCCCCGCCGCCGACGACCGACCGCGCTACCCCGCTACGAGCCCTCACGGCGACCCACGGATAGGTCAGGAGAGCGCCAAATCGGCTGGAAACTTGACCTCGACGCGCAGGCCGCCGTCGCCGGGGGCGCTCAGGCGAAATCACGGCGCCGTGCGCGGCGGCGATTGCCTGCACGATCGACAGGCCCAGCCCGTGACCGTTGGCACGGCCCCGCCAGTCCCAACTCCCCGGCGTTCAGCTCTGCCCAAGAAGCCTGCCACGAGCTCCTGCCCAACGCCGGAGCGCCGGGTGCTGCCGATGCCAACAGCGCACAGGACCAAGCGCGGGGCCGAGCTCACTCTCGATCAATCAAGCTCAGGATGGCGCGTGACGCGCTCGCCGCGGACGTCGACCTGACGCTTTGCACCCACATGGGCGGGCGTTCCGGAGCTATTCGACGTCGAGTTCGGGCGTCGCCGTGAGGTACTCGGGCGTGGGGCTCACCGAGCGGCCGTCCTCAGCGGCGGGCCCAACGGGCCGCTGGATGTCGGGCCGAGCGATCGCCAGGTACAAAACGAGGACAAAGGTAGCCACAGCGAACACCACCGCGGTCGGGCCGTTGCCGAAGCCGATTCCGGTGGTCCTCGATGGTTTGCTGATGTAGTCGGCGATCGACGCTCCGAGCGGCCGCGTGACGATATAGGCCATCCAGAACGCGGCAATGCTGTTCAGACCGAATCGCCACCAGGCCAGCGCCGGGAGCAAGATGACCGCGAAGAAGAAGATTGCCGAGGCCAGGTAGCCCATGCCGAGCGAGGTTGCCGTGAAGTCCCCGAGCGCCGTGCCCAGGGCAAAGGTTGCGAACACGGTGGCCCAGTAGAACGCTTCGCGTCGCTGCGTTGTGATGCTGTGGATGGACAGCGTTCCCTCGTTGCGCTGCCAGGTCCAGAACACGGCTGCGAGAATGACCGCCCAGAGGATGGTCGTCCCCGCGTAGGGGATATGGACGTCGAGATGAAGGAAGTCCGAGATCCCGGTACCGGCGATCGCGATGGCGTAGGCCAGGGACCAATACGCGAAGGCTCGGTACCGGCGAGTCGCGAACTGCAGGACGAGCGCGATCACGAACAGCGCGACCTCCGTGCCGCCGCCCCCGAAATTCCCGTACGTCTTGAGGTAGTCAGAGGTGACTTCCCCGCCAGCCGTGGTCAGGATTTTCACAACCCAGAAGACGAAGATGATCTCGGGAACCTTCGCGGCAACGGGCGCAGGAAAGAAGCGCCCGAGCACAGGCACCTGGCCCTCCGCGTGCCGATGCCTTCCATCGGAGCTCACGGGAGGGCTACGCCGACGGCTTGCAGAACTCACCTAACAGACGCCTCCAGATCGTGGCCTCAACCAAGCTTAGAGTTCTCCACTATGAGAAAGCTCACATAAGCTCTCATCGATTCGAGCAACGAGCCATTCCGGCAGCACAGCACCTTCTCCGGCAACGCGATCAGAACAGGTGTCACCAGGCTACGCGCACCCGTTGAGGTGACGGCGATGATTTCAGTCGCGACCGAGGACGAGATCGATTCCGGCCATGATCCGGCCGAGGTCGGTGGCCGATACGCGCCCAACGCGTTCAGTGAGGAGTTCCCGATCGATCGCGACGATTTGGGAGACATTGGCAACCGAATCCTCGGCCAGTCCTGTCGTCGCCGCGGTGAGCGCGACATTTCCCGGCGCCACAACCCGCTGGGTGCACAACCGCGGCCCCCCGCTGGCGTTGTTGATGCTGTATGAATACGGATGGGTCCTCACCCAGCTCGTCGACCGCGCGCCCCCAGATCTCCCCGCAGGCCGGGTTGACGTACAGCACGCGCTCGGCATCGGGCGTCGCGATCCACACCCCTTCATCGAGCCGCTCCGCGATCTCGTGAAAGAGAAGCTCGCTCTGCTCGCGTTCCACGGCAGGTTCGACGCGCCGCTCCCCATCGACGTGGTGCATCCGATCGTCGATCACGGATCGCTCATCAGGAAAGTGGTGCGGGTCGTCCGATGTGGAAGCCCTGGCCGTAGTCAACGCCGAGCTCTCGCAGCAGATCGAGTGTTTCTCGGTCTTCGACGCCTTCTCCGACGGTCTTCAGGCCGAACGCGGCCGCGAGGCTGACAATCGCTTGGACGACGCTGCGGCTCGCTGAGCTGGTCCGCAGGTCGCTGACGAACTGGATGTCGATCTTGAGAAAGTCGACTGGGAGCTGCTTGAGGTAGCTGAAGCCGCCGTATCCGGTGCCGAAGTCGTCGAGGGCGATCTTGCATCCGAGCAGGTGCAGGCGTTCGACGAATGCTCGGGCTGCGGCTTCGTCGCTGACCAGGGTGGTCTCGGTGATCTCGAACACGATCCGTTCGGGGTCCGCCCCGGTCCGCAGGATTGCTGCCCTGATGTAGTCGACCAGGCTTGGGTCGCTGACTGAGCGGGCGGATACGTTGATCTGGACGGCTTCGCCCGTCGTGGCGATCTCGGTCGAGCGGTCGATTACCCAGCGGTCGATCTCCGTGATCAAGCCGAACTCCTCGGCTACCGGGAGAAACGAACCAGGCGCGATCAGCTCGCCGGTGACGCCGGTTTCGTCCGGCGCGCGCATCCGGAGCAGCAGCTCGCGCTGTACGACTTCGTCTGTGTGCAGGTCGACGATCGGCTGGGCTTGGAGTACGAAGCGCTTCTCCGCCAGCGCGTGCTCAACCCGCTCGAGCCACGCCAGTTTCTCGAGATCGCGCTCAACCCGGTGCGTGGCGGCCATGCGCTCCGTGATGTCCTCGAACACGACGACGCATCCTTCGATCCCGTCATCGGTCGAGAACGGCGCTGCGGTGTAGGCGACCGGCAGTTCGCTGCCGTCGCCTCGAATGAAGATGTCGTCCTCAACGCGGACCAGCTCGCCGTCGCGACGCGCCCGCAGGATCGGGCAATCCTCTACCGGCAGCGGCGATCCGTCCGCCCGGCGATTATGCGTGGTCGCGTGCACGCCGCGCCCCAAAAGCTGTTGCCGGGACCAGCCGAGCATGTCCTGCGCCGCCTGGTTCATATACGTCAGGCGACCCTCGACATCGCACGTGAGCACCCCTTCGCCCATGCTGTCGGTCACCGCACGCAAGTAGTTACGCGCACTCAACAACGCACGCTCAGATGCCTTGCGCTCAGTGATGTCCATCGCGACGTTCACAGCGCCCGTCGCGTGCCCGTCCTGATCCGCTAACGCCCGCGCGCGAACATGCGCCGGGAACGTCGAGCCGTCCTTGCGACGGACGGTGTATTCGCCCTCCCACCGACCGTCGCGCTGCAAGCCGAGATTGAACGCCTCCTCATCCTTCGGTAAGGCTTGGTTGTCGGGCAAGACCGTCTCGTGCGCGCTGCGTCCGATCGCCTCCTGCGCCGTCCACCCATACAGGCGCTCTGCCCCGGCGCTCCAGCTCAGCACCGTCAGATCCAGGTCAGTGACAATCACCGACACGTCAATCTCGTCCAGCAGCGCCGCTTGCATCGACGCCTGCTCCTGGGCGTGGCGACGCTCGGTGATGTTCTCGTGCGCCACGACCACTCTCAGCGGCCCGGTACCCTCATAGCGAGTGGCGCGCAGCAGGAACCAGCGCTGCACCGACGGGCTGTGGCACGGATATTCCAGCTCGAAGAACCCGCGCCCGCCGGCGAGGATCTCCCTGAGCCCTTGGGCGACCGCTTTCGCCAGCGGGTCTGCCGCTGCCTCGCACACCGCGATGTAGTTGCTACCGACGTAGTCGCTGCCGCCGTTTTCGCCATCAGCGAACCGCCGCCAGGCCGCGTTGACCGCGGTGACGGCGCCGTGTTCGTCGAGCACCGCGATGTGAGCGGTCAACGAGTCCAACGTCCCCTGCCAGAACTCCCCCGCCTCGCGCAGTCGATCGCCAGCACGAACGCGCTCCGACACATCCTGCGTTGTCGCCCAGACGCGACTCAGCGCCCCATCACCACCCCGGACCGCTCGACATCGAGCCTCGAACGAGCGCAGCTCACCGTCCTGCCCACGCACTCGATACTCGAGGCGGAACGGGTTCGGGCCACTGGATCGCATCCCATCGATCCCGCGTTGCACGCGCACCCGGTCCTCGGGCGGCATAGCAGCGAGGGCGTTCGCCATCGTCGTCTGCGTCCCGGGGGCAACTCCGAGCAGCGAAGTGAACGACTCGGAGGTAGTCAGGCGATCCAGCCGAGGATCCCAGTCCCAGAATCCCAATCCGGCAATGCGATCCGCCACACGTAGCTGCGATTCGGCATCGCAGGCGCGTCGCTCGGCCTGTACCCGCTCGCTGAGGTCCCCGAACACCACTTCGAACCCGGCCGGCCGCTCAGCGCGGTCGAGAACAACTCTGGCCCGAACGTCTAACCGAAGCGGCGAGCCGTTTGCGTCCTGGACCTCCAATTCGCCCCGCCAGCGACCCGACTCGAGCAACCCGCGGACGATCGATCCTGCGACCGCCCCGTCCGCCTCACCGAGCCGCACGGTGCCCAACGCCACCCCGAGGAGGTCGCTCTCCGCACGGCCGTAAAGCTCCGCGGCGGCACGATTGCACTCGCACACGACCCCATCAAGATCCGTGGCTACCGCGGCGATACCCAGCTCAGCGAGCGACGCGACCTGCGATCCCCGCCCAAGGTTCGATCCGTCGATCCTCATCACCACGGCACCCTCAGTCGCGGCGAGCTGCTCGACCTGCGCTTCGGTCCGGTCACGCCCGGTCACCTCGCGCCACGTCACGACGAGCAGCTCGCCGGCCTTACGCGCCCACACATCAAATGCGCGCCGATCTGCCTCTGGCGCCCAAGCGTCGGTGAAACCCTTGAACGTCAGCGGCTCGCTGGTCTCAACGACGGTCGCGTATGCGTCAAACAGCCCCGCTGGAGCGAGCTGCGTGACCCGGCCGAGCATCCGCGAGCCGACCAAATTCTCGCGCGTGAGAACGCTGGCCTCACACGCGCAACGGTTGGCGTACTCGTAGACGAACTCGACAACCTCTCCGTCCTGGTCGCGCAATGGGCGCAGCAGCACGGACGGATCGATCAGTGTCTCGACCAACGCCTGAAACCGCTCCCGGCTCCCATGCACGTCAGCCTCCGCCGCCTCCCACCGCTGACGCTCCTCGCCCTTGTGGCACAGGCACTCGGCGACCGCCGCACCAAGCCGGTCAAAACCATCGTTACTGACAAACGCCGCAAGCGCGGGGAGCGGCACGCCGTTCGGCGTCGCCGCCGGAACGCCGGACGACTGGCAATCATCTGCCCCGTCAGACACGGGGTCGTGCTGATCGGTCGATCGGCAACCAGATCAATCCCATCGTGCGCACCACCTGGCAGCACCGCGCGAATCCGACCCGCTTGAACACATAGGAGGAGGCGCCGTCGCCGTTCCGGTTTCGGACAGAAGGTTCGCGTAGCGCCTGGCTGGGATGCGCATGCGACTCGGAGAAGAACCCCATGCGGAGCCCAGGATGGCGGTCGAGGTACCGATCGGCGACCAATATCTCGACCGGCGACCAGCTCGCTCCCTCGTGACAGTGGCCGCGAAGGATTTCCTTGACTGCGACGAGCGACCACCCAGCTCCTTCGTGGCTGTAGTCGTTGAGCATCTCGTCCTCAACGTTCGCGGGCCGGATCTCGTCCACGGCGTTGACAATCACTAATGCGTGAGGGATGCACTCACGCTCCGATCGCGTGTCCCTCGCGCCCATTCGACGGAGCTCCACTGTCAGCCTGACCCCTTCCAGCGCGTCGCTCGAGCTCACGACAAAGCCGATCGGCATTCCGGTCATGCTCTTTCGCAGCGTCATCGCGACGCGTGCGGTGAACTCGGTTCCATCCTCCCGGAGTCCTGCCACCGTCCCTACCCACCTCCGACGGTCCTCGAACACCCGCCGGGCCGGCAAGCCGCGTACGCCGCGTTGCCGCAAGGGGGCGGTGGATTGCGTGGGTGTGGTTCGAACCTGCGATCGTCCCGAGTCGGGGGGCCTCTGATCAGGGGCCCCCGACGCCGCGGCGTCTGCTGGTCTGCTGTTGGACTGCATCGCATGCCTTCCGTCGGCTGCTCCTTGCGAGAGAAGAGCTCACCACAGAGGCGCAATCCGGTCCGGTGAATTAGCCCCTGTGCAGCGCGGCTACCTCGCCGTCGCTGGCTCACCGCATTCTTCTGGGGGACCAATTCGCACCAGCTCCCCAAACGGCCTCACACCCGCCAGCATCGGCAGCCGACCAGGCCAGCATGAGCCCGCGTGAACGTTTCTGGACGTTCTGGACAACATTTCAAGGGGGCCGGCTTGGGCTGCGGCGTGATTCGCGAGGCGTTCCCTCCCGTCGGATCTCGTTGCCACGCTTGCGATACACGGCTGTTTCGGCGATGTTGGGAGTGAGCGCATGCGGACGTGGCGATAGGAGTAGTGTCGGTCGTGGTGCTGGCCCTGCGGCCAGAATGCTCAGCCCGAGTCCGAATGCCACCAACGGCGACATCAGCGTCACGAGGCGGGAGGCGAGGGTTACTGGTTTTGACTGCGGGGCCGGTGGCGTACCTCTCGGGGCGTTACCCCGCCGATTCGGTGGCGTCGCCCCTTAGACGAACAAAGGAGCAAAATATGCCCCGGGTTGAGGTTCTCAGCGAAGCTGCGGAACGTAATGACGTCGAGGCCGCGCCGGTTCGCTCGGTGCGTCGCGCGACTGCGCGGCGGGCGAGCAATCGGCGTGCGACCGCGCGCGGCCGTCAGGGCGATAACGATGCGAGCATCATCGACTTTCTGGCCCACCACCCGGGAAGCACGGTGGGTGATCTGGCCAGGGGCCTGAACTTCAATCCGGGGATTGTCTCAATCCACCTGAACCAGCTCGCAAAAACCGGCGAGATCAAAAAGGTCACGCACGGCTACAACACGAAGCAGGCGACACGACCTCGCTCGCTCGTATTAGCGCCCACTCCGAGCTCAATCTAAGCCAGCCCGACATAACGGGGACCCATCTCCATAACGCGACCGGGACGGTCAACCCCCCGTGCCCGATCAAGACACGCGAAAGGCCGCACGTGACGAGTGCCGGGCGGGCTGAGAACGCGGCGAACGCTCCAGCTCCCGGCACGGTCTCCGTGTGAACCGCCCAGTTCGGGGAAGGGTGCAGCGATGCCTGGCGATAAACCTATGGTTTGGCGAGTGGAGATCGCTCCAGGGGAGTTCAAGCTGTTCGGCGACTGCAACGGGTACGAGCTCGAAGCGGCGGCGGCGCTCATCAAGGACCGGGCGAGGAGTCGAGGCCTCTCGACCGCAGGTGAGCTTCACGAGGACGAGGTCGCCCGGCTCGGGCTGATGGGGATGACCGACCAAGAACGCTGGCTAGTCTCCATCGCCGAGTTGATCACGACCGTCGAGGACCAACAGACAAAGCACCCCAACGCCTGATCCGCCGAAAGGCTCGAGCAAACGCGACACCGAGCATCTCAAATCGCGGGCCTCGATACCTGCTCCTATCCCGGCTTGAAGTTCGCTGTCGGCGGGAGTAGGCTCGCGCGACTTATGGGGGCGGCGCGTCTCGTCTGGAGGCTCAACGGGAGTCGGCGGTGAGCCACTGGCTGGACGATGCCGCACGCGGCCTCGCGGATGGCCGCTACAGTCGTCGACAGGTGCTCAGGCGTGGTGGCACGGTCGCGGGCAGCCTCGTGATGGCCTCTGTGAGCGGATCGCTGGGCGGTCTGGTGCTTCCTGCTGTGGCGTCCGGCGCCGTGACGTGCGCGGGGCGTCATGCGCCGTGCAAGGCCGGCGAGCGATGTTGCGTGGGCGTTGATGTCGAAGAGGTCTGTTATCACCCCTCGATCGACCAGTGCTGTGAGGAGAACGGGGTCAAGAAGGGGGTCTGCAGCAGGAAGAAAGAATGCTGCGGGCATGAGTGCTGCGACCCCGACAATGAGACCTGTTGCGGCGGGCGATGCGTGAGTAAGAGCTCGGATGTCGTCTGCTGCCGCAAGGACGCGCACGACCCGGGAGAGGCGTGTCATGAGGGGGAGAGCGAGGACGGGCTACCGGTGGAGAAGTGTTGCCACTTCTCAGGGACCGGCTATGACCCGCGTGAGCAGGTCTGCTGTGGCTCGGGCGTGGGCGAGACGAAAAGCGAAGAGTGCTGTCAGTCGGGAAGGCTGTCGTACTGCGCTCCCAAGGGCCAATGCTGCCCCAAAGGAGAGCACCGCGTCACATGCTCCGGCGACTTCACCACGGACATGTGCTGTCCCGAAGACGAGTACTGCTGCGGTGGAACCTGCTGCAGGCCACAAGACTGCCACAACGGAGTGTGTGGCACGGTGGCATGCCCCGATGATCCGACACACCGCTGCCCGTCGGGCAAGTTCTGCTGCTTCCTCCCTGGGCAGTCAGGAGACTGTTGCGACTACAACAACGGCAACTATGCGTGCTGTACATGCGGCTGCGGCGCAAACGCCAACAAGTCCTTCTGCCTATACGGCACCCCGACCGAAACCGGTCAGCAGTGTGACAACCTGTGTGGCAGTTGCTGAACGCTGAAGTCGGCGACCCCAACATGCGGGTGGCCGCACGAGCGGGGTGCGGAGCTGACCTGGCATCGTGCCCGCGGCGGCTGGGCCCGACTGAGGCCGCGGCGGCCATGCTGCGGACGATGGACCGTGCGATCCTCGTCTGATGCGGTTCCAACCTGAGCTTTCGCTGCCCGAAGGGTTTCTTGTCGGGCACGCGACCCGCGCTGAGGCCGGGACCGGCTGCACGGTCGTGATTTGTCCGCCGGGGACGCGCGGTGGTGTGGACGTGCGCGGCGGCGGGACCGGTACGCGCGAGCTCGAACCGCTGTCCCCGCTCGCGAATGCCGAGGGTCCGACGGCTGTGCTGATGACCGGCGGGAGCGCGTTCGGCTTGGCGGCGGCCGACGGCGTCGTGCGGTGGCTTGAGCAGCGCGGACTCGGGCGACCAACCCCGATCGGCGTGGTTCCGCTGGTCCCGACGGCGGTCGTGTTCGACGCCAGCGCGGGCGAGCCTGGCGCGCGCCCGGGACCCGATGACGGCTACTCGGCGTGTGAAGCGGCCCGTCCCGGCGTTCCCGAGCGCGGGCGGGTAGGCGCGGGCGCTGGCGCCGCGGTCGGGAAGGTGCTGGGGCGCGAGCACGCCACCCTGGGGGGAGTGGGCTACGCCGCTGTCAAGCTCGCCAGCGGCGCGACGATCGCGGCGATCGCTGTTGCCAACGCCTTCGGCGACGTGCTGGCTGAAGACGGTACCGTCCTCGGAGGCCCGCGCGGGGAGGACGGCGCGCTACTGCGCAGCGCCGACCTGCTCGGGCAAACACCCGCGCTGCCCCACTGGGCCGCGCGCCCCGGCCAGAGCACAACCCTGGCGTGCGTGTGCATCGACGCGGCGATCGACAAGCGCGGCTGCGGGATCGTTGCGCGGGTTGCCAGCGCTGGGATCGCCAGGGCAGTCGACCCGGCCTTCACCCCTCAAGACGGTGACGTCGCGTTCTGCCTCGCGTCCGGAACCGGACCGCCCCCCGCTCCCGGACCAGCCACCTCTTGGACGCTGACCATGCTCGGCACCGCCGCCGCGACCGTCACCGCCGCCGCGATCAGAGACGCGATCCGCCAGTCCACGCCAAGCAACCCTGGCCACTGATGCCTCGTCGCGCCGCCTTCAGCAGCCTTACCCGCTGGATGGCGTTGTCGCGCACGCGGGCGGGGGCGTACCGGCGGGCAGGCGTCCTGCATGAATGTCCCGCTCGTGCGTGGCGAGGACGTCGCAGCGGTTGTTGAGAGCGACTGTGCTGTGCCCTTTGACGCGCTTCCACGTCACGGTGTGCGGCTCGATCGCGTCGACGAGCGCAACCCACAAGTCCTGGTTCTTGACGGGCTTCGTGCCGCTCTTCCAGCCGTTGCTCTGCCACTTGCCAAGCCATCCTTGTGTGAACGCGTTGGCGAGGTAGGCCGAATCCGGGTGGATCGCGAGCGTCGTCGGGCGGGTGAGCGCCAGCAGCCCTTCGAGCGCTGCTTTCAGTTCCATGCGGTTGTTCGTCGTCATTTCCTCGCCGCCGTGGCCTTCGAGCTTCTTCGCCACGGTGCCGTCTGGGCGCCGGGCGATGAGGATGAACGCCCAACCGCCCGGTCCAGG
>Ga0302325_10016443_pt1 | contig 15671 bp, 15 predicted proteins | sample Palsa_T0_2_FD_201948 | JGI IMG/M metagenome (GOLD analysis project Ga0302325, IMG submission 201948) | Peat permafrost microbial communities from Stordalen Mire near Abisko, Sweden - Palsa_T0_2 | ecosystem: Environmental > Terrestrial > Soil > Palsa > Peat permafrost | place: Sweden: Abisko...
CGAACGGCGCGTCGGAGATGGCCTTGCCCGAGGCAGCAGATCGAATGGCTCCGTCTACCGGGTCCTGGCCGCCGTCCGAGCTCGCCAGCGCGCGCCAAGCGCGACCTGGAGCACGATTGCAGCTTCGAGCATCCACGGAACGGGCGCCCAGAATTTTTCAAGTGCCAGGCGCACCGGATGGAGCGCCGTATCGGGCATCGCGTTTGGGCCGAACTTCCGCAACCGACGGCGCGCTTCATTGCCGGTCAATCCGTCGTGCGGGCTGACATCGGCGGTGCTTGCCGGCTTCGGAGGTTGAGTGCCTTCGGCAGACGGAGGGGGAGCCACTGTTCCTGGTCTCTCCTTATTGGGTCTGGCGTGGCGCGGGATTTTCCCGCACGATCCGTCGTGCCGCGATCGCCACCGTGAAGGTGACGACCAGAAAACGAGCGATGTGATGGGCCCCGACATAAACCGGGTCGAGGTGCAGCGCCAGCGCCAGCACCATCATCGTATCCTGCGCGCCCGGCGCGAACGCGACCGCGACATTGGCGAAGGGGAAGGGAAAGAAATAGGCGACGATCGCCGCGAACACCAGGGCGACAGCCAGCGAAACGGCGAACGAACCAAGCGCCGCCCCGAGATTAGCGAAGATGATGCGCGGCGTCGCATCGGCGAACCGTGCGCCGACCACGGCGCCGAGGACAATCACCGACGCCGCGGCGACCCACCAGGGCAGGGCGGCGTGCACGAGCCCGGTGCCGTGCAGCACGGCGGATGCGGCCATGCTGCCGAACAAAAGGCCGCCGGGAAATCGCAGCCGCCACATCAGAACAGCGGCTGCGCTCGATATCACGACGACGATTGCGAGCTCGGCCAGCGAGGTGTTGCCGGCGGCTCCGCGTGCGAGCGGCATGCCAGGCGCCACCAGCCCGAACAGCGCCAGCCCGCCGGGTATGCCGACTGTCAGAAGCAGCATGCGCATGACGTGCACGATGGCGATGGCGCGCAGATTGGCGCCAAGCTCGCTCGACAGTGCGATCACTTGCGCCATCGATCCCGGGCTCGCGCCCATCAGCGCGGATAGCTTGTCCCAGCCGTGAACCACACGCAGATAGGTCATGGTCGCCGCCATCATGGCGATGGCGCCGACCATCAGCAGCGCGATGCTCGCCGGCCAGGCCGTGAAGCCCTTGAGCGTTTCCGGCGTGACGATCGTGCCGAGCAAAATGCCAATCACCACGTAACAGATACGCGCGAGCGGCCACGGCACTCTCATCGGGCGACGCATCAATGCCGCGGCCGCGACCGCGAGCAGCGCGCCGGAAATGAGTCCGGCAGGCAACCCCAGGAGCGTGAAAGCGGCGCCGCCGGCGAGCGCGATGAGCAACGTCTCGGCTGTCCGGACGATTGTGAGAAGCGCAGGGCTGGCAAGCGGCATCGGCCCGCTGAATGCCCGCTGCGGCCGGCGCCGTCAAACGACGATCAATTGCATTCCCCAGCCCGCAACGGACGCAAAACCATTCGCCGAACTGAAATAACGGCGTTCGTGCGCCGGCTGAGGTAGCCGGCGGCTTCAAACAAAAAAGCGTCCCAGCCCCGATCACAGCGGACGAAGGGCCTGTTTCCGCCGATAGCCAAACCGCGGCGATTTGAGTAAAACCATGCGTTGCGCCTGAAAGAGCGCCCCGAACCCGACACAGGAAACGCGATGCTGCAGGGCTGGGTCGTCGTCGTTATCGCGCTGGCCTATATCGGGTTTTTGTTCCTGGTCGCTAGCTGTGGCGACCGCAGGCACGACCTCGTTCGCGGCAGCCGAGCCCGGCTCCTGATCTATCCGCTGTCGCTTGCAATCTATTGCACGTCGTGGACGTTCTTCGGCTCGGTCGGGGTGGCCGCGCGCACCGGCTTCGATTTCCTCACCATCTATATCGGGCCGGTGCTGATGGTCGGCCTCGCCTGTCCGCTCATGATCCGCATCGTCCGCCTCGCCAAGGGGCAGAACATCACCTCGATCGCCGACTTCATTGCCGCGCGCTACGGCAAGAGCCAGGCCGTGGCGGCGACCGTGGCGCTGATCGCGATCGTCGGCATGATTCCCTACATCGCGCTGCAGCTCAAAGCGGTGTCGTCGTCGGTCGGTACCATTCTTGCCGAAACCTCGGCCGGGAGTGTCGCGGTGCAGCCGCTCCTCGGCGACATCGCGCTCTTCGTCGCGCTGTTGATGGCGGCGTTCGCGGTGCTGTTCGGCACGCGCCATATCGACGCCACCGAGCATCAGGACGGCTTGATGCTGGCGATTGCGACCGAGTCGATCATCAAGCTTGTCGCTTTTCTTGCCATCGGCGTCTTTGTGACCTTCGTCATGTTTCCCGGGCCGCTGACGTTGTTTTCAAGCGCGCTGCGACAGCCGCAGATGGCGGATGTGCTCACGCGCGTGCCGTCCGTGACCGCGTTTTTCGCCACCACGGCGCTGTCGCTGTTTGCGATCGTGCTGTTGCCGCGGCAGTTCCACGTCGCCCTGGTCGAGAACCGCAGCGAGGCCGAAATCCGCCGCGCCGCGTGGCTGTTCCCGGCCTATCTCGTCCTGATCAACCTGTTCGTGATGCCGATTGCGATGGCTGGTCTGCTGACTTTCCCGGGCGGCGGCGCCGACGGCGACATGTTCGTGCTGGCGCTGCCGCTGCGGGCCCACTCCGAGCTGTTCACGCTCGTCGCCTTCGTCGGCGGCCTTTCGGCGGCGACCGCCATGGTGATCGTCGAGTCGGTGGCGCTGGCGATCATGGTGTCGAACGACATCGTGATGCCGTTCATCCTGACGCGGCGCGCCGGCCGCACCGGCGAGCCGAGCGACGCCGGCGCGCAGCTCCTGACGGTGCGCCGCATCGCGATCTTCGCAATCCTGTTTCTCGCTTACATCTACTATCGCTCGGCCGGCCCGGCGCAGCTCGCCTCGATCGGGCTGTTGTCGTTTGCCGCCATCGCGCAGTTGACGCCCGCCTTTTTCGGCGGGCTCATCTGGCGGCGCGGCACTGCGCCCGGCGCCATCGCCGGCATGACCGCCGGCATTCTCGTCTGGGCCTACACGCTTCTATTGCCGAGCATCTTAGATGCCGGGATGGTTGACGAGCACATCCTCGGCGACGGGCCGCTCGGTCTCGCCTGGCTGCGCCCGCAGGCGTTGTTCGGCCTCGATCTGCCGCCGCTGGTGCACGGCGTCGCGCTCAGTCTCCTCGCCAACATCGCCCTCTATGTCGGCTGCTCCTTCGGCCGGCGGCCGAGCGCCATCGAACGCGTGCAGGCGGACCTGTTCGTGCCTTCCTCGCTTGCGCCGATCGCGCCAAGCTTCCGGCTGCGGCGCGCTTCGGTCACGGTCGAGGAACTGACCGCGTCCATCGCCCGCTACCTCGGCGAGGAACGCACGCGCGATTCCTTCGCCAGCTTTGCCGCCTCGCGCCGCGTCAGCCTCGAACCGCAGGCCGAGGCCGACTTTCAGCTCCTGCAATACGGCGAATATCTGCTGGCCTCGGCGATCGGCGCCGCATCGTCGCGGCTCGTGCTCTCGCTATTGTTGCGCAAGCGCAGCGTTTCGACCAAAGCGGCGCTCAAGCTCCTCGACGATGCCAACGCGGCGATCCACTACAACCGCGAGATCCTTCAGACGGCGCTCGACCACGTCCGGCAGGGTATCGCGGTGTTCGACAAGGAGCTCGCGCTGGTCTGCTGGAACCGGCAATTCGGTGAAATCTTCGATCTGCCGCATGGGCTGACGCGGATCGGCATCGCGCTCGACGAGATCCTGCGCCACATCGCCAAAAACGGCGCGCGCGACCCGCGGGACCTCGACGAAGAGGTCGCCGAGCGCATCGCCAGATACACCTCGGAGGCCGAGCCGTTCCTCGAGCGCTTTGCCGAGCGCGGCCTGGTGATCGAAGTCCGCGCCGACCGCATGCCCGATGGCGGCCTGGTCACGACCTTCACCGACATCACGCCAAGCGTGAAGGCGGCGGAGGCGCTGGAGCGCGCCAACGCCACGCTGGAGCGCCGTGTGCGCGAACGCACCGGCGAACTGACGCGGCTCAATGCCGAGCTTGAGCGCGCCAAGGCCGAAGCCGACGACGCCAACGTCTCCAAGACCCGCTTCATCGCCGCGGCGAGCCACGACATCCTGCAACCGCTCAATGCCGCGCGGCTTTACGTGACCAGCCTGATCGAGCGCCAGCGCCAAAGTGACGGTGAAGGCGAGGATGGCGATCTGGTGCAGAATATCGACGCCTCGCTGGAGGCGGTGGAAGAGATATTCGCCGCGCTGCTGGACATTTCGCGGCTCGACACCGGCGCGATGCAAGCGGAAATGACCGACTTCCGCATCGCCGAATTGTTGCAGCGGCTGGAGGTGGAATTTGCCCCGCTGGCGCGCGAGAAGGGACTCGATCTCGTCTTCATGCCGTGCTCGCTGGCGGTGCGATCCGACCGGCGCCTGATGAGGCGGCTTTTGCAGAATCTGGTCTCGAACGCCATCAAATACACGCCCAAGGGCAGCGTGCTGGTCGGTTGCCGCCGCCGCGGCTCGCGGCTGCGCCTCGAGGTCTACGACACCGGCATCGGCATCCCGCACGCCAAGCGCCGCGCGGTCTTCAAGGAGTTCCACCGTCTCGATCAGGGCGCGCGGGTGGCGCGCGGCGTGGGCCTGGGTCTGTCGATCGTCGAGCGTATCGGTCGTGTGCTTGACTGCGAGGTGGCGCTGAAATCGACCTTCGGCCGCGGCTCGCGTTTCTCGGTCGAGGTGCCGCGCGCTGTCGCCGCGGTTCCCGAGCGGGCGTCGCACCCCGCGCCCAAAGCCGCCGCCGGGCAGCTCACCGGAACGGTCGTGCTCTGCATCGACAACGAGCGCGCCATTCTCGACGGCATGCAAACGCTCTTGGGCGGCTGGGGCTGCCGCGTACTGAAAGCCGTGGACCTCACGGAAGCGCTGGCGGCGATCGAGGGGAGCGGCCACGAGCCGGACGGCCTTCTGGTCGACTATCACCTCGACGGCGGCAATGGCATCGGCGCGATTACCGAACTGCGACGCCGCTACGGCCGCGATCTCGCGGCGATCCTGGTCACCGCCGATCGTTCGGCGCACGTGCGCGAGGAGGCCCGCGCCGCCGGCGTCCACGTCCTCAACAAGCCGCTGAAACCGGCGTCACTGCGCGCCCTCATCACGCAATGGCGCGTGCAGCGCGTTGCCGCGGAATAGTACCTGTCATGGCCGGGCTCGACCCGGCCATCTCGCTTATGAATGCACTGTGCCCATCCAAGCGGGATGCCGGGCACAAGGCCGGGCATGACCTGCCAGAAAAGAACGCCTCAGCTCAAACTTCCCTTGCCGGTACTTGCGGCCATCTCCCGGCTTCGATCTTGCCGGCGGCGATGACCGCCTGGGTGCGGCTCTCGACCCCGAGTTTTTGCAGGATCGCGGACACGTGGGCCTTCACGGTCGCTTCCGATACGCCAAGCTCGTAGGCGATCTGTTTGTTGAGCAATCCGCCCGACAGCATCATCAGAACGCGTACCTGCTGCGGCGTCAGCGTCGATAGCCGGGCGATCAGGGCCGTGGTCTCGGCGTCCGACTGTCTTGTGAGATCGACGTCGGGCGGTGTCCAGACCTCGCCTTGCAGCACACGCGCGATCGCCGCCCGCAGCGCCTCGATGCCGAGCGTCTTGGGAATGAACCCGGACGCGCCGAACTCCATGCAACGGCGGATCACGGCGGGATCGTCGTTGGCCGAGACCACGACGATCGGCAGCCCGGGATATTGGGCGCGCAGATACATCAGGCCGGAAAAGCCGCGCACGCCGGGCATGCTCAGGTCGAGCAGGATCAAGTCGACATCGCCGCCGCGTTCGAGGACCTCGCTGACTTCCTCGAAGGTGCCGGCCTCGGCGATTTCAGCGGTGCCGAAAACTCCCGTTACCGCCTCGCGTAACGCGCCGCGGAATAGCGGATGATCGTCGGCGATCAACAGATGATGGGATTGAGCCTCGCTCAACGGGATGATCCAGCTCGATCAGGCGCGGAGGCGGGCAGGTAAGACGGCCTCGGAACTCATGTTACCGCCGATCGCGGCGCGTGGTCCACAGCGCCGGGCGCTGCCGGGCTTCAAACCGACCCGCCGCCCAATCCGTGCGACTGCAGCAGCATTCTCTCATCCGGTGAGGCCGACGGCCAACAGTATCATGCCGACCGCCGATGACGTGATCAGCGTTACGGCGGCGCTGAATTTGAAACGCAGCATGGCAATTGCCGCCGCGATAAACAGCCCCAGCGCCCAAGGGTCGAGAGTTGCGACATCCGGCATGTCGAATGTGAGCCCCGCATAGTGAACCTGCTCGATGTGATGGAACATCGTGCGAATTGCAAACCAGACCGAAAGGCTGACGAGCATGCCGACCGCCGCGGCGGTCACGCTGCGCAGCGCGCCGTTCAGGAACGTGCGGCCGCGCAGCCCCTCGATGTAAGGCGCCACCACGAGGATCATCAGAAAGCACGGAGCGAATGTCATCCAGGTCGCCAGCAGCCCGCCAAGCGCCCCGGCAAATAACGGCGGCAGTGTTCCGGGATCGCGGTAGGCGGTGATGAAACCCAGAAATTGCGTGACGATCATGATCGTGCCGGGGACCATCTCGCCCATGGCGATGGCATCCTGCATTTCCGAAGACGAGACCCAATGATACGAATCCACCGCCTGCTGCGCCGCGTAGACCACGACCGCGAAATCACCACCGATCGCCATCACGGCGACTTTGCCGAACACGAACGATATCTGGGTGTAGACGTTCTGCGGCCCGAAAATCGCGAACAATGCAATCATCGGCGCAAGCCACAACACGAACCACATCGTCAGCGAGCGAACGAAGTTGAGCACGCCGGGGGGCGCGTGACCGGACAATTCCTGTTGCTTATGATCGGATGCCTCCTCGCGCATGGAGGAAGACACGCCCGCCAATTCCGCACAGAGTCCGATCAACGCTGCGCCGAGCACGATGACAGGGAACGCGATCTTGAGGAATGCGGCCATGAATGCGAGCGCGGCAATTGCAACCATCAATCTGCCGCGCAGCACGTGCCGTCCGAAGCGCAAGATTGCCTCGGTCATCACGGCCAGGATCGCGGGCTTCACGCCAAGGATGACGGCCTGACCGATCTGCGATTCCGCGCCCGTGACATAGCCGATCGAGAGCACCATCATGCAGAAGGCGCCCGGCAGGATAAACAGGGCGCCGGCGATGATTCCGCCGATCGTGCGATTCGCCAGCCATCCCACATACACGGCAAGCTGCTGGGTCTCCGGCCCGGGCAGCGCAATGCAATAGCTGAGCGCGTGGTAGAAACGTTTTTCTGAAATCCACTGCCTGCCTTCGACAACCAGGCGGTGCATGGTTGTGATCTGCAGCGCCGGGCCGCCGATGCCGGCGGCAGAGACGTGCGCCCAAATTCGCACGGCGTCACCAAGGCTGGCGCGATCCGGTTCTGCCACCGAGCCTTTTTGGGCACTCATACTCGCAGTGACGTCCATCAAGCTACGTCACCGATTTTCGGACGGAATTGCAAGAGGCGGAGCGGGGCTCATTCCCCCTCGCACAAGCCGAGAAACTGCAACACCACCTCACGCCGGTGCGGCCGCGCGCGGTGCTCGGCGACGTAAATGCCTTGCCAGGTGCCGAGCGTCATGGCGCCGGCGGCGACCGGCACGTGCAGCGAAACGCCGTCGAGCATCGCCTTGACGTGCGCCGGCATGTCGTCCGGCCCCTCGACCTCGTGGATCCAGCCGGCGTCGGCCGGCGCGAGGCGCTTGAGCGCGGTGACGAGGTCGGTGCGGACGTCCGGATCGGCATTCTCCTGGATGACAAGCGACGCCGAGGTGTGGCGGATGAAGAGCAATAGCGCGCCGTCGCGCGCCTTGATCCGCTTCAGAAAGTGCGCGGCCTCGCGCGTGATCTCGAAAAAGCCTTCGCCGGAGGTTTCGACCGTGAGCGTGGCGGTGGCGACCGTGTCAATACGCGCGATCCGGACGGCTGACAGATTGAGATGCACGTCGGCGCAGCTCAGCTTTTGTTCAGCATTTGCTTTTGCGCGCGCGCGATCGCCTCGACGAATCGATGCCATATTCGGCTGACATAGGCTACCGCGCGATCGACGTCGGCGTTGTCGGGCAAGCGCACGATCACGTCGTCGTTAGGCGTGGCCGGCGGCTCGGGCGTCGCGCCGCTCGGTAAGGGGAGCCCGTGCGCGAGGATATCCTTTTTCAGCGCAGCGTTTTCGCCGCGCAACCGGGCGATCTCGCCTTCCAGTACCGTGCGGTCCTCGGGTGCCGCCTGGCAGGCCCAGCCGACCGCGCGCTGACTGCACACCGAAACCTCGCCGGTTTGCGCATCGAGCCGCAAAAGGCCGTCCGCTATTTTGTTGAAGGTGTAGCGGCCTCCCTCATTGTCGGGCATCGCGTCGTCAGCCAGAGCGGGGAGGATCAAACAGACGCCGGCGGCGAGGATGGCATAGGTGTTGCTGATCATGGTCATCTCCTCGCTGCCTCGCCGAATCGCGGCGCGCTTCGGCCGTTACTTTTCGCGAGATACGAAGTCCTCATCGGGCACCATTGTAACGGCAACTGCTTCGCGGTGCACAATCGATCTTCGACGGGGCCAAAAGTGGTCCATATCTCCAGCTTTTTCAATGCATTAGGAACCATGGCCGTTTCTTGACTTGGGGAAATCCAGTCAGTATGGTCCGCGCGGCTTCAGGGGGCGGGCCCGTCGCGATTGCCGCAAAGCCGCGAGTGTCGAAGTGATGAACGACGGCACGCGCGAGAACGGCGACCGCGACAAGGCGCACACCGATGAAGCCGCCCTCTCCGCGAGACTCCAGCGTCTCGGCGAAGGTCTGGGCCAGGCGCGCGAGCGTGTTGGTCCGCCTTCCAACGGCACTGGCGGAGATCGGGCAGCGACTGCATCGGGCTACGCCAGGGGCTTCCGGCTCTCAAGCGAACTCGTTGGAGGCGTGCTGGTCGGCGCCGGCCTCGGCTGGCTGATTGACCGGTTGCTCGGTATCTCGCCCTGGGGGTTCGTTGTATTTCTTTTGCTCGGCTTCGTCGCGGGCGTGCTCAACGTAATGCGCTCCGCGGGGGTCGTCCCCGGCCCCACGCCGGGTGACGGCACATCGGGAAGGCCGAAACAGTGATGTTGCGCGCTCGGCGCCTGACGGCGATGGAACCATGACGATTGATCCGATCCATCAATTCCGCATCCAAAATCTGGTTCCGATCATCACCATTCATGGTCATGAGATCGCTTTCACCAACTCCGCGCTGTTCATGCTGCTCATCGTCGTTTTGGTGTCGGCGCTGCTGATCGGCGCGACAACCCCGCGCGCGGTGGTGCCGGGAAGGCTGCAGTCGGTCGCGGAAATGTCCTACGAATTCGTCGCCAATACGGTGCGCAGCACGGCCGGGACGGAGGGGATGAAGTTCTTTCCCTTCGTGTTCACGCTGTTCATGTTCGTCTTATTCGCCAATATGATCGGGCTCATTCCATATTCCTTCACGGTGACGAGCCAATTGATCGTTACGGCGACACTGGCGTTGCTGGTGTTCTTCATCGTGGTGATCTACGGCTTCTGGCGCAACGGCCTCGGCTTTCTCAAGCTGTTCGTTCCAAAAGGCGTGCCGATCTACATCCTGCCGGCGATCGTGGTCATCGAGGTGCTGTCGTTCATCTCACGCCCGATCTCGCACAGCGTGCGGCTGTTCGCGAACATGCTGGCGGGCCACATCACGCTGCAGGTCTTTGCCGGCTTCATCATCATGCTCGCCGGGTTCGGCGTCGCCGGCTGGTTCGGCGCGGCTTTGCCGCTCCTCCTCGTGATCATGCTCACGGCGCTCGAGTTTCTGGTGGCCTTCCTGCAGGCCTACGTCTTCGCCATCCTCACCTGCATCTATCTCAACGATGCGATCCACCCGGGCCACTGACGGCACGACTGCTACAACCTCGAAAAGGAGTTTCTCATGGATCCGACCGCCGCAAAATACATTGGAGCCGGCATTGCCTGTATCGGCATGGGCGGCGCCGGCGTCGGCGTGGGCATCATCTTCGGCAACTACCTCGCCGCAGCGCTCCGCAACCCGTCGGCAGCGCAAGGCCAGTTCGGCAACCTGATTTTCGGGTTCGCCATCACCGAGGCGCTCGGCATCTTTTCGCTGCTGATCGCGCTCCTGCTGTTGTTCGGGCTCTAAAGTTTCGCCGGTACGGCAACACCGATGGCCGAATCGACCGCCCATACCGAGACGTCCGCGGAAGCGCACGCGTTCCCGCCGTTTCAGGCGCAGCATTTTCCCTCGCAGCTCATCTGGCTGACGCTGACGTTCATTCTGCTCTACGCGCTGATGTCGAAGGTGGCGTTACCGCGGATCGGCGCCATCCTGGCCGACCGCAGCCGGCGCATTTCCGACGATCTTGCGGCGGCGCAGCGCTTCAAGGAGCAGTCGGAGGCCGCCAACGCCGTCTACCAGAAGTCGCTCGCCGACGCGCGCTCCCGCGCCCAGGGGATTGCGAGCGAGACTCGCGAGAAGCAGGCGGCGGCGGCCGCGGCGACCAACAAACGCCTCGAGGCGCAGTTGCATGAGAAGCTCGCGGCGGCGGAACAGTCCATTGCCGCGACGCGCACGGCCGCCATGGGTAACGTCGGCAGCATCGCGGCCGAGACCGCGGCGGCCATCGTCGAACGCCTGATCGGAACGGCGCCCGCCGAGCGCGACGTCGCCGCGGCCGTCGGCGAAGTGTCGAAGCGGTAAGAGACCATCATGATCGAAGCCGAAGCCTGGGTCGCGATTGCCTTCGTCATCTTTCTCGGCCTGCTCGTGTATCTCGGCGCACATCGCCGGGTGATCGACGGCATCGACCAGCGTCAGGCGCGCATCAAGGCTGAGCTCGCCGAGGCGGTCCGGTTGCGCGAGGAAGCGCAGGCCGTGCTTGCCGAGTTCGAGCGCAAAGGGCGTGAGGCCGAAGGCGAGGCTGCGGCCATCATCGCCGGCGCCAAAGCAGAAGCCGAGCGTCTTGCCGCCGAGGCGAAGACGAAAATGGAAGACTTCGTCGTGCGAAGGACCAAGATGGCGGAAGCCAAGATCGCCCAGGCCGAGGCGCAGGTGCTTGCGGATGTCCGCTCGGCTGCGGCCGACACCGCGGTCGCCGCCGCCGAGAAAATCCTCGCCGCTGCCGCCAAAGGCAAGGTCGCCGAAGACCTGCTCGCCCAGGGCATCGAAGGCGTCAGGAAAAAATTCAATTAAGCCCGGTCATTCCCGGGCGCCGCGCATTTGGCGCGGCCCGAAACGACGCGCGTTCAATTCGCGCTGGCGGCTGGTGTCGGCTTCGGCCTGGACTTCGCCTTCGGCTTTGGCGCCTGTTTGGACTGTGCTTCGGCGGAAACCGGGTCGAAGCCGACGTAGGCGATGTAATCGTCGAGCAGTGACGTCGGCGTCGGCAGCGGGAAACTCAATCCCTCTTCGATGTGGGTGAAGACCGCGTTGCCGTCATTGGGGCCAAGCGCGACCGGAACGACAAAAAACTTGGTCACGATCGCTTTCATGCCTCCCGGCGTTTCCTGAACCACGGCGATGCGCAACGGCACATTCACCTGACCGGGCCCGCCGGCGGGGCCGACAACGACGCGTCCCTCGACACCGATTTTCATCACCATGTTGCCGTCGACGACGCCGCAGTCTCGCGCCAGGCGCGCGAAGCTGCCCTGGTATTTCAACGTCATTGCCGCCTTTTCGCCGGTCGGCCCGATGGTCAGTGTGGACGCGCCGCGGCGAACTTCGACGGGTGGGCAATTGACGTCGGGCTGTGCCCCGGCAACCGTCTGCGGCGCTTTTGCCGAGGAGCCGGTAAAGAAATCGGCGATGGAGCTGGAGCCGCCGTAACCATGCGAAGCTTCCGTGCCCGGCGTGCCAATGCCGCCGCTCGAGCATCCGCCGGCCAAAAGCGCGAGCAAAAGCGACGGCACAACGAATGCGCGCCCGCACTGCTTCATCCGTTGACTGGTCCCCGGCATTCCCCGGCCGCTCATCCGAAATTGTCCCCGATGCCTTTGTTATATCAAGGGAACCGTGGCCTTCCCAAGGCGGCTCCCAGCGTGGTTAAGGCGCGCCGCGTCCCAGGTCCCGGCCCTGCATCTTGATCTTATGTCTTGGGGTCCTTCAACCGGCCATAAAGCAGGTGATCCTGCCAGATCCCGTTGATGCAGAGATAATCCCGCGCGTACCCCTCGCGCACGAAGCCGGTGTTTTCCAGAAGCCGGATCGACGCCGCGTTGGTCGGGATGCACGCCGCTTCGAGACGATGCAACCGCAATGTCGCGAAGGCAAAAGGAACGACGGCACGTACCGCCGCCGTCATGTAGCCTTGACGGGCATAGGGGAGGCCCATCCAGTAGCCAAGGCTGCCGGCCTGGGCGACGCCGCGGCGGACATTGGCGAGCGTTAAACCGCCGACCAGCGTGTTGTCTGAACTCCGCACGATCAGAAACGCATAGCTTTGGTCGGTCCGCAGGTCCTCGGCGTAACGCCTGATCCGGCGGCGGAAGGCGCTGCGGCTCAGATCATCGGCCGGCCAGGTCGGCTCCCAGGGGGTCAGAAAGTCGCGACTCGATTCGCGCAATTCCGCCCATTCGCCGTAGTCGGTCACCTGGGGCGTGCGCAGTATGACGCCCTCGCCGGCGACGGACGGCAGCGGATCGGAGAAGTTAAGGGTGCGGAAAAACGCCATCGGCGCCCGTCGTCATGCGGCCCGGCGTGTCAGAGTCTCGGCAATAGCCGCAGCGTTTTCAAGTCCGGACCCGAGCCCGAGCACGGCGATCGCCGGTTTGCCGCGTCCGATCAGCGCCCGTCCGGCCGCGCGCGCGCTCTCGACCGTCACTGCCTCGACCTTCGCAACCAGTTCGGTAAGCGGAATAGGCCGGCCCCAGGCGAGCATGTGCCGCGCGAGTTGCCCGATGCGGTCGCCGGAACTTTCCAGCGCCATCAGCAAGCCGGCCTTCATCTGCGCCTTGGCGCGCGCGATCTCGGCTTCGGTGATGGTCTCGGCCGCTTTAGCGATCTCGTCGACGATCAGCCGCATCAGATCCGAGGCGTCCGCGGCGTCGGTGCCGGCGTAAAGGCCGAACATGCCGACGTCGGTGTAGGGCGCGTGGAAGGAATAGATCGAATAACACAGTCCGCGCTTCTCGCGGGCTTCCTGGAACAGCCTGGACGACATGCCGCCGCCGAGCACGTTGTTGAACATCTGCAAGCTGTAAAGCCCGGGATCGTTCTGCGCCACGCCGGGCAGCGCGAGCGCGATGTGGACCTGTTCGAGCTCGCGCTTCTCGATATGGGCGCCGCCGCCGAAGCGTGCGGGCTCCGGCGCCGGACCGGCGGGGCCGTTGAAGCTGGCGAAGCGCTTTTCCACGTCGGCGACCACGGCGGCATGATCGACGGCGCCGGCGGCGGCGACGACGATATCCGGTGCGCGATAGTGTCCGGCCAGATAGTCGCGCAATTTCGCTTCGTTGAACGAGCGCACCGTCTTGGCGGTGCCGAGGATGGAGCGGCCCAGCGGCTGGTCGGGAAAGGCGATGACCTGCAGGTGCTCGAAGATCAGATCGTCAGGCGTGTCGGCGACGGCGCCGATCTCCTGGACGATGACGCTCTGCTCGCGCGTGAGTTCGTTGGGCTCGAACGCCGGCTCGGTCAGGATGTCGGCGAGGACGTCGAGCGCCAGCGGTACGTCGGCCTTGAGAACCCGCGCGTAGTACGCCGTGGTTTCGGCGCTGGTCGCGGCATTGAGGTCGCCGCCCACCGCTTCGATCTCCTCGGCGATCTGGCGCGCGGTCCGCCGCCGCGTGCCCTTGAATGCCATGTGTTCGAGGAAATGCGAAATGCCGTTCTCGTCACGCCGTTCGTCGCGGCTGCCGGAATTGACCCACACGCCCAGCGAGGCCGTCTCGAGATGCGGCATCGTATCCGTCACGACATTGATGCCGGATTTCAAGGTGGTCACCGCTACGCTCATGCCGCCGCTCCTTCCTGCGCGGCACGGCTCGTCGACAGGACGAAATGCTCGACCGCAGATTGATCGTCCGGCAGCGCAGTGACGTGCTCCGGACGTTGATTGAGATGGGAAAGCCATTCCGGCAAGGCCGGCCGCGTGCCGCAGGCCGCCTCGACGGCATCGGGAAACTTCGCCGCATGCGCGGTCGACAGCACCACCATCGGCACCGCCGGGTCGCGGGTTTCCTTCTCCGCCACCGCAATGCCGACGGCGGTATGCGGATCGACGAAATTGCCGGTCTCGCGCTTGACCGCGCGCATGGTCGCGGCGACTTCCTCTTCGTCGGCGCGATCGGCGCTGAACGACGCCCGGATCTGTGACAGCGCGTGCGCCGACAGCGTGAAGCGCCGCGACTGCGCCAACGAACCCATCAGCGCGCGCACCGCGCCGGCGTCGCGGTCGTTGGCGTCGAACAGCAATCGCTCGAAATTCGAGGAGATTTGAATGTCCATCGACGGCGAGGTGGTCGGCACGACATCACGCAATTCGTAGGTCCCGGTCGCGAGCGTCCGCGTCAGGATGTCGTTGACGTTGGTGGCAATGACCAGCCGGTCGATCGGCAAACCCAGGCGCTGGGCCACGTAGCCGGCATAGACGTCGCCGAAATTGCCGGTCGGAACGGTGAAGGCGATCTTGCGATGGGGCGCGCCGAGCGCGACCGCGGCTGTGAAATAATAGACCGTCTGCGCCACGATCCGGGCCCAGTTGATCGAATTGACGCCGGAAAGATGCACCCGGTCGCGAAAGGCCGAGTGATTGAACAGGCCCTTCACGATCGCCTGACAGTCGTCGAAGGTACCGTCGATGGCGACGGCGTGGATGTTGGCGGCGTCCGCCGTCGTCATCATGCGCCGCTGCACGTCGGAGATGCGACCTTTCGGGAACAGGACGACGAGGTCGACCTGACTGCTGTTGCGGAAGGCTTCGACGGCGGCGCCGCCGGTATCGCCCGATGTCGCGACCACGATGGTCCGGCGCTCGCCGCGCACGGCCAGCACATGATCCATCAGCCGCGCCAGAAGCTGCATCGCCAGGTCTTTGAAGGCGAGCGTCGGACCGTGGAACAGTTCGAGCGCGAAGGTATTCGCGCCGAGCTGTGCCAGCGGCGCGACCGCGGGGTGGCGGAAATTCCCGTAGGCCTCCCGCGTCATGCGGGCGAGGTCGGCGTCGCCGATGGCATCGCCGACGAAAGGCCGCATCACCTCCATGGCGACTTCGGCATAAGGCCGGCCGGCGAAGCCGGCGATGGCCGCCTGCTCAAGGCGCGGCCAGGCCTCCGGCACGTAGAGGCCGCCGTCGCGGGCAAGGCCTGCGAGCATCACTTCGGCGAAGCCGAGAACTGGCGCTTCGCCTCTCGTCGAGATGTGACGCAACTGACCCCTTTCTGCCGTCCGGGGTCGCCCGGAAGGCGGAGCTAAATCTTTGATTTTCCAGGATTCTCTCTGCGGGAGGCCAATCGCCGCCCGTCCCGGATCAAGGCCAACAATTATAGAAGAGCCGGGCGTTTCACAAGGAATGCGAAGCGGGCGCCGCTAAAGGCCCAGACTTGTGACAGGGACGTGAGCGAC
>Ga0302325_10016446_pt1 | contig 15670 bp, 13 predicted proteins | sample Palsa_T0_2_FD_201948 | JGI IMG/M metagenome (GOLD analysis project Ga0302325, IMG submission 201948) | Peat permafrost microbial communities from Stordalen Mire near Abisko, Sweden - Palsa_T0_2 | ecosystem: Environmental > Terrestrial > Soil > Palsa > Peat permafrost | place: Sweden: Abisko...
CGACGGCGATCCCGGTCTGGGCGATCGGCAAGCGCTTCATCCCGGCGTTCTGCGTCTGCTCGGGCGTTGCGGGCGCGTGCGCCGCGAACGCAGCCGTGCTCGCGCTCACCGGCGGAGGCAAGCGCACATTTGCGAAGCTCGAACGCCTCGAACTCGTCGCGTCGCTCTCGGAACTCGCTCTGCTGCTGGGCTTTCGGCGACACGCGGGCGAGCTTGGGAAGCCGATGTACGAGGGACCGCGCGGCGACAAGCTGCGGAGCTGGACGATGGGCGCGGGCATCGTCGTTCCCGCGATTATCAACCTGGTTCCGCTGCACGCCCGCTGGAAGACGCTGCTTGCGTCCGCGCTGACGCTCGCGGGCGGCTACGTGTTGCGCGAGACGCTGATCGAAGCCGCTAAAGCCTCCGCCGACGATCCGAAGGCGGCAGCGCGCCAGCCCGAATGATCGACGAGCGTCCGGCCCGTCCTGGTTCGTCGGTCGAGGCGCGGATCGTGGCGGTGAAAGACGGCGTACCGGCACCGCGCTTCGATCGCGTGGCCACCGAGGAACCGCTCGAGGTTCGCGTGCGCGCGGGCGGCGCGTCGCGGACGGTCGCGATCACGATGCGCACGCCGGGCCACGATTTCGAACTGGCGGCGGGTTTTCTCTACAACGAGGGCGTGATCGACGGCCTCGCGGCGTTGCGCGGGATCTCGTATTGCCTCGACGGATCGGTCGCCGAAGACCAGCAGTACAACGTCGTCAACGTCGATCTCGCCGCGCCGGCGTTGCCTGTGCTCGACGCCCTCGAACGCCACTTCACGACGACCAGCGCCTGCGGGGTCTGCGGGCGCGCGCAGCTCGAAGCGCTCGAACAGCGCGGCATCGCGCCGCTCGAAGACGGCGCGCGCATCGATGCGGCGATCTTGACGGCGCTGCCCGAGCACCTGCGAGCCGCGCAAGGCGTCTTCGAGCAGACGGGCGGCCTGCATGCGGCCGGGCTGTTCACGCCGGCGGGAGAGCTCGTGGCGCTGCGCGAGGACGTCGGCCGGCACAATGCGCTCGACAAGGTCATCGGCTGGGCGCTGCTCGGCAAACGCTTACCGCTGGCCGATTGCGTGCTGCTCGTCAGCGGCCGCTCGAGCTACGAGATCGTCCAGAAGGCGCTCGTCGCACGCATTCCGCTGGTGTGCGCGGTGTCGGCCCCAAGCAGCCTCGCCGTCGACGTCGCGCGCCGCTTCAACCTGACCCTGGTCGGCTTCCTACGCGGCAACCGCTTCAACATCTACAGCGCAGAATCGCGGCTGGTCACGAGACCCGCGACCTGAACCCGGTGCCTGCGCGGCGGCGATCGTCGCAGGGCTGCGAACGATCGCGCACCGCGGTATGGCTCCTTAGGTCTTGACCATCGCCGAAAGAACGGCGGCTGCGGATGGTTTCTTGGTGATGAACGGTAGGATCGTCGCCACCAGCAGCATGATTGCGACCGGCACGAGCGCGCCCGAGAACGAGCCCGTGGCGTCCTTGACCTTCGCGGCGAGCAGCGGGCCGACGAGTCCGGCAAAGCCCCAAGCCGTGATGATCATCCCGTAGTTGATGCCCAGATACTTGGTCCCGAAGTAGTCGGCGTTGAAGGACGGCATCGTGCCGAAGCCGCCGCCGTAGCAGAGCAGGACGATGGCGAACGCGCCCAGCACGAGCGGCAAACTGTGCAGCCCCGCGAGAACCAGGAACACGAGGAACTGCAACCCGAAAATCAGCGCGAACGCGTAGTTGCGTCCGATGCGGTCCGAGACGGCGCCCCAGAAGAAGCGGCCCAGTCCGTTGAAGATCGCGACGAGCCCGTAGGCCGGCACGGCGACGGCGGCTGCGGCGCCCGTCAGTTCGCGGATGATCGGGACGGCATTGCTGATGATCAGGATGCCGGCCGTCACGTTGAGGAACAGCATCAGCCAGAGCAGATAGAACTGCGGGCTGCGCAGCACTTGGGTCGGCGTGTAACTCGGCTGCGTGGAGGCCGCCGCGGCGATCGCGCCCGGAACGGTGTAGCCGTCCGGCGGATTGCGCATGATCGCTGCGGCGATGCCGCCGATGATCGCGATGCCGATGCCGGTCGCGACGAACGTGCCCATGATGGCGGAAATGTCGGCGCCGCCCAGCGCGTACGCCGTCGGGTCGAAGGTGGTGTGGGCCGCAACCGCGGCGGCTTTCGCGTCGGCGAAGGCGCCCGCGTGCTTCGAGGCGACTTGGAACGGCGCGATCGCCTTCAACAGAAAACCGTAGAAGAAGGCACCGAGGCCGAAGCCCATCACGACCATGCCGCTAGCGAGGCCGCGCTTGTCGGGAAACCACTTGGTGACGGTCGCCAGCGGCGTGATGTACGCCATGCCGTTGCCGAAGCCGCCGATCACGCCGTAGGTGAGATAGAGCCACGGCGCGCCGAGCTGGGCGGTTCCCAGACCCGCGAGCAGGTTGCCTAGACCCCACAAGAGGACCCCGATCAGCATCACGATGCGCGGTCCGGCCTTGTCTTGCCAGCGGCCGCCGACGACGGCGCCCCAGCCCACGAAGAAGATCGCGACGGCAAATGCCCAGGTGGTCGTCTGATTCGACCAGTTGAAGCTTGCGATCAGCGGCTGCGTGAACGAACTCCACGAGTAGACCGTACCGAGGCAGATCATCACGATCGTCCCGGCGACGGCGATCAGCCAGCGGTTCGGTGCGGTGGATGGTGTAGCCATGTTCCTACCTCCGAATTCAATGCGTCCGGTCGCCGGCGGAAAGAGCGGGAATCCGTCATACCGCGGCGACGCCCGGGTTTGACGTTCGCTGCAATCACGCCGCGTACTCCTGCAGCCTGCCGACTGTGACGAAATCACCCCCCAGACCGCCTCCGCCCTGTTCGGCCGACGGCACGGAAGGTCCGGGATGAGGCCCAAAATGACGGCGCAGAGCCAGGCCCCGCCGGACCCGGCTTCGGCTCGCCGGGGACCACCGGGAGGAACGGTTTTGGGGAACAGTTCGCAACCCCGTCATGGCGGAGCAGGGGAGGCCGGGGGAGGCCCTTCGCCGAGCCGCCGAAGCCCGGATTCCCAGAGCGTCGCTCGACTCGCTGCGATCGGCGAGCTGCTCGCGAGCGTCGAGGGCGCGATCGGGGATCTTATCATTTCTTGAGAAAGACGAACAAACTCAGCGTGACCCAGAACACGCTGGCTGCCATCGCAGTCAACACGATCGCCGACAATACGTTTCGAGTGGCCAACATGCAGACGAAAGCATAGACCACAAGCGCGCCGGCCGCGACGAGAATTCGGCGTCGAAATCGGCCCAATGACCGAGGCGGGCGCTCGTGCTCGCAATCGGGTACGTCGCAGAGTTCCCAACTGTCGGGACTCCGCAGGTGCGGCCGGGACGCGCCGTGCTCCAGCTCCGAACGTGGCTCTTCCATGGCTCCTCCACGTAGGAGCCATCAGTCACGGCATTCGCGACATTTGCGGCGAGCCCCATCGCCGATCTTGCCTCCTATGTTTCCGCAAGCCCCTCGGAGACCTGCGCGAACCGCCGTCAGCCGGCGGCGCCGTCGGCGAAGATTCGCCCGTACAGATCCGCCCCGTAGCTCGTGTCCAGCGGCTGACCTTCAACGATTTTGAACGTCCGCGCTCCGTCGGCCTCGCGGCCGGCCCGCAGAAACAGCGCCGCCGGCGGGTTGCCCGCTTCCATCCCGTGCGCGAAATCGTACTGATGGGTGACGAAGAACACCTTGATGCGACGCTCGATCAAAGCGGTGACGATCTGCCGCGCGATCTCGGAGCCCTCGCGCTCGTTGGTCGCCGCGAACGATTCGTTGAACAACAGGAGAGAATTCGGCCTGACGTCGTCGACGATGTCGCTCATCCGGCTAAGCTCCTCGTCGAATTTCCCGCTCTTCATGCTGGGATCTTCCTCCCGTTTGTAGTGCGTAAGGATCCGCTCGCAGACGTTCGCTTCAAACGAGATCGCCGGCACGAACATGCCGCACTGCATCATCACCTGCGCCAGGCCGATGCTTCGCAGGAACGTCGACTTGCCGCCCTGGTTGGCCCCGGTGACGATTACGAGGTCCTTGCCGTCGGCGTTCAGCTCGTTGCCGACCGCCGGACGTCCCAAGTTCAACGCTAGGCAAACATCGTAGAGGCCCGTTCCCGAATGCCTGCGCTCGCCGGCCGCGGCGGGACACGGAAAGCAGACCGGTTCGCCTTGTGCCGCAAGCCGGGCGTGCAGGTTCAGGCAACCGACATAGAACGCGAGTTCGACGCGCAACGTGGTGAAGAAGCTCATGACGTGGTCGGTAGATTGTGCAAGGGCGTTGGCGACGAGGTTTATGCCCCTGTCGTTCAGCTCCGATAGCGCCCTCGCGCCGCTTTCGTCTCGCGGATGGAGCTGGAAGGAATAACCAGCCGCCTTCGGTCCGAACACGCGCGTGACCCAATCGTCTCGGCGAGCGTTTTCGCTGCGCAGGACGTAGTCAGCGCCTTTGTTCCCGTCGCCCAGACGAGCGCTGATCAGGACGCCACGCTCGAACTTCAGCTGCTTCAAGTGACGGCGGATCGTATCGAAGTAGTCGTCATCCAGCTGCTCGCAAAGCATCGCGAACAGCGTCCTGAAGCCATCGGACTCGAACGTGGTGACGTGCTGCTCGGCGATGGCCCGCAGCCGTCGTAACTTGTCCACGAGCATCTCGAGCACGCTTACGGCACCGTGCAGGATCAGCGTCGGATAACGCCGCCGGTAACCGTAATAATTGTGCTTCCGCTCGGTCTCGATCGTCTCCACGACCAACTCGTAAATCTCTCGCACGATCGCCTCTCTCTCGAGGCAGTCCTTCAGGATGTCTTGCCGGTATCGGATCGTATCCAGGTCGCTCGTACTCGCGAGCACGGCCTTCTTCACGACCTCGGCCAACCAGTTGTCACCCTGCGACATGGCGGCAAACAGCGAAGTCAATTCCAAGTCCTGGACCAGGGCTGCGGTGTGGCGCCCAGGCTCTCGCGCCAGGTCGAAGTCCTGGTCGCGGTACATGAGGTAGGCCTTCAGAAACGTATCCTTTCCTTCAGGCATTCGTATGTAACGCCGTACTTCTCCGCGATCGAGAGCGCATAGGCCCGTCCGTCCGCGGGTCGTCGCACGACCTTGTAGGTCCGCGTGGCGGGGTCGTCCGGCGCGACGGTGCTGACCAGGCTGACCACTTTTTCGCTCAAGGAAGTCAGTTCATCGAGGAAGGTCACGCACACGCACAGTGCGTCGAGGTCGATGATCTTGCGCAGGACCTGCCGGGCCAGAAAGGTAGCGTCCTTCAAGGACGTGGAGTTGAAGATCTCGTTTATTATGACGATACTTCGAGGCGTCGCCCGATCGAGGATATCGCGCAGCCGGATGAGGTCGTCTTGCAATTTCCCACGCAGGTTCTCGATCGTCTCTTCCTTTTCGAAATGGGTGAACATCGAATCGAACAGAAACAGCTGTGCGTTCCTTCCGGGCACGGGGCAGCCGATGCTCGCGAGGTGGTGCAATTGCCCAAAGGTCCGCGCAAAAGTCGTCTTGCCGCCTTGGTTGGGACCAGAGACGATGAATATCCGCTCGCGACCCGTTAGGTCGAGATCGTTGCACACGATCGGTGTGTTCGTGGCAACGAGCTTGGCCGCCAGCGCGAGGTCGAACGCACCGTTGTCGTGCAACTCCTTGCCGGCTTCCGATATGCGCGGGTAGCAGAACTGGAGGCCGGACCGTTCGAGCGTGTCCATGTAATCCAGATATGCGAGGTAGAACTGAATCTCGCGATCGAACGTCGTCAATACGGGGTCGGCAAACTCCTGATGTTCCTCGAAGAACTCGTCCAGCCGGGAAAACTGCTCGTCGAATAACAGCGCAACGAAGTCGAGGACCTTCGCGTCGATGTGGTTCATTTCGACGCGCGCGGGGAAATGCGCCAGGTAGTCCTTGACCGCGCCTTCCCGGAATCGCTCGAACGTGGCCGTAACCTCGTCGCTGTAGTCGAGCTCCGCGTCGTATTTGCGAACCTGAAAGCCGGTGTTCCGGACGAGAATGCAGTATTGAATCGCCGCCAGATCTTCACGGAGCAAAGTCGCTTCCGCAGCGAGCAGGCAGAAGCGGTCGGATTCAACGTAGTGCGTCAGGTACTCAAGAAATCCCAGGAGCCCAGCTGACGAGATCGTGGCCCCTGACAGGCCGTTTGCGAGTTCGCGAACGGCCGCGCAATAAATTTCGACCGCGTGAAGGAACCAGCGCTCTTTCTGGTATTTGTAATGGAGCTTCGTCGCCGCAGCGATACTCTGGCGCATGGACTGGATGCTCGTTGCGAACGACCTGATGCACCCGAGAACCGTACTGTCCTCGAGATCGCGCATGACTTCGTGACGATAATGAATCGCTCCGGTCGTCTTCAGCGAATCGTGGAAGAAGGGCTTGAGGTCGTAGTCTTGCTTGCTGGCCGTGATTGCATCGACGATCTGGTCGAGGTTGAGGTCGCGGAAGTATTCGGGCGCCTCTCGCGGCGCATTCTTGGCGCAATCTGCATCGTTCTCGTAAAGGATGCTCTTGAACGTCACGGCAGTAGCGCGCGTCGCCGTCAGTTTTTTGCGAGCGGTGCTTCGTCGAAGAACGAATCGTCGACGGCTTCGTATCGCGCGAGGCGCTGCTTCAAATCGGAAACTCGCGCTTGAAGCGTGCCGGCGCGCGCGAGAATGATCGAGCGGTCGGCCAAGGCCGCGGCCAAGCGCAGGCGCTCGTCGCGGAGATTCCGCCGCGACTCGGAAAGCTCGAAGTGCTCGACAGAAAACTGCTGTTCGATCGCGTACTGGCGATCGACGATCGCCTTCAACCGCGCGTCGGACCACGCTAAGCGCTCTTCGAGGTCGTAGTTTAGCACGCGCAACTGCCGGAGCTCATGGCGCATCGATTCGAGCGATGCTCGGCCGCTATCCGCGCCGAGGAAGGCTCTGAGCCAATCGCCGAGTCGCGCCGCTCGCATCGGTTGCTTTCGCGCTACGTCAGGCATCGAACGGTCGGGTCAAAAAAGAAACTCCTCGTCGAAACAGAGGAGTCATCAGCTTTGCGCAGCGATTACGGCGAACTCCATCGCCGGCTTAGCTCTACTCGGGAGGGCCGGCGAGTTCCTCGTTGTGGCCATCTGCGCCGAACGCGTCGAGAGAACGCGCCAGGCGGGAACCGCGAGCCGCCCCGCCGTAGGTGGCTCGAAAGCGATGGGGCTCGCTTCCAACCGCCGCTGAGGCTGATGGCTCCTTGATCCTTCTGCGAGTGGAGGACCCGTGAAGAGCCCCCTCATTTCCGTGGCACGCGACAATATAGCCGCGACCGCTTTCCCCGCGATACCTTCGAGCAGGCGGCGTTGACGATGCGCACCGCGATCGTACTGAACCTGCTCCAGGTGGCTTTCGTGATGGGGCTCGCGCCGCTGTTCGCGGGCATCCTATCGCGCTTCAAAGAGATCGTTCAGTCCAAGCGCGGGCCGAGCATCTTCCAACCGTATCGCGACCTGGCGAAACTGTTCGCCAAGGACGAGACCGTCTCCGACCAGGCAACCTGGATCTTCCGGTTCGCGCCGTACCTCGCGTTCGCCGTACCGATCGTGGTCACGACGCTGATCCCCGTCTTGACGAGCTTTCCGCTCTTCTTTGCGTTCGTGGGCGACATGCTGGCGGCCGGCTTCATCCTGGCGCTGGGCGGATTCTTCAGCGTGCTCGCGGCGGTCGACACGGGCAACCCCTACGGTGCGATGGGCGCGAGTCGCACGCGCATGGTCAGCTTCCTGGCCGAACCGGTGCTCGTCATGGTGCTGTTCGCCGTCGCGTTCGTCGCCGATTCGACGATTCCGTACATCGTGCAGCAGCGCTGGGTGACGCCGCCGGCGAGCCTGTTCGCGCCTTCGCACGTGCTGATCCTGATCGCCTTCGTCATGCTGATCCTGGCCGAAGCGGGGCGCCTCCCCGTCGACAACCCGACCGGCCACTTCGAGCTTGCGATGATCGACGAATCGAAGTCGCTGGAGTACTCCGGGCGCGGCTTTCTGCTCATCAAATGGGCGGGCTGGATGCGGATGCTCGTCCTGTGCATCGTCTTCCTGAACGTGCTGGTGGCGCCGTGGGGCTTGGCGCCGGACGCCTCCCTCGGCCACGTCGCAGCGGCCGTCCCGCTGGTCGCGCTCAAGGTGATCGTCTTCTTGGCCGTGCTCGCGGCGATCGAGTGCTCGGCGACCAAACTGCGCTTGTTTCGCATCACCGAGTTCTTGACTGCGGCGTTCGTCATTTCGGTGACCGCGATGATCACGCGAGCGTTCTCGCTATGATTGGGGAGTCTCTGTTGACGCCGGCGCAGGAGCAGGCCAACTCGCTCGTGCTCGGCTTGTTTCTGCTAACGGCCTTCGGCATGACCGTCGCGCGACAGGTCCAGGCGACGCTGCTCGCGTTCGTCGCTCAGTCGCTGCTGCTAGCGTGCTCGTCGCTCGTCTTGGGCCTTCACCCCCTTTCGGTCCATCTGCTGGCGCTGACGGCCGTAACGCTCGCCGGCAAGGTGCTGCTGATCCCGTGGCTGCTGCGCCGGATCGTCCCCGACGCGGTCTACAGCCGGCGCGAGCTTTCGCAACCGGTGAACATAACGACGTCGCTGCTCATCGCGATGGCGCTGGCGATCGCCGCGTATTTCTTTTCGGTCGCGCTGCTTGCGCCCGGCACGCCCGTGTTGAGCGCCGGCAACGTCTCGATCGGTTTCGCGGGTCTGTTGGTCGGCTGGTATCAGGTCGCGGTGCGCAACGAGGCGCTCCCGCAGCTGCTGGGCATCCTCGCGATGGAGAACAGCGCGTTTCTGGCGGGGATCGCGATGGCTCCGGACTTCCCGCTCATAGCGGAACTGGCGATCGCCTTCGACGTGCCGCTGCTCGCGCTGATCGTCGGCTTGCTTACCCGGGCGCTGCAGGAGCGGGTCGGCAGCACGGATGTTGGAGCGCTGATCAGGCTGCGGGAAGGCGGCGAGCCATGATTCTGTGGGCAATCGTCGCCCTTCCGCTGCTGGCGGCGCTGTTCGCCGCGCTGCCCCGCACCGAACGCTACGTCCTGCCGGTCACGTTCGGCTGCGCGTTCGGCGTGCTCGTGTTGACGACGGTCGCCTGCGGCTTCGTGCTCCGGGACGGCCACACGGTCGCGATCGCGCAGTGGGTCGGTCTCGACGGCTTCGCCGCGCTGCTGGAGTTGCTCATCGCGTTCGTGCTGACGACCGCAACCCTCTATTCTTGGGGCTACATCGCGGCTACCGAACGGAGCGCGTTGCGCATCCGGCTCTACGCCGCCAACCTAAACCTGTTCGCGTTTTCGTTGCTCGCAATTCCGCTCGTCGTAGAGCCGGGTTTGGCCTGGATTGCGGTCGAGCTGACCACGCTCTTCTCAGTCCTGTTGGTAAGTTTCGACAACACGCGCGAAGCGCTGGAGGCCGCCTGGAAATACATGACGATCACCTTGGTCGGAGCAACGGCCGCCGTTCTCGGCTTCCTCGTGCTCTTCTGGGCGATGCGCTCGGCCGGCGACGTCACCTTCACGTACTCAGAGTTGGCGCTCGTTGCGCCGCGGCTGGCGCCGTCGATCGTCGCCGTCGCGTTCTTCTTGATCGTGGTCGGGTTCGGCGCCAAGGTCGGCTTCGTTCCGCTGCATACCTGGTTGCCGGACGCGCACAGCCAGGCTCCCTCTCCTGTCTGCGCGCTGCTTTCGGGAATCGAGACCAGCGCCGTGCTCTACGTGATCGTGCGGCTGATGCCGGTTTTTCGTGCCGCGCCGCTGCTCCACGCCGATCTCTGGCTGCTCGTCATCGGACTGATCGCGGCCGGCGTCGCCGCGTTCCTGATCGTGCAGACGCGCGACTACAAGCGACTGTTCGCGTTCTCGACGGTCGAACACATGGGCATCATCTGTTTCGCCGTTGGTCTGGGAACCGCGGCGGCGGCGTACGCCGCGGTCTGGCAAATGGCGGCCCACGCGCTGACGAAGTCGTTCTGTTTCTACGCCGGCGGCGGCGCGCTCGCGGCAACCGGCACGCGCACGATCGCCGAGGTGCGCGGTTTGGTAGGGCGCGCGCCGCTCGCGGCAGGCGCCCTGTTCGTAGGCGCGCTCGCCGTTGCGGGAGCGCCGCCGTTCGCCGTCTTCGTGAGCGAGTTCGCCGTCGCCCGAGCCGGCTTCGCATCTGCGCACGTGGCCGTCGTCCTGCTTTTCCTGTTTTTCGTGGGCGTCGCGTTCTTCGGGTTGGTCGGGCACGTGATGCATATGATCTTCGGGCCGCCGAAAGCGCCGCGAAGCGACGCCCACACGTATCGTTTACCGGTGCCGGCGCGCGCGGCGATCGTCATCGCCGCGATACCGGTCGTGGTGCTGGGTTTGTGGACGCCGGCGCCGCTTGCGGCGCTGCTGGCCGCTTCGAGCGCGGCGCTCGGGCGATGAACGCCGCCAAATTCTCGCTCGCTCCGGTCGACCTCGCCGAGACGTCGATTTCCGAGCTGCCCGGCGCGGCGGTCGCCGCGTCCGAACGCGAATCGAGCGCGCTTGCGGCGCTCGTATGCGATACCGCCGGCCAAGAGCTTCGATTGCTGTACCTCTTTCGGAAACGGCAGGCGGCGGGATGGCACGCGCTGTCAGTGCTCTTGCGGCCCGAGCAGCGTCGCGTCCCGAGCATCGTCGGGCCGCTCCACGCCGCGGACTGGCGCGAGCGCGAAATCGAAGATCTGTTCGGGATCGTCTTCGAAGGACACCCGCGGCTCGGTGATTTCGTGCTGCACGACGAACGCTGGCGCGAGCAACTTGCGCCGATGCTGCCGAGCGCCTCGCTCTCGGATAGCGCGCCGGTCCCGGCGCGAGCCTGGCAACCACGCTCCGTGCTGCGGGCTGCGGGCGCCTTTACCATGCCGGTCGGCCCCGTCTACTCGGGCGTCACGGAATCCGCGCTCTTCCTGCTCGAGACGCTCGGTGAGGATGTCTTGCGCGCCTCGCCGCGCACGTTCTACAAATATCGCGCGCTCGAGAAGATCGTCGAGAACTCGAAACCCGAGGACGCGCTCTTGCGGGTCGAACGCTGTAGCGGGACGTCAGCCGTGGCCCACGCTTGGGCGTTCGCTCAAGCGGTCGAGCGCATTCGGGGTCTCGTCGTCGATGCACGCGCCCAGACGTTGCGCGTGTTTCTGGCGGAACTCGAACGCTATCGTCACCACGTCGCGGCGATCCGGGAAATCTGCGAGTCGACCTCGACGCTCGTGGCAACGAGTCAAGCCTCGCTGCTCGAAGAGGAGCTGCTGCGGCTCTGCTGCGACCTCGCCGGGCATCGTTATCTCTTCGGCGCCGTCACGATCGGCGGGGTCTCGCTCGAGATCGGGGCCGCCGACCTTAGGCGCGCCCTCGATCGGCTGCGCGAGATCGACCGGCGCCTGATAGCGCTCGAGGAATCGTTGCGCTACTCGAGCGGCTTCCTCGACCGGATCGAAGAGGTGGGCATCATTTCATTCGAGGCCGCCCTTTCGCACGGTCTCGTCGGACCGCTCGCGCGCGCCAGCGGCGTTCCCGATGATCTGCGCTCGAGCCAACCGTATGGGCCGTACGGCACGCTCGTCTTCGAGGTTCCGACCGAGAGCGAGGGAGATGGTTACGCTCGCCTACGGGTTCTGTTCTCGGAGACGAAGCAGTCGCTTCGGCTGCTCGAGCAGCTGGTCGATGCGCCCGAGGGCGCGGCACCGCCGCGCGAGGAACCTGCGGTGGCCGCGATCGGTTGGAGCGAAACGCCGCGCGGCGCTTGCATCGCGTACGCCCGCCTTCACCCCGATGGAACGGTCGCGCGATTGCACCTCACGACCCCGTCGTTCGCGAATTGGCTCGGATTTTACGTCGCCGCTGAAGCATTCGCGTTTCAGGACTTTCCGATCATCTTGGCCACGCTCGACTTGTCCGTCGCAGAAAGCGATCGCTGATGAGCAATTGGGTGCTACGCGGTCTCCGCACCGGCATCAAGAGCACGCGTTATCCGCGCTCGCTGGAACGCGCGCCCGGAACGACGCCCGGGCTGCCGGCCAGCACGACGCTCGGATCGGCAGCCGACGCCGAGGCGCTCGCGAGCGTCTGCCCGACACGGGCGCTGCAGTCCCTCGAACAAGAGGTGCGCGTCGACGACGGGCGCTGCGTCAACTGCCGTCGCTGCGAACGGCGCGCCGGCGCCCGTGCCGACTGGCGCGACGACTTCGAATGGGCGCACGCACCAACTCCGGACGGTCCGACCCTCGAGCTGCCGGCCGCCTTTGCCGGTTCGTTGCACGTGCTGGTCGTCGATGCCGGAGACTGCGGCGCGTGTTTGAGCGAGCTGGCGCAACTCTCGGGACCGTACTACAACATGCAGCGTCTCGGGCTCTTCATCACGCCGTCGCCTCGTCATGCGGACGTGATGGTCGTCGTGGGTCCGCTGACCGTCAACATGCGAGACGGCGTGCGGCGCTGCTACGAGGCGATGCCCGAACCGCGGCGCGTCGTCGCGGTCGGGGCATGTGCGATCTCGGGAGGCGTGTTCGCGGGGAGTTTTGCAGCCGGTGACGGCGTTGCCGGCGCAGTTCCGGTCGATCTCGTCGTCCCGGGCTGCCCGCCGCCGCCGCTCGCTCTGCTGCATGCGTTACTCGTCGTCACCGGCCGCGCCGCCGGCGCCGCGCCGCGATGACGGCGCTGTTCGGAGACCCGCGCCTCGGCCTGGGGCTCGCACTCGTTGCCTGCTGTATCGGTATTGCAGCGTGCGCGGTTGTGACCGAACGCCAGGCGCCGAAGGCGATCGCGTACGCAGGCACGGCGGGAGCACTGGGCCTGCTTTGGGCCGGACTCCTCGGGCTCGGGGGCGCACACTTCGAGCTCCAGCTTTGGCCGACGCCGCTTGGCACGCTCCATTTGGCGCTGCGACCGCTCGGCGCGTTCATCGAGTGCCTTAGCGCGCTCGTCTTTGTGCCGGCATCGATCTACTCGAACACCTACCTTTCGCGCTACTACTCGCACTACAGCCTGCGCTGGTTCGGCGCACTGTACTTCGCTTTGCTCGCGTCCGTCGCGCTCATTCCGCTGGCGCACGACATCTTGTCGTTCTTCATCGTTTGGGAGGCGATGACGATCGCGAGCACCCTGCTCGTCGCCTTCGAGCATCGCCGTCAAGAGACGGTCGAGGCCGCCTTCTGGATGCTCGGAATGGGTGAGGCGGGGACGCTCGCGGCGCTCGCGGGGTGGCTGTGGCTCGCGGGTGCGGGATCGATCGATTTCGACGCGCTCGCCGCTGCGGGCGTGCACGCCGGCCCGCTCGCATGCTTGGGCGTCTTCTTGCTCGGTTTCTTCGGCTTCGCGGTCAAGGCGGGGTTGGTGCCGGTCAACCCCTGGTTGCCGCGCGCACATCCCGTCGCGCCCGGCAACGTCTCGGCGCTGTTGTCGGCCGTCATTTTGAATCTTGGGATCTACGGCATCGTCTTGACGCTCGATTGGCTGGCGCCGAACCTCACGACCGGTATGGGAATCCTCGTGCTCGTGATCGGAGCGGTGACTGCGATCGTCGGTATTCTCTACGCGACGATCGACGACGATATCAAGCGCATGCTCGCGTTCAGCTCGATCGAGAATCTGGGGCTCGTCGCGACCGCGCTCGGGGCCTCGATCATCTTCGAACTGCAAGGCCTTCCGGCGATCGCGCTGTTGGCGCGGGTTGCGGCGTTCTATCATCTGGCAAACCACGCCGTGGCCAAGGCGCTGCTGTTCCTGATCGGCGCGACCATCGATGCGCGCACCGGTCACCGCGACATGAACCGTTTGGGCGGACTCCTGCGCACGATGCCGTGGACGGGCGCCGCGTTCTTGGTGGGGGCACTATCCTTGGCCTCGCTGCCGCCGTTCGGCGGCTTCGTGGGCGAGTGGCTGATCCTGCAGTCGCTCCTGCGCAGCGGAGAGATCAGCGCGATCGGCGTCAAGATCGTCGTCGCTCTCGTCGGCGCAACCATCGCACTGACTGCTGCGCTCGCGGTGACGTGTTTCGCAAAGGCATTCGCGATGACGTTTCTGGGCCCGTCACGTTCGGGCGAGGCCGCGCCGGCTGAGGCGCCGCGAGGCGAGCGCGTGGCCTTCGCGGTCTTGGCTACGGCGACGTTCTTACTGGGCGTTTTGCCGACCTACGTCATTCCAGGCGTTGCCGCCTCGATCGCGCCGCGATCCTCGGCGGCTGTCGCCGATTTGCTCGTTCCACCGTTCTTCCAGCCGACCCGCGCCGATGGAACCGCGGCGCTGCCGCCGGCCTTCGTCGCCGATTTTCACGCGCTCGGCGCGCAAGTCGGAAAAGGCGTCGTACCGGGTCGAGGCTTGGTCGTGATGTTGCGCGGCGGTCCGCGTAACCCCGTAATCTTTGCGATGTCGATGACGTATTTCATCGCCGTGCTCGGAACGATCCTAGCACTCGTGGCGGTGCTCGTTCGCATTCGCGCCCGTCGCGTGCGGCGGGCCCCGGCCTGGGACGGCGCGCTGCCGCGCCTGCTGCCCGAGCTTACCTACAGCGCCAGCGGCTTCTCAAACCCGGTGCGGGTGATCTTCGCCGGCATCCTGCACTCGTCGCTCGAAGAGCGCCGCGAGCGCATCGCCGAACATTTTCGCTCGGCAATCCTGCTCACGCGCCACGACACGTATTTCGCCGAGCGCTGGTTCGCCCTGCCGATCGTGCGCCTTTCTCTGGCGGTGGCGCGCGCCTTGGCCCGGATGCACCACGGGCGCCTCAACGCTTACGTAGGCTACTCGCTCGCAACGTTTGTCGTGGTCGTCACGATCGGCTTCATCAGCGGCGCCCTCGCACCGCGCTGATCGCGCAGATTTTAGCCGAGCCTTCGTGGTGAGCGGGTTCCCAGAGTGTCGGCGGCGCATACGATAGGCGCGGCGCCCGCGGCGCCGACGCAAGCATCGCGGAGTATTTCGATGGCCGAGTTTGTGGACGGACAACTGCTGCGCATCTTCGTCAACGAGCGCGACACCTGGCACGGCGGTCCGCTGTACGACGCGATCGTCGAGCTTCTGAAGCGCGAGCACGTCGCCGGGGCCAGCGTCTTCCGCGGCATCGAGGGGTTCGGGGCGAACCACAAGATTCACATCGCACGAGTCTGGAAGGCGAGCGGAGGACTGCCGGTGCTGATCGAGGTCGTCGACCAGCCCGAGAAGATCGAGGCGCTTCTGCCCCGCCTGGAAGCGATGATCCCCGAAGGCGCGATCACGCTCGAGAAGATTCGATATTGCCGGTTCGCGCGGAGAGAGCGGACGTGACGGCGGCCGCCGCTTGAGAATCGAGCACAACGGAACGCTGATGCGGATCTACGTCTCGGAGAGTACGCGCCATCAGCGCCGCGACACGGGTACCGCGATCGTCGAGGCGCTGGCTGCGGCGGGCCTCGCCGGCGCGATCGCGTTCAAAGGCATCGAAGGCTTCGGCCGGCGCGGGATCCTGTCGTCCAGCCGGGCCGTGGACGCCTGGATGGATCTGCCGATCCTCATCGAGGTGATCGACGAAGAAGAGAAGATCGAAGCGTTTCTGCCGACGCTCGAAACGATTCTCGACGATGGGCTCGTCACGCTCGAGCGGATCCAAACCCTGCTGCTGCG
>Ga0302325_10016447_pt1 | contig 15670 bp, 11 predicted proteins | sample Palsa_T0_2_FD_201948 | JGI IMG/M metagenome (GOLD analysis project Ga0302325, IMG submission 201948) | Peat permafrost microbial communities from Stordalen Mire near Abisko, Sweden - Palsa_T0_2 | ecosystem: Environmental > Terrestrial > Soil > Palsa > Peat permafrost | place: Sweden: Abisko...
CCACTCGCCAGATGGCGCATGCGGCGCCGGGTGCGCTGGCTCTCACTCACTTTCGTGGATTTCGATTTGGGAGGATTCAGCGGGTGCGGGTTGACGTTCGCCGCCCATATTCCCGGCACAAACAAAACTGATCCCACCATCACCAGCAGACGAAGACCGCGCGTTCCCTGCATACGACTCCCCGGATTTCCCGATCTGTTTCTCGTGCACGAAGCCTGCCAGTAGCGAGCCCTGGCCGATAACTCCGCCCATGTTAGCGATACTACGGGAGTTACACCGTTTCAGGCAACAACAAAGTTGCTGTCCTAAGAAACTCTTATTTCGGTCTAACCCATTATGGAACAAGTACTTAAACGGCAGTTACATTCGTACCAGTGCCCACAGTAATGCTTACCCTGGATGGAACAGATATGGGTCTCGGCCGCAACGCTTTTCTCCCGGAACGTCGCCCGATCCCAGAAACTTGCACTTCTACGCCCGAATCTTTCACCTTCAGCCCTTGCACCTTTGCCTCTCACATGACTTCGCCGCGCTTGCGCAGAAAGGCCGGAACATCCAGGTCGTCCTGCTCGAAGTTCGCCACCATCGCGCTGCGCATGGCATCGAGCGAGATCACTTCGGCGCCCGGATGGGCCATCGCCACGGGAGACGACTCCGCCATCCTAGGCTCTTCCACCCTGGGATCTGGCATCGGCTCCAGAAAGGGCGACGGCGTCGATGCCGGGCCCACAGGGTCGGGGAAATCCAGGGCGTCGTCGTGCGAAGCCGCGAACGAGTGGTGCGCTTCCTGCAAACGGGGTTGTGCCCGGCTCACTTCCCGGAACCCAGTGGCGATTACCGTGATCTTGACCGCGTCCTTCATCTTCTCGTCCAGCACCGCGCCGAAGATGATATTGGCGTCCTCATGCGCCGCGCTCTGAATAATGGTACAAGCCTGCTGCACCTCGGCTAGCTTCAGCGAAGCCGACCCGGTGATGTTGATGAGAATGCCGCGGGCCCCGTCGATCGCGCCCGCTTCGAGCAGCGGTGACGAAATAGCCCGGCGCGCCGCTTCCGTGGTGCGATTCTGGCCGCTAGCCGTCGCCGTGCCCATCACTGCATAGCCCATGCGCGCCATGATCGTCTTCACGTCGGCGAAGTCGCGGTTGATGATGCCGGGAATCGTAATGATGTCGGAAATCCCCTGCACGCCTTGCCGCAGAATGTCATCCGCAATACGGAACGACTCAAAGAATCCTGCATTTTCCGCCACCGCCAGCAGCTTTTCGTTCGGAATCACGATCGTAGTGTCTACAGACTCCATGAGCTCGGCGATGCCCTTTTCCGCCTGCGTCATGCGCCGCTTGCCTTCAAAGGAAAACGGCTTGGTCACGACTGCAACGGTGAGTGCGCCCATCTCGCAGGCCAGCGACGCGATGATCGGAGCCGCCCCCGTTCCCGTGCCACCGCCCAGGCCGGTGGTCACAAACACCATATCGGCGCCCTCGAGCGCCTCGATGATTTTGTCCGAGTCTTCGAGCGCGGCCTTGCGCCCCACTTCCGGGTTCGCGCCCGCGCCCAGTCCGTTCGTGAGCTTCACGCCCAACTGCAACTTCACGGGCGCGCGCGACAAGCGCAGCGCCTGCAGGTCCGTATTGGCGACAATGAACTCAATGCCCTCCACCCCGGCATCGATCATGCGGTTGACCGCGTTGCCGCCGCCGCCACCCACGCCAATGACCTTGATCTTGGCATCGTTGAGAGGCTCTTCGTTGAAGCTGATGCGAATGCTTGAATCGTTGTTCATTTTTTCATCCTCTCCTGCGTAGATTCTGTCTTCTGCCATTGACTCAATGACTCACCGGCTCATTCAGCCAATTCAGTACCGAACTGACTCGGGGGCCAGTACTCACAGCTGGCCTTACCCGACTAACATCGCCTTCAATCTCGATCCCCATCGATCTCCCTGAAACCCGCGCGCCATTCGCGCCCGCTGTCCGTAAGCCACCATGCCGAGCACCGTGGCAAACTCCGGCTCGGCCAGCGTCGCCGGCATCTTGGCCAGAGGCGTGGGCCAGGACAACCGCACCGGACGCCGCAGCACCGACTCTGCCACATCAAAGATTCCCGACAGCCGCGACCCTCCCCCGCTGAGTACCATGCCCGCCCGGCAGGCATCGAACATGCCACTCTGCCGCAGGCTCTCGCGCATCATCTCGAACAGTTCGCGGGCCCGGGGCTCGAGAATTTCTGCCACCAGCCGCTGCGGCAGCAACCGCGAAGGGCGGTCGCCCACCGACGGCACCTCCACTTCGTTCCCTTCCGGAATCAACGTTACGATCGCGTTGCCGTGCGCCTTCTTGATTTTTTCCGCCTCCGCCAGCGGCGTGCACATGCCCACCGACAAATCGCTGGTGAAGTGATCGCCTCCCACCGGAATCACTCCCGTGTAAGCCACGGCGCCCTCGAGGAAAACGATCATCTCGGTTGATCCCGCCCCGATGTCAGCCAGACACACACCCAACTCGCGCTCGTCGGCCCGCAGCACCGTATCGGCCGCAGCCAGCGGCTCAAACACGGTGTCATCCACGTGGACCCCCGCCCGATTCACCGCCGTGATCACGTTCTGCGCCGCGCTCGCCGCCACCGTCACCAGATGAACTCTCACCTCCAGCCGCGCCGCCATCATGCCCAAGGGATCGTGCACACCGGCTTGATCGTCCAGAATGAACTCCTGCGGCAGCAGGTGCAGCACCCCACGATCCGGCGGCAGCGGAATTGCCCGCGCGCGTTCCACCGCCTGCTTGATCTCGTCGCGCCCAATCTCCCGCGGACGCGTCCCCAGGCTGATACCGCCATGGCTGTTCACGCCACGCACGTGCGCTCCACCGATGCCCACGATGGCGTGCTCCACGGCCGCCCCCGCCATATCCTCGGCGGCTTCCACTGCTTTCTGAATCGCAGCCACCGCCTTGTCGAGCTCCACAATTACGCCCTTGCGCGAGCCTCGCGAGTCGGCCACGCCGTGCCCACGATAGCGCAGGCCGTTGTCGGTGACCTCCGCCATGAGCGCGCAGGTCTTGGCGCTGCCTACGTCAATCGCCGTCAAGAAATTTCCCTGCTGGTTCGCCATTGCTTAGTTCGTCCCTAGAAACTATCCCGTAAATCGTTTGGGGAAGGGCACGACGTCAGCCGCGCCACCGAGAACCAACCAGAACCCGGGCTTTCGCCCCTCAGGGATCTGGTGGCTTCCTCCTTCGGTTCGCAATGGGAATCGCTTCTACATCATTTCCCAAAGCACTCCTCGCGCCGCGATGAACTGCAATTCTCACGGGTTCGGCCCCGGCCTCGTCTGACTCTTCGCAACCCCCGGACTCGGCTTCTGGCCGGCGCTCTTCGCAGCAGGCGTTGTCGTCGATCGAGATTGTGCATGCTTTCCTTCCGCCGGCTTCCGTGGAGCCGCCCCATCCTGGCTTGCCGGTCGATTTGTATTCTTCACCCCTGTCGAAGAGAGCGGCCTACCCGTTGCCGACGTCTTTTTCGCGCCTCCACTTCTTTTCCCCACTGTCGCTGTCTTCTTGGCCCTGGTTTTCGCGGCCGCCTTCTTCGTTCCGCCCGCGGCAGCCTTCGGATCAAGTTTCTTCTCCGTCAATTCGAATGCAGGCTTAGGCAGGTCCGATTTGGACGCACTCAGATCGTGCGGTCCCAGGCGAGTGACCAGCGCCGCCGGCTTCACTCCCACCGCTGCCGCCACTTTCGCAACCGCCGGGCTCAACGCCACCTGCTTTGCCGTTCGCTGCATATCCGGATTGACGATGATCTGGTTGTCGTAGCGCAGATCGACCGACTCCAGCTTCTGAAATTGCTGCCGCCAACCCTGTGCGTGGCTTACGTAGATCTTGTAGCGCCGCAGATAGTCCGACGATCCCAGATGCACCAGCACATCGCCCGCCGGATCGTTCACCCGCACCTTCACGTCTTCCAGATCGGAAAGATCCACTTCACTCAGATCCTGTGAATAGTGCGCCCCGCCTGCGTCCAGGTCCCGCACCATATCGGCATAGGCCTTCATCCGCGGCCTCCGCGTTGAAAGCGGCTCGCCCGGATTCATTCCCAAAATCACCGGGAAGGAATACCGGTGCTTCTGCGTCAACTCCATCAGCGTCCCGCCCGCGTCAATCAGGAACATCCGCGGCCCCACCCGCGCGAACGCCACCGGCGTGCGCTCGTGAATCTCCACCTTCAGGCGGTTGGGAACAAACCGCATCACGCTGGCCGATTCCACCCACGCAACCTGCTCCAATTGCGCCTTCTGCTGCGCCAGCGGAATGAAAAAGATGTTGCGCCCAATGTCGGCGCCCATCACTTCCATGATCTGTGCCTTGGTCACATTCTGCATGCCCGCGACTTCAATGTTGTCGCTCGATTCCACGCGGAAGCGCCACGAGCGCTCGCCATAGTGATACAGCGCCGCCGCGGCCAATCCTGCGGCGCAACACAACGCTGCCGCCCCGGCAGCCCACAGCAAACCGTGTCGAGTTTTTTTTGGAAGAGAACTTCGGCGGGCGGAGACGCGCTTTTGCCCGCGCAGAAACGGAGATTCCTCGTCCACATCCAGTTCGACCCGACGCGCGTCGTCCACCTCCAAATCCTGGACTCCCGCGCGCGCCGCCTCAGCGCTGGATGGGTACAACTCCTCCTGCAAGATGGTGGGACCCGATTTCCGCGCCATCAGTTCAGGTCAGTTGTCGCTTGAATCGCTGAGCCTTCAAACTATAACTTTATTTCGCCGACAGAGATAGAGAGAATGTTGATTTTTTTACACAGGCAGGAACCGTATTGGGCATCACCCGAGAGAACTTCGACTCTGAGGACAGCATACGAACCATCGAGAGACAGCCGCCGCGGCGGTCCGGCCTGGGCGAAGCACGGCCGAGCCCTCGTCACCTCGTTGGAGATAGGTCGGACGCACAAAAAGCGGACGCGGCAGTTTCTCCGCTTCCACCCTTTCAGGAGACAACCCTAAATCGGCCCATCACCCATTTCGGGCTGCAGCACGGAAGTTCGAACCCTAACCACAGGCACCTGCGGAACATTTCCACGGGAAACATTGAGTCGCACCCGCGGACAAACCGCAAGCGGAATTTCTTCCAGATTAAACGCCACCGGAGTCAGGTGCACGCGGGCAACTTGCGCTGCCATCTGCGCCCGACGGGCCTCCCCTCGCGCCAGCGCCGCTTCTTGCCGGGCCGACATGGATTCAAACCGTGACCTTGCGCTTTGCGGCCGGGCCGCCTTGGTCTGGAAGCGCGCCATTGCCGTAGCCAAAGGGCAGGACACAGTCTTGTCCCGCACCGCCCTAACGCTGGCTCGTTCCATCAATCCGTCAACCCGCGCCGAGGCCAGATCGGCCAAAACATCCGACCGCTGGGCAATCCGCATGGCCACGCCATCCACAGCCCGATGCGCCCAGGCGGCGCCCCCGTCCTGATAAAACCCGTTGCATCCGAGCGCCAGCACTCCAGCCACCAGCCATCCCCAACCCTGTGTAGTCTTCATGTCCTTTTTTGTCCTTCTGACAGATTGGACGGACCCCGACCAGCTCCGTTAGCAATGGAAGATACGCAGCGGGGAGGAAATTAGTTCCCTACGCCGCTTCCCGCTCCTGCAATTTCTCCAAGATGATCGGCCCCAACTGCGAAACGCTTCCCGCTCCGAGCGTCAGGATCATGTCCCCATCCTCCGCCACCGCAGCCGCCGCGCTCGCGGCGCCTCCAAACGAACTCACATACTGAGCGTTCCCTCCACCGTTCTCGCGGATCGTCGACGCCAGCGCCTGCCCGCTGACTCCCTCAATCGGCTTCTCGCTGGCCGCGTAAATGTCGAGCACAAACAGCGAGTCCGCGTCGCCAAACGCCGTAGTGAACTCCTCGATCAGATCGCGGGTGCGCGTGTATCGGTGGGGCTGGAACACCACATGAACTTTGCGGAACCCACACTGCCGCGCCGCCCCGAGCGTCGCCTTGATCTCCGTGGGATGGTGCCCGTAATCGTCAATCACGCTCACCCCCGCCGCCCGCCCGCGCAACTGAAACCGCCGCTCAACCCCGCGGAACTGATCGAGCGCTCCGCGGATCGCTTCCACGCCAACATCCAGCCCCACGCCCACCGCAATCGCCGCCGTCGCGTTCAGAACGTTATGTACTCCCGGCACATGCAGCGTGAACTCACCCAAGTCCTTCTTCGAATAACTCACGCGAAAGCGGCTCAAAGGCGCGCCATCGCCTACACTGACAGGCCCGGAACCTGATCCTAACTTGATCAGAAAATCCGACCCACGCTTGGTTCCGTAGGTCACAGTGCGACGCCGCACTTCAGGCAGCAACCGCCGCAGCGGCGGATCGTCGTTGCACGCCACCACCATCCCATAGAAGGGCACGCGGTCCATGAACTCCAGAAACGTTTTCTTCACGTCCCGCATGTTTCGGTAACAATCCATGTGCTCACGATCGATATTCGTCACCACTGAAAGAATTGGAGACAGCTTCAGAAACGACCGGTCACTCTCATCCGCCTCGGCCACCAGATACTGCGACTTCCCCAGCCGCGCATTCGACCCCATCGCATCCACGCGCCCGCCGACCACGACGGTTGGATCGAGCCCGCCCCCGGCCAGCACCGCCGCCACCATCGAAGTCGTGGTCGTCTTGCCGTGCATCCCGGCAATGGCGATGCCATACTTCAACCGCATCAGCTCGGCCAGCATCTCCGCCCGCTGAATCACCGGCACATGCAGTTTGTGCGCTTCGAGAACCTCAGGATTCTCCGCCGCGATCGCCGAACTCGTCACCACCACCTCGGCTCCGGCAATATTCTCCGCGCGATGTCCCTCGAACACCGCAGCACCCATGCCCGCCAGTCGCTCGGTGACGGCAGAGTGCCTCAGATCGGATCCCGAAACCCCGTACCCAAGATTGAGCAGCACCTCGGCAATCCCGCTCATGCCGATCCCGCCAATGCCAACGAAATGTATCTGCTGAATCTTGGCAAACATTTACGAACCCTGCGCCTTTCTGCCTCTGTCCTGAGCGAAACAAGTGCTTCGCGAATGCGAAGTCGTTATGCGGTCAAGAATCTCCCCGGAGCGAAGCCGAAGGGATGCCTTTCACCGGACTCGACCGCAGAGCGGTCGAGGCGTTCTCTCGTCGCTTCTGCGTTTTTCCGGAAATCTTCAGTTAACATCGACTCCCGCCATCCGCGCCGCCAGCGCCGCAATATCCCGCGCCGCGTCAGGATGCGCCAACTCCCGCGCCGCTGCGCTCATCTGTTCCAACCGCCTCGGGTCCCCGAGCAGCGCCGCAATTGTCTCCGCCAGCCAGACTCCCTCCAGCTTCGACTCCTCGACAACCACGGCCGCTCCCGACCGCGCCAGCGCCTCCGCATTCACTCGCTGATGATCGTCCGCCGCCCGCGGAAACGGCACAAAGATCGCAGGCTTCCCTGCTGCCGTAATTTCGGCTACCGTGCTCGCCCCCGACCGGCAGACCATCAGATCCGCTCGGGCAAACGCCGCCGGCATGTCCTCAATAAACTTAAAGACCTCCGCCGACTCGCCCAAACCGCGATAGGCAGTGAGCGCGTCATTATAGTCACGCTCACCCGTCTGGTGGATGATATGCATCCCCGGCGCCTGCCGCTGCAACTCGGGCAAGCACCGGATCATCGCTTCATTGATCGCGTGCGCCCCCTGGCTTCCGCCAAAAACCAAAAGAGTCGGAACGCCCGCGCGCTTCGCTCGAATGTCAAAGAAAGCCTTCCGCACCGGCACGCCCGTCACTTCAGCATCACGAAAATATTTCCCTGTCTCCTCAAAGTGCACGGCCGCCCCGGATACAAACCGCGCCACCACCCGGTTGGCGAATCCGGGCACGACATTCGGCTCAAACGCCAGCGTCGGAATATGCTTCACCACTGCCGCCAGCATCGCCGGGCCCGACGCGTATCCCCCCACCCCAACGACTACGTCCGGCGCAAACTCATTCAGCATGCGGCTGGCATCCCAGACCGCCCGCGGCAAATCGAATGCCGTCTTCGCTCGCGTCATCAGGCTGACGTTCTTCAGCGCCCCCACCCGCACCAGTTCGAGCGCATACCCTGCCGCGGGCACCAAGCGGTTCTCAATCCCGCGTGCCGTCCCGATGAACAGCACCTCAGCCCCATAGCTTTTCTTGAGTTCGTTAGCGATAGCCAGCGCAGGAATCACATGCCCACCGGTTCCACCGCCCGCCAGAATGGCCCGCATGAGCTGACTATAAACGATTGAATCATTCAGCCATTGGGAGATTGCGTTAAAGATTCAACGATCGAAGCTTCATTCCGCCTGCTTCGTAAGATTCAGCAACACGCCCACGCAAGCCAGCGTCACAAACAACGACGACCCCCCGTAGGACACCAGCGGCAGGGGAATCCCCTTGGTCGGCATCATCCCCAAAACCACGCTGACGTTGATGAACGCCTGCAGCACCACCATGCTGGTAAATCCCACCGCCAGATATCGACCGAAAATGTCATCCGTCCGCCACGATGCCCGCATCCCACGCCATAGGAAGACCGCAAACAGCGCCACGACAAACATCGCTCCCACCAGCCCTAGCTCCTCCGCGGTCACGGCAAAAATGAAGTCGGTATGGGGTTCCGGCAGATAAAACAGTTTCTGCTTACCCTCCATCAGCCCAGTACCGGTCACGCCGCCCGTGCCCACCGCAATCAGCGATTGAATAATGTGGAACCCGGTCCTCTGCCGGTCGGCATAGGGATTGAAAAATGCCAGAATCCGGTCGCGCCGCCAGCTCACCTGAAAGATCAGAAAATAAAGCGGTACCAGAGCCGCTCCTAACGCGTATCCGAAATAACGCGCCCGCATGCCCGCCACATACAGGATCGAAGCCGCAATCCCGGCACAAGCGACCGCGGTGCCCAGATCCGGCTCGAGCACAATCAGACCGAGCAGCACCGCCACCGGCGCCGCCGCCGGCACCAGCGTGCTGCGCCAGTCATCAATGTAATTCAGCAGGGAACCGGGCACGGTCTTGGCGCGGCCTTCGAGGAAATAGGCGAGGAATAAGATCAGCACCGGCTTGGCCAGCTCCGAAGGCTGGAAGGAAAACCCCCCGGCGCGGAACCAGCGATGGGTGTGGTGCGAGCGGTCGAGAAAAAAGACGGAGATCAGCAGCAGCGTAGTCAACCCCAGCAGCGAAAATACCAGTGCCGGATGCTTGTATCTCCGGTAATCCACCTGCATCGCCACCACCATCGCCACCAGGCCCGCCGCCGCCCAGATCAACTGCTTCGACAAGAACGCATAAGGGGATCCGAACCGTTCCCGCGCCATCACCGCCGACGCCGAAAACACCATCACCAACCCCACAAACACGAGCAGCATGGTGACCGTAAACAGCCAGCGATCCACACTAACCCGCTTTGCCATGGGAAGTTCATTTCACCACGGAGTCACGGAGTCAGGGAGGAAGAATTGCGGATTGGGAACTCTTGATTGTTAATTGTCTTGATTCCGGGCGAGATTCAATTCATCTCAGAGGCACAGAACTGCTTTCCTGTCTTTCTCTGGGCCTCTTTCTCTGGGCCTCTGTGTCTCTGCGGTAAAGCCCGTTCACCCCAGCCCGCGCACAATCTCTTTGAACACCTGCCCGCGGTGCTCATAATTCTTGAACTGATCGAAGCTCGCGCAAGCCGGCGCAAGCAGCACCACATCACCCGGCTGCGCCACGGCATTCGCCTTGCGCACCGCATTCTCCAAGGTCTCCGCATGCACAACTTCAAGGCCCCCGCTTTTCACCTGGCTAGCGGAGGAAGAAACGATCTGGGCTTCAATCTTCGCCGCCGCCGCCCCGATGGTGTACACGCGCTTCACCCGCTGCCGCAGCAGATCGTTGAGCACGCTGTAGTCGCTGCCCTTGTCCTTGCCGCCAAGAATGACATGGATGTTCGCCGGAAACGACTCCAGGGCCTTGATGGTCGCATCCACGTTCGTGGCCTTCGAGTCGTTGTAATAATCCACCCCGCGGATGGTCGCCACAAACTCCAGCCGGTGTTCGACCGCTTTGAAGTCTTCGACTGCCCGTCGGATCTTTTCCGGAGCGCATCCGAGGAGCGCGCCCGCACACACCGCGGCCAGCACATTCTCCAGATTATGCGCTCCTTTCAGCGGAATTTCGGAAGCCAGCATGACCTCCCGTTGTCCCTGAGCGTCACGAAACAAAATGCTCCCCTCGCGCAACCACGCGCCCTGCTTCACTTCTTTCTGCCGGCTAAACCAGAACACCTGCGCCCGGGTCCGCGCCGCCATCGCCACGCAACTCGGATCATCCTCGTTGAGCACGGCGAAGTCGTCGCCCCGCTGATTTTCGAAGATGCGCGCCTTCGCATCCACGTAAGCCTCAAACGTTCTGTGCCGGTCGAGATGATCCGGGGTGACATTCAGCACCACGGCAACCTTGGGCCGGAACGTCTGAATCGTTTCCAGTTGAAAGCTCGAAACCTCGAGCACGATCACGCTCTCCGGCTTGGCCCGCTCCGCCAAGGAAATCGCCGGCGTGCCAATGTTTCCGCCCACTAACGTCGACAATCCCCCCGCCGCCAAAATCTCGCCCGTCAATGTAGTCGTCGTGGTCTTCCCGTTCGACCCTGTGATGGCCACAATCGGTCCGGGCAAAAATTGCGCCGCCAGTTCCACCTCGCCGATCACCGCCTCGCCCAACAACCGCGCCTGCGCCAGCAGCGGCGCGTCAACGGGCACGCCGGGACTCACCACAATCAAATCCTGCCCGCGAAACGTGCGCTCGCCATGCCCGCCAGTCTCGACCGTGATGCCATGATCGAGCAGGGAGGGGATCTCGTTGCGCAGCTCATCTCCGCTCTTCGTATCGGACACGGTAACCTGCGCCCCACGCGCCTTCAAGAAAAGTGCCGACGCGACTCCGGACTTGCCCAGTCCCACCACCAGCACGCGTTTGTTGTTAAGTTCCATCCAACCCCATTTCACCACCCTTCGGTTTCGTCCAGGGCAGGCTCCGTCACAGAGTCACAGAGAAAACCAATGATTGTTTTTTCTTCTGCGTGTCTCCCTGCCTCCGTGGCGAATTCTGTTTTACCTCAGCTTCAGCGTCGTGAGCGCGAACAGCGCAAACACCAGCGAGGCAATCCAGAACCGTACAATAATCTTCGACTCCGACCATCCCATCAACTCAAAATGATGATGCAAGGGCGCCATCTTGAAGATGCGCTTCTTGCGCAGTTTGTAGGATCCCACCTGCAAAATCACCGACACCGCTTCGATCACAAACACTCCGCCAATAAAGGGCAGTAGCAGTTCCTGCTTGATGATCACCGCGACAGTCCCAATGGCTCCGCCCAGCGCCAGCGATCCCACGTCGCCCATGAACACTTCCGCCGGATGCGCGTTGTACCACAAAAACCCGATCGCCGATCCCACCATGGCCCCGCAAAAAATCGTCAGCTCGCCCACCTGCGGCATGCGGGGAATTTCCAGGTACGTGGCAAAAGTCGCGTGCCCGCTGACATACGTCAGCACGGTCAGTGCGCCCGCAGCAATCACCGTACACCCGATGGCCAGCCCATCCAGTCCGTCGGTAAGATTCACGGCGTTGCTCGCACCCACGATCACCAGCACTACAAACCCAATAAAGGGCAGGAACGCCAGCAGCCAAAGATGCGGAAATCGTTCCAGGCTCTGCACCACCAGATCGGGATGAAACTGCTTGAGGAACGGCACAATCAGCTTGGTTGAATACATCCCATAGGTCTGCATGGCGATCAGCATCACGGCGATCACAATGCTAGTCGCAACCTGCAGTCCCAGCTTTGCCCGCCCGGTCAGGCCCAGATTCCGGCGATTCGCCACTTTGGTGTAATCGTCGGTGAATCCGATGGCCGCAAACGCGCAGGTGGCAAACACGGCAATCCACACGAAGCGGTTGCTCAAATCCGCCCACAGCAGCGTAGGCACCACGACGGCGATCGCAATCAGCAGACCGCCCATGGTCGGCGTCCCGGCTTTTTTCTGATGAGCCTTCGGACCTTCTTCCCGAATGTATTGTCCAATTTGGAATTCGCGCAGCCGGTTGATCACCAGCGGCCCCACGATGAGCGCGGTAAACAATGCGGTAAGACTGGCGAATGCAGTGCGGAACGTCAGATAGCGGAAGATGCGGAACGGCGGAAAATAACGTTGCAGCTTCAGGAACAACAGCCAGTAGAGCAATCATCCTCCGTCCCGCTCCGTGATCTCAATTTCCACCGACTGCGCCGGCCCGGCGGGTCTTCCACACTTCCAGCGCTTTCTCCAGTTTCACGCCGCGCGAAGCCTTCAGCAGCACCCCGTCGCCGTCGCGCGCCTCACGCGCCAGCCACTCCCCGGCTTGCTCCGGCGTAGACACAAACTCCGCCCGCATCCCCGCCTGCTGCGCTGCTTCGACCATCGCCTGCGCCGGTCCGCGCACACCCAGCAGCAGGTCGATCTTCTTCTCCGCAATATGCTGGCCCGCCTGCCGGTGCAACTGCTCTTCCGTCCTACCAAGCTCAAGCATCGCGCCCACCACGGCGATGCGACGCCCGACCGCCATCGCCGCCAGTGCATCCACCATCGCCTCGAGCGCTTTCGGATTGCAATTGTAACAATCGTTGATGACCGTGATGTTGCCCAGTCGTAGAACCTCTCCGCGTTTATCCGCCGCAGCCAAACCTGCCAGCGCCCCAACCGCCTCCGCAGCCTTCAACCCGCGCTCCAGTCCCACCGCCACCGCCGCCAGAGCATTCACGACGTTATGTTCTCCCACCAGGGGCAGCCTGGCGGGTTCGCGCACGCCCCCGATCACCACATCGAATTCCGACCCCTCGGCCCCGCGATTCCGAACATTTTCCGCGCGCACGTCCGCAATAGCCCGGGTGCCATACATCACGACCTTCCCTTTGAAGTCGCGCCCAAACTGCGCAACATACTCGTCGTCGGCGTTGAGCACCGCCGTTCCACCTGCGGGCAGCGATTCGATCAGCTCATATTTCGCCCGCGCAATTCCGGCCACCGAATCAAAGAACTCCAAATGCACCGGCGCGACGTTGGTCACCACGCCCATCTCCGGCTGCGCAATCTTGGCCAGGGCGCGAATCTCTCCCGCGTGCGACATCCCCATCTCCACCACGGCCACGTCATAGTCCGGCGCCACCTTCAGCAGCATCAGCGGCAACCCAAAATGATTATTGAAGTTTCCTTCCGATTTCAGCACCCGAAACCGCGTGCTCAGCACGTGCGCGATGGCTTCCTTCGTAGTCGTCTTTCCCATCGAGCCCGTCACCGCGATCACTGGCTTCGCCCACAGCTTCCGCACCGCCATGGCCAGAGTTTGCAGCGCGACCAGCGTGTCTTCGACAGCCAGCAAACGCATCTGACGCGGATAGCGTCCCAACTGATCCCTGCGCACCACCGCCGCCACCGCTCCACGCTCCCGCGCCGACTCCGCGAAGTCGTGCCCATCCAGCCGCTCACCCTTCACCGCAAAGAAAAGCTGGCCCGGTCCGACGGACCGTGAGTCGATCGAATACCCCTGCGCCACTTCCTCAGCTGGGAACTCGCCCGCCGCGGAAACCAATTCGGCAATCCTGGCAAGCGTCAGTTTCATCCCGTAGCCCCGCTCGCCGCGCATTCAAATCCCGCCCTCCGCAGCGCCTGGCGTGCCACTTCGAGATCATCGAAGGGAGCCGCCCCCTCCCGCGTAATCTGCAGTTTCTCGTGCCCCTTCCCCGCCAGCAGCACGACGTCTCCCGGCCGGGCCTCGCCAATGGCCAGAGCAATTGCCTTGCGTCGGTCCGGCTCGACGCTGTACTTCACACCGCTCTTCTGCAGTCCCACCACAGCATCATTGATAATCGCCAGCGGATCCTCACTGCGCGGGTTGTCCGAGGTCAGCACCACGAAATCGCTGCCTCGCCCCGCGGCCTCGCCCATCAAAGGACGCTTGTTCCGGTCGCGATCCCCGCCGCATCCAAAAACCGTCAACACTCGAGCCTTCGCTCCCGCGCCGGAAACCAACTCCCGCGCCAGCGCCGTCAGATTCCGCAGAGCGTCGTCGGTGTGCGCATAGTCCACCACCACCGTGAAAGGCTGGCTGCAATCCACGCGCTCAAACCTTCCCGGAACGCACGCCAACCTGCCGATTCCAGCCGCAATGGCCTGCGCCGCACATCCGCGCGCGTAGCCCGCCCCCGCCGCCGCCAGAATGTTGTACACATTTACCCGCCCAATCAGCGCCGAGAACACCGCGATCTTCCCCTCCGGCATCACCAGATCAAACCTGGTCCCGCGGGTCGTGATCTCCACTTTTTCTGCGTGCAGGTCGCCGCGCTCCCATCCATACTTCAGCACCAGCGAGCTGCGCTTCCGGCTGAACTCCGCCAGCTTAGCCCCGGATTCGTCCTCCACATTCGTCACCACGGCTCGCGGCGGATCCGTCCCGCACCCCTCAAACAGCACCCTCTTGGCCGCAAAGTATTGTTCCATCGTCTTGTGATAATCGAGATGATCGCGCGTCAGATTGGTAAACACGGCTACATCAAAGGGCACACCAAACACACGCTCCTGGGCCAACGCGTGCGAGGAAACTTCCATCACTGCGTCCGTCGCCCCCTGCCCCAGCGCCTCGCTGAAGATGCGATTCAGTTCCAGTGCCTCCGGAGTGGTATGCGGCGCCGGCAAGACTTTGCCAGCCACGTGATACTCAATCGTCCCAATGAGCGCGCTTTTCCGCCCCGCCGCGCTCAGAATCGCTTCCACTAGAAATGCCGTCGTGCTCTTCCCATTCGTCCCTGTGATTCCCGTGATCGCAATCCTCTCCGCTGGTTTTCCATAAAAATTCGCGCTAATCCGCGCCAGCGCCCGCCGACCGTCCGGCACCACCGCCCAAGCCACGCCTGGACGCGGCTTCTCCGCCGCCGAATCCGTCACCGTCGCCACGGCGCCAGCTTGAATGGCCTGATCGATAAACCGGTTGCCATCGCTCGACTCGCCGCGCATGGCCACGAACACGCATCCCGGCTTCACCCGCCGCGAGTCATATTCCACACTTCCCACATCCGGGTTCCCGCTGTGCGCGAGGACTTCCGCTCCATCCAGCACCTGTTGGAAGGTCATTGCTCAGAATTATATGGCACGGGCACTGCGGGCTTGTCTTCGGAAGTCACAACTTGAAACCACCGCTCTCGAGTGGAAGAAATTGCCGACGGTTGATTTGTGATTGCTGATTGAGAAATCGGAGGAATGCGCGGAGGCTTTGCATCAGAAATCGGCAATCGAGAATCAAGCATTGACCAGGGAGCACAGGGTTGCGGCCACAGGGTCAAGCCCAACCTGGCGTTACTAAGGGCACGTTCCCCATCTCGCGGTTCAGCGCTACCTTACTGCCATGTCCACCGGGACCAGCCCCACCAAATTTCGTTGCGGCCAGTGCGAAATGCTCGAAGATCAGTGCGAGTGCGATAAGTTCTGCGTTCTCTGCCAGTCGCAACTTGACATCCGCATCTGCAAAGACGGTCTCATGTACTGCGAACCCTGCCGCAACGCCTGCGACTACAAAACCTCAGAGGGCAACAGCAGCTGGAG
>Ga0302325_10016448_pt1 | contig 15669 bp, 17 predicted proteins | sample Palsa_T0_2_FD_201948 | JGI IMG/M metagenome (GOLD analysis project Ga0302325, IMG submission 201948) | Peat permafrost microbial communities from Stordalen Mire near Abisko, Sweden - Palsa_T0_2 | ecosystem: Environmental > Terrestrial > Soil > Palsa > Peat permafrost | place: Sweden: Abisko...
TGCGAAAGATCTTGCCGTTGGGCAGGTGGATCCGCTTTGGGATGTGGCTGAACCGCCTCTCGAATTCCGGGAAAAGCGGAAGCTGTTTTTGACGCGCCATCGCGCGGCGTCGAACGTCCACCAGGTGGGCGACATACTGCCGGAACAAATCGCGATTCTCGCGTAGAGTCTGTTGTTTTTCCGCAACACCTTGTAAAGTGGTCTTAGGCATGGTCTGAAAAACCTCTTTCGGATCAAGTTTAGAGCCGCCGCCGGACTGAACCTCCGACGCGGCTCGCTTCTCTCAGATTCTACCTCAGTGCCAACCGAACGCAAGCCCCTAGCCTCGACCGCCGCAAAAGCCAAAGCCTTTCTTGAGGCTTTCCGCCGCACCGCGAACGTGACCAAAAGCGCGAAGGCTGCGGGAATCGGCGTCCGGACGCATTATCGTTGGCTGGACGAATCCGAATCCTACAAGGCCGCGTTCGAGAAGGCGAAGCCCATCGCAGCCCGGTTTCTGCTGGACCGCACCATCGAAGGCTGCACTGACGGCTGGGAAGAGCCTGTGTTCTACCAGGGCGAGCCAATCCGCGAGCGCAAGTACGCGCCTGACGGAAAGACCGTGATCGGATACGGCAAGGCGCTCACGATTCGCCGCTTCGATCTGGGCGGGCGGCAGTTCCTGCTGCGCGGCCTGATGCCGGACGTTTTCGGCGCGAAGGTCGAAATCGGCGGCAAAGACGGCGGCCCGGTGAGCACGCGCCTGGAAGTGGTGTTTGTGAACGCCAAGCCGGCTGAGACGCCGACCGCGTGAGGGCCGAGTTTCCGGCCAAGCTGCAGTTCCTGTTCGAGCCGCACTCCGATAAGTACCTTTGGGGCGGCCGCGACGGGATGAAGTCGTGGGGTATGGCGCGCGCGCTGCTGATCATGGGTGCGGAGAACCGCCTGCGGTGGCTGTGCTCGCGCGAGACCATGAAGTCGATCGCCGAGTCGGTCCACCAACTTCTCGAAGAACAGATCGACAAGCTGGGCCTGGGGGATTTCTACCGCGTCGAGAAGGCGCGGATCGTCGGCACCAAGCTGCACGCGACAGGCATGTACGGAGCGACGCTAGATAAAAGCCGTCTGCCGTTGCAGCCCGGATACAGCGAGTTCGTTTTCGCCGGCTTACGCCACAACGTAAACGAAATCAAGTCCATGGAAGGGCTCGACGGAATCTGGATCGAGGAGGCGGACAACGTCTCCGAACACTCGTGGGAGACGGTAATCCCGACGATCCGGAAAGAGTTGTACCACGTTGAGAAGGGCGTCATCGGCAGCGAGGTCTGGGCGTCGTTCAACCCCAAGCTCGCCACCGACTACACGTACAAGCATTGCGTCTTGAACCCGCCACGGGGCGCGGTGAGCGTCCGGACCAGCTACAAAGACAACATCTGGCTGTCGGAGATCTCGCGCACCCGCATCGCGGACATGAAGGCTACGGACGAAGCCAAGTACCTGCACATCTATGGCGGCGAGCCGGATAGCCAGGTCGAGGGCGCCATCTTCGGCCCCGAGATGAAGCAGGCGGCGGCGGAAGGCCGCATCGGCAGCGTGCCTTACAACCGCGCGCGTCCAGTGGACACGGTCTGGGACCTGGGATTCGGCGACCCCTGTTCGATCTGGTTTGTGCAAGCCTACGACGGCTGGTTCAATTTCATCGACTACTTCCAGGACGATCACATCAACATCGCGGATTACGTGATCATGCTGCAAAACAGGGGCTACGTCTATGGCAAAGACTGGCTGCCGCACGATGGCATCGACACCATCATCCACCAAAACCTGGCGGGATCTTCCGACCGCACCATGTCTATTCTGGAGCTGGTGCGCGGCGCGGGACGCAAGGCGGACATCATCCGGAAGATGCTGGTGACCGACCAAATCAACGCTGCGCGCACCGTCTTTCCGCAGTGCCGGTTTGACGAGAAAAAATGCGCGGACGGCCTGCAGGCGCTGCGGCATTACCAGTGGCCGCCGCTGAGCGCGGAAGGCGTGGCGCAGCGCAAGCCGCTGCACAACTGGCCCTCGCACGCGTCGAGCGCGTTCATGGGCGCGGCGGTGGTGCTGCGCATGCCGAAAGCGCCCGCCGAGCGCGGAGAGCGCAGGCGGGTTTCGACTAGTCCGTGGAGCTAAACATGAAGCTGAAAACATCAACGCGCAACGCGCTGCCGGCGTCCGAGTTCGGCATGCCGGGACAGCGCAAGTACCCGATGCCCGACAAAGGCCACGCCGCGAACGCGAAAAGCCGCGCCACGCAAATGGCGAAGGCCGGCAAGCTCTCGCCGGCGAGCGCCGCGCGCATCCGCGCGAAAGCGGACAGGCTGCTGGGGAAATGAGCCAATACACAGCGAAGCCCGTCACTGTGACGGCGCACAGAATCGTGGGCGTAGGAGCCCTGGAAACAGACGGGTCGATGCATCTCGCCCTCGAAAACGGGCAAAACGTTATAGCGACGCCCAGAATGCTGGCAAGATATTCCCCGCTCCCCTGGGATTATTGGGTGATCCAGCAAGACGGATACGAGTACCTCAATCCGGCGGCAGTCTTCGAGCGCAGATCTCGCCGCGCTCCAGCAGCTCCGAAAGGCCAGTGAATGAAAATCGAATCGATGGAAATGACGCCAAGCGCCAACGGCGGCCAGGGCAAGCCCGGCAAGGGCGAGGACTGCCCCATGTGCGGGGGCAAGTAGCATGGTAAAACGCCACCAGCGCGCCGGCATGGACGCCGCCGGCCGCCTGCTGCGCCTGCACGGGCTGCCGCCCACGAGCGACGGCGCCGCGCTGCTGCCCGCCCTCGGCGGCCTAATCAAAGATCACGCGCACTTCCGCGATCTGCTTATGGTGTGCGCGCCGGAACAGCGCGGCAATATGTACGAGTCGCTGCGGTGCAATCTGAATTTCCGGCCGCATCCGCTAGACGTGTACGTGTCCGAAGCCGGGCGCATCGCGGAAGGCAAGCAACTGCCGACGCAAGATCCGGAGGGCAACATGCACGCCTACCAGGCCCCGGAGATCGGCGAGCCGGCGACGGAAAAGCCCGACCAGGCCAGCCTCGATATTCTGACCGCGCAGAGGGCGGTGGACGCGGCGGTGCCGCGCGAGCATCTGATGCTCACATGCCGCAAATGCACGCGCGTGGCTTATTTCGAGGGCTGGAACAAGGCGCTCGCCATTCACGCGGCGCGCGAGGCGGGCTGGACCTGGGATGAGGTCAAGGGCGATGGCGTGGAAGTTTGCCCGCTGTGTCCGTAGCCAGCCACTAAGCGCGCGGGCCTTTTGACGTAAATCGTATCGCCGGGAGCTAGGCCGGCGAACTTAAACTCTTCCGCGAAGCTCGCCATGAGGGCGTCATGTGTCCATATCGCGTTCACCCCCGCATTGACGAGGCGGTCGCCGGGTTTTAAGCAGATGCCCTGGCGGAGGGTCTCTTGGACCGGCCACACGAGCCAGTTCTCCATTTGATCTGCTGCCCATTCCGCGGCGACATTCCTTTGACCTGCTGCCCATTGCGCGGCGACATTTGCCTTCGGATTGAAGAAGCTGCCAGTGCCACCGAAGGCGCGCCGCGACAAATCTAACTTGCGCTTCGGCGCGAACGCCGCAGCCACGAGCGCGAAGAACGCGCGGCGATTGAACTTCATGGCTCCAGTATGGCACGCTACCCGCACCGACCGCGCGTCGTCGCGCAAACCGATATCGCCGACCTGCTCCACGAGCAACTGGACCATCTGATCGCCGTCAAGGGCGACCGCTACCAGCGCGTGTATCTCGCGCTGATGGAACTTTTCGTTACCAAGCTTTTCCCGCAGGCTGCGAACCGAGCGGCGGACGCATCGGAGCAAAGTACTCGAACATCGATCCATCCGGAGTGAGGCGCAAGTAATGCGGCAGCGTGGCCGCGAGTTCAGCCGAACAAACGTAAACAAGCGTGGATCGCATCACGCCGTCAGTTAGGCACATGACCGTTGCTACCGGGCCCATGAGCGGGTCTCCGGCAACCCCGCTGGTCACCCAGCCCCACGCATCGGGCCGCCGCGCTTCGATCAGCCGTTGAGCTAACGCAGGGGGCCGCTTCTCCTCGCAGTCAAGGTCGAGCGCTGCCAGCCCGTTTGCGATGGAGGAGGTTCGGATAAAGACCGGCACAGAGTCCGGATGTGCATTAAGCCAGTCAATTTCCTCCTCCACTGGCGTGTGCCTGAAAACGTTGAACGTTTCGCCCGTGCCTGGCGAATAGTGTTGCATTTCCAAATCAGCCGGTTCTCGCGCCACCCCTAATTCTCCCATGTCGATGTACGCAGATAAAGACGATCAGCAGCAGCCCACGCCGCCGCTCGTGGTAAGCGAGTCGGACGAGGAGCTGCTCACCGAGATACGCGATACCTACACCGATTTCTCCATGCGGTGGAAGGACATCAAAGACGAGCGGAACATCGACCTGCAATACATCTGCGGCGATCCCTGGTCCATCGAAGACCGCAAACAGCGCAAGGCGGACGGGCGGCCCTGCATCTCGCACGACGAGCTGAGTCAGTACGTGAACTCATGCGTCAACAGCGTGCGGCAAAATAAGCGCGGCATGAAAGTAGAGCCGCGCGGCGGCACCGCTACCGAAAAGACCGCCGAGGACCGCCAGAATCACATCCGCGCCATCGAATACGAATCGAAAGCGCCGGACATCTACCTCAACGCGTTCCAGGAGTTGGTGGAGGGCAGCTACTCGTTTTTCCGCGTGGGCAGCGCCTACGCGTCCGACGACGCGGCGTGCATGGACGCTTCGATCTTCGATCAGAAGATCACCATCAAGCCCATCGCAAATCCGAATTGCGTACTGTTCGATCCGGACTGCAGAGAGCCAGACTGGTCCGACGGCGAGCGGTGTTTCGTCGTCGAGCCGATGACACGCGCGGACTTCAAGCGCAAGTGGAAGCGCGCGCAAATCACCGACTTCACGCCCGATCACATGATGCTGGCGAAGGACTGGATCCAGGACAAAAACGTCCTGGTGGCCGAGTTTTGGAAGGTCCTCAAGACCGAGAGCCATAAGTACGAACTCGAAGACGGGCGCGTGGTGAACACGCTCGGCAAGGGCGAGAAGCCCGTCAACGAGCGCGTGGTGGTGACGCGCAAGGTCATGCAGTACATGACCAACGGCGTGGAAATCCTGGAGCGCAACGTGTTTCCGGGCAAGCACCTGGGCATCATTCCGATGATCGGGCTGCAGCGCTGGGTGGAAGAGGGCGGCATCGTCAAGCGCAAGCTCTTCTCTCTGGTGCGCCTGGCGCGCGATCCGCAGTTGTCTCTCGCGTTCCTCGTCAGCCAGCAGATGGAGGAAGCGGGACTCACTCCGAAGACTCCCTGGGTCGGGTATGTGGGACAGTTTGAAACGGACAAGGAAGCGTGGGAGAACAGCACGAAGGTGCCGACATCCATGCTCCAAATCGACGTGGTTGTAGATGGGGCCTCCGGGCAAATCCTGCCGCCGCCCCAACACCCGCAATTTACGCCGAACTTCCAGGCTTACGAAGTCGCCAAGGATTCGTGCAGGCGCGCCATCCAGGCCGCCATGGGCATCACGCCGCTGCCTACGGCCGCGCAGCGCGATAGCGAGAAGTCCGGCGTCGCGCTCGAAAAGATCAAGCAGCAGGGCGACATCGGCTCGTTTCACTTTGTGGACGGCTTCGATCGCGCGCTGTCACTGTGCGGCCGCATCGTCGATTCGCAGATCCCCGTGCGGTACGACACGGAGCGCAAGGAGTCGCTGCGCAAGGCCGACGACTCCCGCATGATGGTCACCTTCAACACCGAGGAGCCATACCCGAACGAAAAGGGCGAGATGGTCCACTACAAGGTGGACCCCGACGCGGATCACGACGTCACCGTGAGCGACGGCCCATCGCAGGCTTCGCAATACGAAGCCGCCGCCGAGTTCGTGGACTCACTGCTCGCCGCGCTGCCTACGCTGCCGATCGCCCCGCCGCAGGCGCAGAAAATTCTGGCGCTGGCCATCCAGATGAAAGAGCTGGGGCCGAAGGGCGACCAGATCGCCGAGATTATTTCGCCGACTAACCCGGACCAGTCGACCCAGATGCAGCAGCAGATCGGCCAGGCCCAGCAGCAGATGGCCGCGCAGGGGCAGGCGCTCCAGGAACTGCAGGGCGAGCTGCAGAAGCTCCGCCTCGAAAAGGCCGGGCACGTCATCGACAACGAATACAAGGCGTCCATGCAGCGCATGGAGATCGAAGCCAAGGTCGCCGCCGCCGAGATCGCCACCAAGTCACAGCAGCTCGACGAGCGCATGACGTTCGTCACCGACATTTGGCAGAAGCTTCAGGACCAGGCGCACGAAGCCGGTTTGCAGGCGAGCGACCAGCAGCACGACCGCACGCAAGCCGACGCCGCCGCGCAGGCCGCGCAGGCGCAGCAGCAGCAAGCCGCCGCGCAAGAACCCGCGCCGGTGCAGGCTTAGCCCCCAACGATTTTTATGACTGAACCCACGCCGGCAGTTGCGGACCCGACACCCGCCCCAGCAGCACCAGAAGTTTTTGAAGCCCCACGCGACGCCACGGCGCATGCCGAGTGGCGCATGGGAAAAGCGCAAACGCCGAAAACCGACGCCCCGGCAGCGTCATCCAGCGCGGGGAAACCCGCGGAAACCCCCGCCCCGGCCTCGGAACCCGGTAAATTTAGGCAGGAGCAAAAGAGCGGCGCGGAGACGCGCCTGGCCGAAGTTTTGGCCGATCTGAAGACCGCCGGCCTGACCCCGGCAGAGCTGAAAACCTTCAAGCGCGAAGCCCGCGCGGCAGCCGCAAGCGAAACGGACGTGAAACCGGCCTCGTCCCCCGCGCCCAAGCAGCCCGAAGGCCTGAAGCCGCCCGTCAAGCCCGACTTCGCCAACTGGACCGGCTCGTGGCCCGAACTCGAAGCCGCGAAAGACAAGTACTATGAGGACCTGACCGACTACAAATCGGCCAAGGCCATCCAGGACTTCCGCGACGGCGAGACGGCCCGCGTGGCGATGGCGAAAGCCACCAGCGACGTGGCCGCCGCGCAAGAGCGGTACGGCGCGGAGAGCGGCAAAACCATCGTCGAGACGGCGCAAGCGCTGGGATTCGGCACGCCCGAGCAACAGGCGGCCAGTGAGATCCCCGGCACGATTAAGGCGCTCATCGACCAGTCGTCCGTGATGGTCGACTTGCTCTACACGCTGGGCGAGAAGCCCGAGGCGTTCCAGGAGTTCCTGGCCCTCGCGAAATCGAACCCCGGCGGCGCAATCCGCAAGCTCGTCGTCATGGAAGGCCTCGTTATCGACGAGCTGGCCAAGGGCGCAAAGCCCGCGGCCGCAGCCGCAAGCGCCGCCGGCGCCGAAACCGGCGCGCGCGGCGAAGACGGCCGTTTTCTCGCTCCCCCCGCTCCTGCTAAAACCGCTTCCAAAGCGCCCCGCCCGCCGGCGGAGGTCAGTGGCCACGCCACGCCTCCCGCCGATTCGGTGGAGGCCGCTTTTGCCAGCGGGAACCCGACCGCGTTTTTCGATGCAGCAAACCGGCGCGATCTGGCGGCCCGCAAAAGGTAACCAAAAAAGTCAGTGGCCAATCAATTCATCAACACGTCGTGGGTGTGCCTGGAAATCCTGCGCATCCTCATCAACGAACTGGAGTGCGCCGAGTATTTTAACCGCGACTACGAGAAGGAATTCAACAAAGAATTCGCTCCCGGCTCCAACGTCACCATTAAATTTCCGTGGCGCCCCACCGTCACGCAAGGTATGGGCTACGACCCGCAGGGGATCGCCCGTATCTCGACCACCATCTCGCTCGACGAGTGGCTGCAAATCGCCTTCGAGTGGGACGATTACGAAAAGGCCGTCAAGCTGGAGCGCTCCGAAAAGGAGCTGCGCGAGAACTACTGGCAGCCCTGCGCCAAGGCGTTCGCGCAAGAGATCGACTCGCTCTGCGCGGACTTCGCCTCCACCAACGCCTCGAATGTGGTAGGCTCGCTGGGGACCGACCCCACCAGCGTCTCGACTTACTTTGGCGCGCGCAAGATCCTCAAGCAGCAGTCGTGCCCGCCCGGCAAACGCTGCATGCTCATCTCTTCGAGCATGATGGCATCGCTCGGCGCGAACATCACCAGCATCTTCCACCCGGACGATGAGATTACCCAGAACTTCAAGGAAGGCTCCATCGGCCGCCTGGCCGGTTTCAGCTTCTTCGAATCCAATTCGCTCTACGAGCAGACCGCCGGCACGTGGGCTGCGACGGTGACCGTCACCGGCGCGAACCAGTCCGGTACCGCGCTCATCATCACCGGCACCAACGGCGACACCATCAACGCGCGCGACAAATTCAGCGTGGCGAACGTGAACGCCGTCAACCCGCAGACCAGGCGCAGCGCCGGCCCGCTCACCCCGAAGTCGTTCACCGTCGTGCAGAATTACACGCTCGACGGCAACCCCGATACCATCAGCATCCTGCCTCCCATCTACGGCCCGGGCTCGCCTTACCAGAACGTGGACGCGCTGCCCTCCAACGGCGCGGCGCTCACGCTATGGCCCGGCACTGCCTCGCCCAACGGCAAGACCGGCACTATCGGCCTGGCGCTGTCGCGCTTCGGCTTCGGCCTGGTGGGCGGCAAACTCTACCTGCCCAAAGCGGTAGAGGATTCCGGCCAGCAGATGGACCCGGATTCCGGCATCGCCCTCCGCAAGGTGGAGGCGTGGGATCCCGTGCGCTCGGTGAACGTCAAGCGCATGGACTCGCTGCTCGGATTGGGCAACCTGTACCAGGACAACGGCGCGTGCGTCGTGGCTGGAGCCTAACTCTGGGACTGAGGGGGGTGTCTTAATGGACACCCCCTCGCGTCCACAAGGAAAAACTAACATGAAAACTCTCTTCAGCACTCTCGCGCTGGCCAGCGTCCTGGCCTCCGCTTCTTTCGGCCAGGCCATCCTGACCCCCACCACGCTCTCCGCCGCTATCACTTCCGTGAAATCGAAAAACATCGTGGTGGCCAGCGTCGGCTCCGGCGCTTCCGTCATCGCGCCGCCGTCCGTGACCGGCAACCCCTATTCGACTCTGTATATCGACAAGGAAGCCATGACCGTCGAAGCGGTCAACGGCACCACCGTGACCGTGATTCGCGGGCAGAACGGCACTTCCGCCAGCTTCCACGCCTCCGGCGCTTACGTCTTCAGCGGCCCTCCGCAGGCGTTCGCGGTCGGCTCCGCGGACAATGCCGGGCAAATGTTCGGCCCTCCGCCCATCGCGGGCGGCGCTTGCGCGCGCGTGCAAGCCGTTGGCGGCCTCCCGCCCGTCACTTACCTGCCCTCCATCAACGTCGAAACCGGCGTGATCTCGGACTGCGTAGGCGGGGTGTGGGTGAATGGCGTGAGCACGCAATCCACGCAATACCGCCTCAACTTCCCAACCGTCGGCGCGGTGGCCTATACCGGCCTGAACACCAATGGCACGGCGGTGGGCGCGACCACCGTCTATTGCACCGAAATCGACCTGCCCTATAACAAGCTGATTACCGGCCTGGGCTTCCTCGAAGGCACCACGGTGACCGGCAACGCGCGCTATTCGATCCTGTACGATGCCACTGGCAACGCGCTGGCTAACGGCGCACTCACCGGCACGGCCTCCGCCACGGCATCGGTGTTCGAGCCGTTCGCGTTCACCGCAAAGTATTTCGCGGTGGGGCCGGCGCGCTATTTCGGCTGCCTCCAGGACAATGCCGTCGGCTCGACGACCGTCCGTATGGCGGTGACCGGAATCGACGACAATATCCTGACGAAGGGCCAGACCGGAGCCACGTTCGGCACAGTGCCCGCGCTCGCCGTGCCTACCGCCTTCAACAGCGCGGTGGGTCCGTATCTGTACGTGTACTAGCTTCCTTTAGGGGCGCGGCCCGCGCGCGCCCCATCCTCCCCATGCCTCTCAACGAATCCGTGCGGCCCGTGCGCCGGAGCCATTTCACGCAACAAGAAATCCGCGACGCCGAGCGCTCCATCTACGGCCTTCCAAAGGACACCATGCCCAGAACGCAACCGAACGAACCGGCTCTCTCGGAGAGCGAAATCCAGCACATGCGCCACATCCTGGCGCGGCACGATAAAGGCGGCGGCAGGAAGCTGCGCGAGTTCGATTTGAACAAGCCGCCCGTCGAGCCATATCGCCACGAGGAATACCCCAAGGCGATGCACAATCACGTCACCCGCAAGACCAAGGACGCGCTCGACGCAGCGCATGAAGAGGAACTGGCGGGCCAAGGCTTCCAGCCCGAGGCGTTCCCCAACGAACTGCCATCGGAGCCGGCGCTCGATGCGGCCGAAGCCGCCGAAGTGGCCGCGCTCGACAAACAGGCGCGCAAAAAGAAAGCAGCCACGGCCTAAGCTGCCATGCTCGTTTCCGACATCTGCAATTACGCGCTGGTGCACATCGGCGCGTATTCGCCGGGCGAGACCCCGAACACGAACGATCAGGCCATCGCCCTTTTTTGGGCGAACCTGACGCTCGATTCGCTGTCCGCGAAAAAGCTGTCTCCGCTCGGCCTGCTGGCCGCGACGTATGCCCTTACCGGGGCGTCGTCGTATACCTACGGGCCGGGCGAGACATGGAACGGCGCGCGCCCGATGAAGATCAAGAGCGCGTCCGTGATCGCCGCGAATGGCACGCAAAAGAGCGTCAGGATCGCTTCGGCCGAAGAGTACCGCGCCGTGGCGGATCTTACTCGTACCGGCATTTTCGTCGAGGACCTGCTATGGGACCAGGGTTATCCCACCGGCAACGTGTATGTCACGCCGATGCCCGCGGCGGGCAACATGCTGCTGGAGACCTACCAGCAGATTTTGAATTTCGTCAACTTGACGGACACGATAAACCTGGCGCCCGGCTATCCCGAGTGCGTCGTCACGCTCGTGGCGCTCAAGTTGTGCAACCCCTTCGGCCGCCCGATCCCGCCCGGCCTGGCAGAGGAAGCCGCGGACGCGCTCATGACCATCACGGGCCTGCAAGCCGAGATTCTCGGCAGCTCCCCGCCCGTGGGGCCGCAGTTGCCGATGGCGCCGCCGCCGGGAGCGAAAACGTAGCGCGATGGCTCCCAACCTTCCGGTGCCATATACCGGCGTCTGGCTCGTGAGCGACCTGCTGTACCGCGCGCTGCGCGCGTCGAACGTGGTCAAGCGCGCGCAGGGCGTCCCCAGCTCGTCGCAATACCAGGAAGCGCTGGCGCTGCTCAACCAGATGGTCGATGAGAAGGCCGCGCGCCGGCCGTTTCAGTGGACGACGACGTTCAATCTCTACACGTTGACGCCCAACCACCAGCCGCACCTGCTGGGGCCGGGCCTGGCCGCTCCGGACTTCGCCATCGCGTCGCGCCCCGTGCGGATCGAGAGCGCCAACCTGGTCTTGACCGGGCTCGGCGCGCCCAACCCAGCGCCGAATCCGCCGTCCACGCCTGCGGGCGCGGTGAACACGAACGTCGATCTGCAGCTCAACATCCGCGATAGCGCGTGGTGGGCGGCAAACAGCGTGAAGGGCATCGCCACGAATGTGCCGACAGATCTCTATCCGGAATACGACTGGGACTCGCTGGCGCTGTGGCTTTGGCCGATCCCATCGTATGCCTACGGCCTGCGCCTCGAATTCTGGGTGGGGCTTACTCAGTTTCAAGAAATCGCGAACAAGTTTTCCGCGCCGCCCGCCTGGTTCAACTTCTACGCCTACACGCTCGCGGTGGCGCTCGTGGGCGCCTACGAGTTGCCAATGCCGGCCACGCTGCCGAGCCTGCTGCGCGAAGCCACCAAAGCCGTGCAAACCAACACCATCAAGAGCAGGCGGATCGCGAGCGCGGACTGGGGCACGCGCGGCGGCAGCGGATCGAACGCCGACTTTAACTATATGAGCGGCGGGCCGCCCAGTTGGTCTCCATGAAATTCGACGCGTTCACGGCCGGCGGCAGCTTCACCCTAGCGTCCGTTTCCGCCGCTTCCGAATTGGCGATGAACTATTACGCCGATCCGATCCAGGGCGTGGCAAATGCGGAAAAGGGGCCGATGGCCCTTGTGCGCACGCCCGGCATCTCGCTGTTCACCACGCTGCCGCAAGGCCCCACGCGCGGCCTATGGCCCGGCCAGAACCGGCTCTTTGCTGCGGGCGGCTCGCACCTCTACGAGGTGCTTGCAAACGGCATGACGGTAGATAACGGCTACATCGGCAACGATGGCCTGCCCGTGCAGATCCTCTCGAATGGCAGCCAGCTTTACATCGTCTCCGACGGCCTCGCGTGGATCGACGCGGGCGTGTCCGAGGCGGGCGGCGCAGGGCCTCCGCCACCGCCGAGCGGCGCGGTCCCCATCTTCCAATCCATATTGCTTTTCGACCTGTCGATCGACGCGGGCACCGGCGGCCTCACCGGCGCGACCGGCGGTATTTTCGACTCGACCGACGTGGGCGAAACCATTTGCATCACGTCGGGCGCGGGCTTCACCGTGCAGTGCCAGATCGTCACCAGCGTGGTGAGCGGCCAGGCATTCGGCGCGAGCGGCTGGGGCACTGGCGGATCGACAGGCGGCGAAGGCATCGAGTGGCTGTACGTGGAGGGCCAGCTCGCGGCGAACCAGGGCGCGTTCCTGGACGGCTATTTTTTCGCCAGCGCGTACAACTCGAACAAAGTCTACTTCTCTGCCATCGACGATGGCACGATGTGGAATCCGCTCGACTATTTCATCAAGGCCAGCTATCCGGACAACGTGGCGGCGCTCGCGGGCGATCACCAGGAGTTATACGTGTTCGGCGACCTGGAATCGAGCCAGGTGTTTCAGGATACGGGCGACGCCAACAGCCCTTTCCAGCCAAATCCGGGCGCGATTATGCACTTCGGATGCGTCGCGCCGTTCTCCGTGACGCGGCTCGGCCAAGGGCTTGCGTGGCTGGGCGGCGACGTGCGCCGCGGCGACCGCTTCGCGTTTCTGGCCGTCGGCTTCCAGCCCGAAAAAATCTCGACCGCTGCGGAAGAAATCGCGTGGGGGGCCTATTCGACCATCGAAGACGCCATTTCCTATAGCGAGATCTACAACGGCCACGAGTTCTGGGTCGTGCACTTTCCCTCGGGCAACGCGACGTGGGCTTACGATCTCACCACGGGAATCTGGGCGCAGCGCGGCTGGTGGACGGGCGCTTTCGATGCGAACGGCTTTCCGGTGTGGGCGCGCCAGCGGCAGAGCTTTCATGCCGTCGTTTCGCTCGGCAACACGCTCACCGAAAAGCACTACGTCGGCGACTGGCAAAACGGCCAGATTTACATTCAGTCCGCCGCGTACCTGACCGACAACGGCACCACGATTTACAGGCAGCGATCGTGCCCGCACTTGACCCAAGAAAACCTGCGCACGTTCTACCACCGCTTCGAGATCGACTGCGATGTGACTGGCCTCATGCGAGTGTTTTGGAATCTGCTGGGCTATGGCCGCGACCGGATCTGGAGCGTGGTCGCGTGGCAACCCACGGGCCAGGGCGTGTCACTGCAACTCTGGTTTTCGGACACCCGCGCCCAGACGTGGCAAAGCAAGCCCGCGCAAACGCTGGCGTCTACCGTGGACGTTACGCTCGCGAATGCCTATTTGATGCTCACTCCGGGGAGTAGCTAAATGGCAGGCATCAATCCGCCCTCCGGAAAAGCCACCACCGGCTACAAATCGAAAGGCGCGCCCGTAGGCTTCGTGCCGACGCGCACGCCGATGTTCAAGCCGGACGCGAATGGCAAGCCGTTCACGGGCAAGCTCGCGCGCACGTGGTCGCTCCAGCTACAACCGCAGGCCATAAATCCTGTGGTGGGCTTTTGGATGCCAGGCGTAGCGGCGGGCGCGATCAACCTGCCCTCCATGACCTCCGCGCGCAGCGGCAACTGCTCGGAAGTGGTGGTCACCGTGGTGGCGTCCGACCCCGCCGTCGCGCTGTCGTTCGACATGCTCCAGAACGGCACGTCGATTTTCGCGTCGCCCCCCGTGATCCCGGCGAACACGCCCGCTGGCACGAAACTGACGTTCACGAATCTAACGAGCTACGCGGGCACGGGCGGCATTCAGCCGCATCCGCTGAGCGTGCAGCAGGGCGACGAGTTTACGTTCAATATGATCGCGGGCGGATCGAACTGGTTTTTCAAGACGCAGCTCCACAACGCGATCCCCGTAAGTCAGTAGCGGTACCGGGACGGCCGCGAGGATGAACACCCCCATGCCCTGCCTCGGCTGCCAGCACGCAAAACCCGCGCCCATCTGCCACCGCTGCGGCGCGCCCGCCGTGGCCACCGCGCCATCCGCGACGGGGAAAATGCGCGCGGTGTGTAGCGAGTTCCCTCGATGCCAGGCATAACCATTGTCCAGTCCGCGGTGGGCACGTATGGCGCGTTGGGGTCTCTCGATGCGCTGCCTGTAGCGTTCACGAGCGACAACAGCATCGGCAACATACTGCTCGCGTGGGTTTCTTCGGCCGAAGGCGGGGGACTCACCGGCGCGATCACCGACAGCAACGGGAACACGTGGGAGCTTCTGCCGGGCGTCAACCTGGAAGACGAGTTCACCGAATTTTACATCTGCACCAATTGCAACGCCGGCGCAAACACGGTCACAGCGGGCGGGTGCATCCCCAGTTCCACCGGCGGCCCAAACCTCGTCATCGTCGAGATCGCGCCTCCGCCTTGTCCGATCGGCAGCACGGGAATCCAGGCGTTCTGCGGCGACTATCGCAACCAGTTCGTCACGGCCACGCTCAGCCTGACCGCGCGCTATAGCGCCAATCAGGGCCCGTGGTATCACTCGCTGATCGTCGCGCTCTACAACAACACCAACAGCGAGTCGAACACGGCGCGCACGTGGGTGGGCGGCGCGCTCATCGCACAATTCCCTGAGTTTTCAGGCAAAAACAGCGGCGCTATCGGATATCAGACGGTGGCCTATCCGAACAGCGGCAGTACGGTGACCTTCACTCCGACGCCATCGACGCCCGCGCTCAACCCCGACGAAAACATTCTCATCGGAGTCCTCTTCTCGACGCAAGCGTGACTCAATGCCCATCGCCTTTCCGACAGTGCAGGCAGCAACGGCGGCCGGGCCGTGGACCTCCGCGCCGAACGTCGCGTTCCCCTCGCCGGTGAGCTACCAAAACATTATTCTGGCGGCGTGGGGCAACACGGGAGTTAACGCGGGCGCGGGCGACGTCCCGCCCACCACCGTGACTGACTCGCTCGGCAACGATTATGAGCTGTGGGGCCAGTCGAACTGGATCTACGCGAACGAAGAGGCAGTCAGCCAGATCTGGGTGGCGCAGGGCAACGGCACCACGAAATACGGGGGCATCAAGGGCGGCGCGTGCACTGTGACGTTCAACGGGGCGATAGGCGGCGCGGCGGGCGGCCCCTCGCTGATCGTGTGTGAAAAAGAAGTCCCGGATTTCTACCAGATCTTCGGCCAGATGATGGTCGATACGTTCAACCCGCACGCTTATTTTCGCGCCCTGGCCAACAATGGCTCGCCCGGCGGCGGCAGCTCGTCGGACACCGGAACGCAGTCGATCGTCTGCACTCCTAACGGCGTGATGCCGCGCGAATTCGCATGGCAATTCTGGAGCGACGCGCGCCAGCTTTGGGTGCCCGT
>Ga0302325_10016450_pt1 | contig 15667 bp, 14 predicted proteins | sample Palsa_T0_2_FD_201948 | JGI IMG/M metagenome (GOLD analysis project Ga0302325, IMG submission 201948) | Peat permafrost microbial communities from Stordalen Mire near Abisko, Sweden - Palsa_T0_2 | ecosystem: Environmental > Terrestrial > Soil > Palsa > Peat permafrost | place: Sweden: Abisko...
CTCGAAGGGCTGGGAGCGGCGTCCGAAGCCTGTGGTGAAAGCGCCCGTGCCGGTGGATATTACGGACCCGGCAGAGTACATGGGCAAGGTGAAGATCATGTACGATCTGGCGCGCCTCTCGATCGAGACGGATTCCACGCGTGCGGTGACGCTGATGCTGGAGGGCGTGAGCGCGCCGGTTCTGGATATTCCCGGCGAGACCATGACGGACAGTTATCACAACCTCTCGCACCACGGCAAGTCGGAAACGAAGCTTGCTCAGCTGCGGGTAATCGACCAGATGCACATGAAGCTGCTCGATGGTTTGATCGCGAATTTGAAATCGGTGAAGGAAGGCGAAGATACGCTGCTGGATCGCACCATGGTGCTTTATGGCTCGAACTTCGGCGATGCGAATGCGCACATCTGCACGAACATGCCGGTGATTCTGGCGGGCGGTGGATTCAAGCATGGGCAGAATCTGTTGTTCGACCGCGCGAATAATTATCCGCTGCCCAACCTGTATGTGAGCATGCTGCAGCGGATGGGGATTGAATCGGACAAGTTCGCTTCGTCAACCGGTACCATGCGTGGTTTGGAATTTGCGTAATGAAATGGCTTGGGTTTCTGCTGGCGGCCGCATTGCCCGCCTGCGCGGCGCAATTTACAGATAAGAACTGTACAGGCTGCCATAACGCGACAGCTAAACTGGGCGGGCTCGATCTTACTTCTCTGCAATTCGAACCGGACAAGCCGGCGAATTTCGCTGAGTGGGTGAAAGTCAATGATCGTCTGCGAGCGGGCGAGATGCCTCCCAAGGCGATTAAGAACAGGCCGGACGCAGCAGAGCAGCTCGCGTTTGTTGATGATCTGGCCGCCAGACTCACCGCCGCTGAGAAGAAGACCACCGCGGAACTCGGCCGAGTTACCGAGCGCCGCCTTAATGCCTATGAATATGAGAATGCCCTGCGCGACTTGTTCCATGCGCCTTGGCTGCAGATCAAAGGACAATTCCCCGAGGACGGCGAAGCGTACCGGTTCAACAAGATTTCAAGCGCGCTGGATGTTTCGCACGTGCATGTCGCGCGTTACATGAGTGCGGCGGATTACGCGATCCACCAGGCAATCAGCGTCGAGAAGACTCATCCGGCAACTTCTCTGAAGCGCTACTATGCGCGTGAACAGACTACGCTGACCAGCAAGATCAATAAGAAGAATCAGCAGGGCGATCGCGCAACTTATCCAATTCTGGGATTGACGCCTGAACCTGCCGTTTGGGATGGCACGGCGCCCATGACCGATCCGGCAAAGCGCGATCGGGAAGCCATAGCGTGGGTTTCGAGCAATTACGTCACGGGCTTCACGTACAAGTGGGATAGGTTCAAAGCTCCAGTAGCTGGCCGCTACCGGATCCGGTTCAGCGGTTATACGTTGTGGGTGGCTCCCCAGGCGGGGAAGAAGAGCCATCTGGCGGATTGGTCGCACGTTTCGCGCGGGCACGGAGACGAAGCGGTCAACGTGTACACGCGAAATGGCGTATTGAACCGGCACGTGGGGAGTTTCGACTTGACGCCTGACGCCGCAGTCCACGACGTGGGCGAAGTGTGGCTGGTGGCGGGCGAGACCCTGGTGCCGGATGCGAGCCGGCTCTACCGGTCGCGGCCCAATAATTTCCGCAATCCGTTGATGACTCCGGACGGCGCGCCGGGCGTGGCGTTTCAGTGGATGGAAGTGGAAGGTCCGCTCTACGATGACTCAACCACCGCCGGGTACAAGCTGCTCTTCGGGGATGGCCAGCCCGGCGAGAAGGATGAAGCTCGGTTGATGCGCGGATTCCTGATGAAGGCTTACCGTCGCCCGCGTGTGGATGATGCCGATGTGAAGCGCTTCGTGACGCTGGTGGACGAGCAGCGCAAGGCGGGGCTTTCGTTTACTGACGCGATGATTGCGGGGTACACCGCGGTACTTGCTTCACCCGCGTTCGTTTATTTGAATGAGAAGCCCGGCCGCCTGGATGACTATGCGCTGGCCACGCGGCTCTCCTTGTTCCTCTGGAATTCGCTGCCGGATGAAGAATTGCGCGCACGTGCTGCCAAGGGAGAGTTGAGCAAGTCGGCGGTGCTGCGCGCCGAAACCGAGCGGATGCTGGCGGATCCGAAATCGCGCCGTTTTGTGGACGCGTTCCTGGATTACTGGATCGACCTGCGGAAGATGGAGGATTCCACGCCTTCTGTTTCTCTTTACAACGACTACTATCTGGATGATGCTTTGACGGAGGCGGCCACTGCGGAATCGCAGCTCTATTTCGAAGAGATGCTGCGCCGGAACCTCCCGGTCCGCGATGTAGTGGATTCAAGGTTCACGTTCCTGAATGAGCGGCTGGCGGTGCATTACGGTGTACCCGGAGTGCACGGCGTCACAATGCGGAAGGTAGATCTGCCGCCGGATTCTCCGCGAGGCGGTTTCATGACGCAGGCGAGCGTCTTGAAAGTGACGGCGAATGGGACTACCACATCGCCGGTGCTGCGCGGCAAGTGGATCATGGAGCGGATTCTAGGCTTCGAGATTCCACCGCCTCCGCCTGTGGCCGCCGTCGAACCGGATATACGAGGCGCGGTCACGATTCGCCAACAACTCGAGAAGCACCGGGCGAACGCAAGTTGCGCGACCTGCCACAGCAAGATGGATCCGCCGGGGTTCGCGCTCGAAAGCTTCGACGTGATGGGCGCGTGGAGGGGCCGGTATCGCGGCGTGGATGAAGCGGTGCCCGCGGTGAAGGGTCTCGGAAAGAACGGACAGCCGTTCGAATATTATTGGGCCCTGCCGGTAGATTCCACGGGCGTGCTGCCGGACGGCCGAAAGTTCGATGGCATTCGGGATTTAAAAGGATTGCTGCTGAGCGATGAGGAGCAGTTGGCGCGGAACATGGCGAAGCAATTGGTAATCTTCGCCACGGGAGCACCAGTGCGGTTCAGCGATCGGCCGCAATTGGAAGAGATTGTAAGAGCTACGAAGGGCGATCGGTATGGCCTGCGGAGTTTGGTGCAGCAGATCGTGTTGAGCGACTTATTTAGGTCGAAGTAGCACAGCAGTTTCCGCCCTCCCATGGGAAAAAGCGAAGTGTCTGCCACGCCTCATCACGCAACTTAAACGAAAATCTCGCGCTGATTCCAAACCGCTTACACCAAATAGCCTCAAAGCCGGCACCCGCACGAGTGTACTGTGAAATCGGGAAATCCCCAACGAAAAGGAACAACATGCAACCCACTACCGACCTCGCCCCGATTCAACTCGCGTTTCTCGATTGGGTAACGAGATGCAGTTCGATCGAACAAGCCGCCAGGAAACCGAACTCCGTTGGGCCAAAATCCCCGTGGCTGCACAAAGTGCACAAAAACCGCAGGCGATCCGAGTAGCCCGCAACCCGGTCGCAATGAGATCTGTCCTTGCGGTTCAGGCCCCAAATACAAACGCCGTTGTTCGACAAGAGCGTCGGAAAAGGCGTCGCCAAAGCCGCCTGACACTCACAGCCGGTTAATCAAACTAGCCACATACCCGGCCCCAAACCCGTTATCAATGTTCACCACCGTCACATTACTAGCGCAGCTATTCAACATGCCCAACAACGCAGCCAACCCATGGAAACTCGCGCCATACCCCACGCTGGTCGGCACCGCAATCACCGGGCAGGAAACCAATCCGCCCACCACGCTCGGCAGCGCGCCCTCCATCCCCGCGCAAACCACCGCCACCCGCGCCTCCATCAGCCTGCTGCTATTGCTCAAAAGCCGATGTATCCCCGCGACGCCGATATCGTGGATCGCGTCCACCTCATTGCCCATCGCTTCGGCGGTAACCTGCGCCTCCTCCGCCACAAAAATATCGCTCGTACCTGCACAAACCACGGCGATCTTCCCTTTCCCCTGAATCTTCGGTTCCCGCAAAAACCGGATCGCGCCCGACAAGGGAAAGTACTGCCCTTCCGGATAAGCGGCCAAGACCGCCGCGGCAGTCCCCTTGGAAGCCCGCGTAATCAGCACGTTCGGCGACCGTTCCAGCAACTTCCCGGCGATCGCGATCACCTGTTCCGTCGTTTTCCCCAGCGCGAACACCACCTCGGGCATCCCGTGCCGCAGCGCCCGGTGATGGTCCACCTTGGCGAATCCCAGATCCTCGAACGGCAGGTGCTTCAGTTTGGCTAGTGCGGAATCGGTGTCGAGCGTCCCGGTGCGGACTTCATTAAGCAGTAGGCGGAGCTGATCTTCATTCACTGCCGCCAGAATATCAGCCGAGGCATCAGAATAGAACCCGAGGCATCACAATAGAGAGAGATGAGTTTTTGGAAGCGGGTCCGGCTCACGCTGGATATGATTCGGTTTGAGCACTCGGTCTTCGCGCTGCCTTTCGCGCTGACCGGCGCTTTGCTTGCCATGCGCCAGAGCGGGTTCACCGTACCGGAATGGCCGCGCTTACTGATTTGGATCGTCGTGGCCATGGTTGCGGCACGTTCAGCGGCGATGGCGTTTAATCGCCTGGTCGACGCCGGCATAGATAAACGCAACCCGCGCACAGCCGGACGCCACATCCCCGCGCAATTACTTTCCACAAAATTCGCCTGGGTCTTCGTGGCGATTGCGAGCTTCGTCTTCATCTTCGCTTCGCGTGAGCTAAACATGCTGTGCTTCTGGCTCTCGCCGTTCGCGCTGACCGTAACGTTCGTCTATTCGTTCACGAAGCGATTCACCTACCTCTCGCACCTGGTCTTGGGATTTGCGCTGGGAATCGCCCCAGCCGCGGCGTGGATCGCCATCCGCGGCTCGCTCGATTGGAGAATTCTTCTGCTGACCGCGGCCGTGATGCTTTGGACCGCCGGATTCGACATCATATACTCATGCCAGGATTTCGAATTCGATTCGGCCGAGGGACTCTTCAGCATGCCGCGCATTTTCGGAATCGCCGGAGCCCTTCGGATCGCGCAGCTCTTACATGTCGGCATGATCGTCTGCCTCCTGGCGCTGGTTTTCGAGTTGCAATTGGGCGCGCTAAGCTTTGTGGGCGTGCTGGCCGTGGCGGGGCTTCTGGTATACGAACACTCGCTGGTGAAGCCGAACGATTTGAGTCGGGTAGATGCAGCCTTCTTCACGATGAACGGTTGGGTGAGCATCCTGTTTTTCTGCTTTTGGGCCGCCGATATTTTCCTCTTGAACACTAACTATGCCCGTCATTATTGAAGACAAGCGCTTAAACACAATCCGCGAAAAAGTCGAAGCCGGAGTACGGCTGAATGAGTCGGACGGCCTCGATCTCTATCGCAGCAGCGACCTCCTCGCGTTAGGCTACATGGCCAACCTCGTCCGCGAGCGCATGCACGGCGACCGCACGTATTTCAACGTGAACCGGCACATCAACCCGACGGACGTCTGCGTAGCCAGTTGCCGCCTGTGCGCGTTCGGGAAACGAGTACGCGACCCCGAAGCCTACACCATGTCCCTGGACCAGGTTTGGGCACGCGCCGGCCATGGCGTTACCGAGGCTGTGACCGAGTTCCACATCGTCGGCGGACTGCATCCCGAACTCGGCATCGATTGGTTCTGCGAGATGTTGCGCGGTTTGAAAGAGCGTTACCCCGAGGTGCATCTCAAGGCCTTCACGATGGTCGAGATCGGCTACCTGGCCAAGCGCGCGAAGATCACTGTGCGCGAGACTCTCGAACGCTTGCGCGATGCCGGCATGGACTCGATGCCGGGCGGAGGAGCCGAGATTTTCAACGAGCGTGTCCGCCGCGTAATTTGCGACCACAAACTCACCGGCGACGAATGGATTGAAACGGCGCGCACCGCGCACGAATTAGGCCTGCATTCCAACTGCACTATGCTCTACGGCCACATCGAGAACGACGAAGACCGCGTGGATCACCTGCTCCGCATTCGATCTCTGCAGGACGAAACACAGGGCTTCCAAACCTTCATCCCGCTGGCCTTCCATCCGGAGAACACCGCCCTCGCGCACATCGCAAAGACCACCGGCTTCATGGACCTGAAGAGCATCGCCGTAGCCCGCCTCATGCTCGACAACATTCCGCACGTGAAGGCCTACTGGGTGATGATGACGCCCCAAATCGCGCAGATTGCCCTGCGATTCGGCGCCGACGACCTCGACGGCACCATCGTCGAAGAAAAGATCTATCACGATGCCGGAGCCACCACCAGCCAAGGCATGCGCCGCGGCGAGTTACTCTCGCTCATCAAGCGCGCAGGCAGAGAACCCTTCGAGCGTGACACCCTCTATCGGCCGGTCACGCGTACGGAATCCGCCTTTACGGTGCTCGTTTAGCTGCTATTCGGCGCTTACGACCTTAACCAGTTTTGGTTACCATGTATCCAATCGAAAACCCCATGAAGATTCTGATTAGTTCGCTACTACTGTTGCCCGCGCTTATCGCACAAAATGCGCCGCGCCGTCCGGTCATCCCCTCTGAACAGCATGAGTTCGTAATTAAGGATTACAGGCTGGAAAATGGCGCAGTTCTTCCCGAGGCTCACATCGTCTACGGCACCTATGGCAAACTGAACGCCGCGAAGGACAACGCCGTACTCCTGCCCTCGCACTATCTGGCGAATTATCACGGCTACGAATGGCTCATCGGCGCTGACAAATCACTCGACCCCTCCAAGCTCTTTCTGGTAGCGACGGAACTTTTCGGCAACGGACGGTCATCGTCTCCCAGCAACACTCCCGAACCGCTCCACGGACCCCGGTTCCCCGTCACCACCATCCGCGACAACGTAGAAGCTGTGCACCAACTCCTCACGCAGGAACTGGGTATCACTCACCTGCGGGCGGTGATCGGGTTCTCCATGGGCGCGCAGCAGGCGTTTCAATGGGCCGTGAGCTACCCGGATTTCGCGGACCGGATTGTCGCGACCTCCGGAACAGCGAAGACCTATGGACATGGAATTGTTCGCCTCGAAGGGCAGATCGCGGCGCTGACCACGGATTCGGTGTTTGCGGGCGGGGATTACAAGACGCCGCCCACTAAAGGCCTCGAAGCGTTCGGGATGGTATGGGCCGGATGGCTCTATTCGCAGGAGTGGTGGCGGCAGGAATTGTGGAAGAAGAACGCCCCTCCCGGGACTACTTTGGAACAGTTCATCGAGACGCGCCGCCGCAGTTTCCGCGCCGACGCGAACGACTATATTCTGCAGGCGCGGACTTGGCAGCAGCACGACGTCGGCAAGACGAAGGGTTTCGATGGCGACGTAGAGAAGGCGCTGGCGTCGATCAAGACGCCATTCCTCTACATGCCTTCTGCGACCGATCTGTATTTTCCGGTGACGGACGCGCGCTACGAACAAGGGTTTATGAAAACCGTGACATTTCTGCCGATCCCCTCGTTGTGGGGCCACCCGGCGGGCGCAGCGGCAAGCCCTGAAGACGGAAAGTTTCTGAACGAAAATATCGCGAAGTTCTTAGCCCAGTAGAATAGAAAGAATGGGTTTATTTGCGCAGGGATTCAGCGGCCGGTTCTGGTCGCTGATAGGCGCTGTATTTCTCGGTTTTCTGGGGATTGGCGCTGTGTTGCCGGGGATGGGTCCGCATCTGCGGCAGGATTTGGGCGGGTCCGATTTGACCGTTGGATTCGTGATCGGAATTTTCTCTTTTGTGGCGTTGGGGAGCCGGTTCGTGTCGGGTCCATTGGCCGATACGCGTGGCCGCAAGCTCACCTTTCAACTAGGACTGTTGAGCTGTGCGGTCGCCGGCGTCGCTTACCTGTTGCCGATTGGTTTGACCGCCGCATACTTGGGCCGGATTTTTCAAGGCTTCGGCGAAGCTTGCCTCTATACCGGAGCAGCAGCCTGGGTGGTCGAGGAAGGCGGCATCCCCCGCAGCGCGCAAGCGTTGGGATATCTCAGCAGCGGAATCTGGGGTGGAATTTCAGCGGGACCCGTAGTGGGCCACTGGCTGGGCACTTTCGAGCGGTCCGCGATGTTGCAAACGGCAGCGGCATTGGCCGCCCTTGCTCTGATCTCGCGAGTTCCCGAGCACTATGTGCCGGGAGAGAAGCACGCCGGACGAAGGACCTGGATCCCGCAATACCTCATCGCGCCCGGAGTGACGGCAGGCCTAGTAAACGTCCACTATCCGGTAATCACCGGCTTTCTCATTCTGTACTTGCAGCCGCGCGGTAATTCGGGTCCGGCTGCGTTCACGGCGTATGCGGGCCTGATCCTGTTCTCACGTTTCTTCCTGGGCAGGCTACCTGACCGAATCCGCCCTGCCTACACCTTTTACGGCGGCCTGATTGGGATGGCCATTGCGCTATTCGTGCTAGCGACGGGCCCCGGACCGATAGTCGCCATCGGCGCGGCGGCATTGCTTGGCTTTGGATTCAGTTTCCCTTGGTCGTCAATTGCGGCCACCGTAATGCGCGAAACCCCCGCCCAGCAGCGTGGTTCCGCAATTGGAGTTCTGAGCGCGTTCTATGACCTCTTCGTCGGCATTAGTTCCTTCGCAGCAGGAGCGGTAGCGAAGCGCTTCGGCTACCCGGCCGCATTCGTTATGGGCGGACTAGCCCTCGGCGCGGCCGCATTCACAGGCCGCATGGTCTTCTACCGAACCACTCCTGTCGCGGCAGTCGAAGAAGAACTCTGCGCGACAAACTAAACCACCGGGTTCGACAGCTTCCCGATGCCCTCGATCTCCACTTCGATCAAGTCGCCGGCGTTAAGCTTCGTAGTGTTCCCGGGCGTGCCGGTGTAAATCACATCCCCTGGGTTGAGCGTCACCCACTTCGAGATATACGCCACGATCGCCGGAATCGGAAAGAGCAAGTCCGCGGTAGTCTGGTCCTGCACCACTTTCCGGTTCAACACCGTCTGCAGCCGCAAATCTGAATAGTCGAGCCCAGTCGCAATACACGGCCCCAGCGGCGCAAAAGTATCGCAACCCTTAGCGCGCCACCACTGCAAATCCTTGTTCGGTCCGCGCTGCCAATCTCGCTCGCTCAGGTCGTTGCCGCAAGTTACGCCGAACACCTCATTGTTAGCCCCCATAACGGCCACCAACTCGCCCTCGAAATGCAGATTGACTGAATCGAGCGGCGTCTTGATCGGACCTCCCGGATTTTGCAGCGCCGAAAGCGGCTTGTAAAAGACCTCCGGGTTAGCGGGCGCCGGCCGCCCGTCCAGATGGCTCCTGTAATTTAGCCCCACACAAAGGATCTTCGTGGGCTCGCAAGGATAAAGGAGTTCGACCGCTTCAAGAGCGAACTCCGCACCAGTGGGTGTAGGCGGATCGAAGAGCCCTCCGCTGATTTCCTGGACCTCGGTTCCTTCAAGCAGGCCATAGGAAGTGTGATGATTCGCGCGAAAGCGGACAAATTTTGACATGGGCGGATTGACTCGGTGCAGCGTTCAGAATACCCTTGTTAACCTGTCTATGGCAAAAGTGAACTATTCCGAATTGCTGAGGGAGAAGTCTCGAGATTTGCGGGCCAGCATGTCCGTCCAATCCGCCGCGCAGGTTGTGACGCGGACCGAGCGTGCATCGGATGAGGGCGATCTGAGCCAGCAGAGCAACGAAGAGTGGATTTTCTTGAACCGCAACCGCTTGGAATCGAAACTTCTACGAGAGGTAGAAGAGGCCCTCGGGCGCGTCGGAACCGAAGAGTACGGAGTGTGTCAGGAGTGCGGGGAAGCGATCTCCGCGAAGCGTCTCGCGGCAGTCCCATGGGCCAAATATTGCGTCACATGCCAGGACCTGGTGAGCCAGCGGCGCGCCCGAGGCGAAGAGCCGGAAGAAGAGGATTAGCCGGGCGGCGGTTTTCCGGCGGGTCGAGTTCCGGTATGATGGCGTGTGTTGCTAATGTGTGACGGGGGCGACTCCGGACACTTTTGCCCGTGGAAACGGGCCTTACAGGGGCAGGCTCCAAATGGATAAACCGGCGCAAAATATACAAGACAGTTTCCTAAATAATGCGCGCAAAGAAAAAGGCGTAGTCACCATCTACCTATTGAGCGGTGTGAAGTTGTCCGGGCGCATCCGGAGCTTCGACAAATATTCGCTCGTGATGGAAACGAACAATCAAGAGCAGTTGATCTTCAAACACGCCATTTCAACGGTCGTGACCACGAGGAGTTCGCACTCTTACTCAACTGCCCCGTCCCCCTTGCCAGTGGCTTCCGGCGCTGCCGCCGCAGTTCCGGCTCAGGCGCCTCACCCCGAGAATTCCGAGGGCTAAACGCAGGTTCAAAACAACGTGCCGGAACGGGCGATTCTGGCCGGGTTTGAGCACAAAGGCCGTGGTTCGCGTGCACATGCCGGGGAATCTCTCGAAGAGTTGAGGGAATTGGCGCGGAGCGCTGGCGCGGAAATACTTCAGACGGTCACCCAGACCGTGGAGACGCCGCACGCCGCCACGTTGATCGGGCAGGGTAAAGTTGACGAGATCGCGGCGATGGTCACCGCGCTCAAAGCAAACCTCGTTGTGTTCGATCACGACCTGACCCCTACTCAACAGCGCAATCTTGAAGCGAAACTTGATACCAAGGTCATCGACCGGACGCAGTTGATTCTGGATATCTTTGCTGCCCGCGCGCGCACCAGGGAAGGCCGGATGCAAGTAGAGCTGGCGCAACTCAATTATCTGCTTCCGCGATTGACAGGACAGGGCACTTCCCTTTCAAGACTCGGCGGAGGAATTGGAACGCGCGGACCCGGCGAAACGAAACTTGAAACAGACCGGCGACGGATCGCGAAACGAATCAAGAAGATTGAAGGCGACCTGGAGCAGGTACGCACAGGCCGCGGCTTGCACCGCTCGAAGCGGCAGTCAATCCCGCTGGCGACTCTCGCGATGGTCGGATATACCAACGCCGGGAAAAGCTCGCTATTCAACAAGCTGACCCAGGCCGGTGTTCTCGCCGATGCGAAAATGTTCGCGACACTGGATCCCACCGTGCGCGGACTCACGTTGCCGTCACGGCGAAAGGTACTGCTAAGCGATACCGTGGGATTCATTCGAAATCTGCCCACTACGCTGGTGAAGGCGTTCCGCGCGACGCTGGAAGAAGTAGCCGATGCGGCCATGCTATTGCACGTGGTGGATGTTTCCTCGCCGCAGGCTGGCGCACACACGGCCCACGTGTTGAAAGTGCTCGGAGAGATTGGAGCGGTAGACATTTCCCAGCTTCTTGTTTTAAACAAAGGCGACCTGCTCCCGGAAGACGATCGCGATGCCGAGCGATGGGCGCGGCGGTTATTGGACGACGCGGGAGGTAAGATAGAGTTTCCCGCTGTGATTACCGGCGCACTTACGGGAATGGGAATCGATGCGCTGCTGGAGAGAATCGATGCAGTGCTGCCGCTGGACAGGATTGTGACGCGGCGGTTCGTGGTGCCGGTTGGTGAATTGGGTGATGTTGCGTTGTTGCATGAGCGTGGACGGGTGAACCGGGTCGAATACGGGCAGGATGTTTGTGAGGTGGAGGCGGAGGTGCCGGAATCTCTTTTGCGGCGCTTGGGGCGGTGGGTCGAACAGTAAATCGCAGGAGATCCGGAACCTGTGGAAAACTTTGTGGAGATCCGGTCGCTAGGTTAAAAAATGGTTTACGGGACGCCACTTTCGGGGATTGAACCAAGATGCAGCAAAGACTGCAAAGGATTGATTCGTAGCGGGTTAACACCAGGACAGCAGGAATTTGTATTAGGCATCGAAAAGTCAAGCGGATTCGGTGGGGAAACCTGGATTTCCACAAAACAAATTGAGAGCGTTCTGTGAATTTGCCCAACTTTCTAACGATTTCGCGGATTTTTTTTGTTCCTCTTCTGGTTTCCGCCCTCGTGGAGCAGGATGTTGTCTTCCGGCTGGGCACGTTAGTAATCACCAACGACATTCTTGCCCTAGCCATTTTTCTCGCCGCGGCTTTTACAGATCTGCTGGATGGATATCTGGCGCGGCGTTTGGGCCAAGTCACGACGATCGGAATGCTGCTGGATCCGATTGCGGATAAGCTCCTGATCTCGGCAGCGTTGATTGCGCTAGTCCAGGTCCATGTGACGCCAGGGTGGTTAGCGATTCTCCTGATCGGACGTGAGTTCGCCGTTTCCGGATTGAGAAGTATCGCTGCGGCGGAAGGCTACGCGATTCAAGCGAGCGACTTGGGGAAGACCAAGACCGTCGCTCAGGTGGCTGGAATTACGTGTCTCCTGTTGAGCATTCGGCATCCGGGTCTCGTCACCGTTGCGAACTGGGGCATGGCGCTGGTCGTGCTCTTTTCACTGGTTTCCGCGGTGGATTACTTTTGGAAGTTCTGGCGCAAAGTCGATGTTGGCGTGAAGACAAGCCGGCGGCGCGAGATATTGATTGCCGAGCGGCGCGCGCGATTAGCGGCGCGGGCAAAGGCCCGCATCGCGCAGTCCGATCAAAGCAAGGGGCCTGGCTTTGGCGTCCGCGAAACCACCTGAGCTCCCGCGCGGGTCAGTTCGACGGTGCGCACCTGGCCTTTAGGGCCAAGCGAATCGAGGTTCTTGCCGTTCAGGGAGATGTCGATGCCACCGGCGTTGCCGGCAATTACCTTCACTTTTTCCTCAGCGTTGATTTCACGGCGGTCGTTCGGTTTGAGAATTCCACTAAAGAGGAGCTTGCCGTCGACCGTTACCGAAACCCAGGACTGTTCCGAGGCATTAAGTACCACCTGAAGCGAGCCCGAACCAATGGGCGGCTGCGCCGGAGCGGCAGGAATATCGGCGGTTGTCACCGGAGCTTGGGCCGGAGGGGACGGGGATTCGGTCCGGGTCTCAGACACTGCGGCTGGCTTGGATGTTGAAGGCTGGTAGTTCTTTGCGAAGTAATAAACGCCACCGCAGCCTACAAGCGCCAAGACCACCCAGACGGTCGCCGCGGTCAGCGAGTTCGAACGCGGCGCCAGGGCCTCATATGATTTAAATTTCGTTTCCTTCTCCCGAGGAACAATCACCTCGTCGGGATTGGGGGACAACTCACGAACTTCCGCTTCCACAAACGAGGGATCGAGACCGAGCGCCGCCGCATATTGCTTGAAGAAGCTGCGGGTAAACACACCGCCGGGAAGCCTGGATAGATCGCCCGTCTCCATGGCCTGCAGCATACGGCTGCTGATCTTCGTGGAGGCGGAGACCTGACTCAGTTCAAGCCCTTGCCGGAGGCGTTCGCGGCGTAGGGTCTCGCTGATCGTATTCATAGCTTCACCCAAATTTCCCTCTCGCTATAATACAAGATTCGTGGAAACCGGTTTAGTCTCGGCGATAGTTGTGAATTGGAACCGGCGCGAATTGCTGAGGAAATGCCTGGCATCTCTTACTGCGCAAGAGGGAGTACAACTCCAGATCATTGTTGTGGATAACGGTTCCACCGACGGATCGCAGCACTGCATCGAAACGGAATTCCCGGAAGTCCATTTGATTCGGAACTTAGAAAACCGAGGATTCTGCGCCGCCAATAATCAGGGAATTGCGGCAGCGCGCGGGGAATTCGTGGCGCTGCTCAATAATGACGCGGAGGCGGACCGAGGGTGGGCCGCCGCGATGGTTAGAGCGGTAAGTGAAAAGCCGGTGGGGATGGTAGCGTGCAAAATTCTGGTTCACGGAGACGCTCGGCGGATCGATAAAGTGGGTCATTTGATTTATCCCGACGGGCAAAATCGCGGACGCGGAACCGGTTGTCTGGACGAAGGACAGTTCGACCGTGTGGAAGAAGTGCTTTGGCCGGACGGCTGCGGCGCGCTCTACCGCAAGGAGATGCTCGACGAAATTGGCGGCTTCGATGAGGACCTTTTCGCATACGCAGACGACGCGGAATTAGGACTGCGAGCGCGAATTGCAGGATGGGAATGCGTGTACACGCCCTATGCCGTGGTGCGGCACCACCGGGGAAACACTTTAGGCTTAACGAGTGTAAAGCGGCTCAAGCTTATCGAACGGAACCGGGTACTCCTGGCCGCGAAACTGTTTCCTTGGAGCCTGTTGTGGCTAAATCCCTTTTACTATTTGGCCCGGTTGGCGGCTGGAGCGGGCGCTGCCATGCGCGGGGCAGGCGAAACGGCGCTGTTTCCGGGTTGGCGCGGCAAGGTACGGCTTCTGCGGGCGATGGTATGGGGCGATTGGGAAGCGCTTTGGCTGCTTCCGAAAATGCTGCGCAAAAGGCGAGCAGTGAAGCGTCTCGCCCGGCTAACCCCGCCGCAAGTCAAGCAGTTGATTCTGGATCATCGCATCGATTTGCGAGAACTTACGACGCAGGCTGCGATCCGTTGAGTTGCCTTCTATGTGGTGAGCGTAGCTTCCGCGAACTATTCCGCGCTACGGATCGTTTGTACGGTACAACAGCCGAATTGTTTCCGGTTGTCGAGTGTACCGCCTGCGGGTTGGTGCGCTTGGAACCCGTGCCCGCGGATCTCGGACGCTTTTATCCGAGAAACTATTGGTTCAAGCCGGGCGCATCGCTTGCGGCGCGTCTGGAGGAGCAGTACCGGCGCCTGCTCATCCGCGATCACGTGGCATTTGTAGAGCGAGCCTTGCTCGTTGCTGGCGGGCCCATTCTGGACGTGGGCTGCGGAGGCGGACTCTTCCTAGGCGTGTTGCAAGAGCGTGGCGCGCGAGTGTTAGGGCTCGACAATTCCGAAGAAGCCGCCCGCGCAGCTTGGGAACAGAACCGCGTGACCGTAGTGTTGGGCGATTTGCTGCGAGCCCCCGTGGCCGCGGGCGGTTGCGGCGTAGTGACAATGTTCCATGTGCTCGAACATTTGCCCGATCCCGCTGGATTTCTGCGGGCCGCACGCGACCTGCTGCGTCCCGCGGGCCGTCTGGTCGTTCAGGTTCCGAACTTGGATTGCTGGCAATATCGCCTGCTCGGCCGGAAGTGGAATGGAGTGGATGTGCCCCGGCATCTGACCGATTTTCGGGCGCACGATTTGGAAAAACTGCTCGGACGGTGTGGCTTCCGCGTGCGGCGCACCAAATTCTTCTCGTGGCGCGATAATCCGGCAGGGCTGGCCAGCAGCATAGCGCCTCGGCTTGATCCTGTAGCGCGGAATGTCCGCGGACTTGACGGATCCGGCGCCGCCAAGTTACTCAAGGATCTGGTTTACCTTGCGCTGGTGACGGCCTCGGTACCGTTTGCCGTGGCGGAGGCTGCAGCGGGCAAGGGCAGTACGGTGATGATTGAGGCGGAGGCGTTTTGAGCTATACATCGCTCGCGTACCGATTGCCAAAACGTCTCAAGCGACTGGTTCTACATTTCGAGACGGCCATCCTGGACGCCGTGGAACGCTTCGCGGCCAAGTTACCGGAACGCGAACTGGTACTCGATGCCGGCGCAGGCGAGGGCCAATACTGCGCGCATTTCAAAAAAGTTCGCTACGTCGGCGTCGATCTCGGAGTCGGGGACGCCGCCTGGAACTATGGACAGCTCGACGCGATTTGCGACCTCAATGCGTTGCCCTTTAGCACAGCTGTATTCGGCGCGGCGTTGAATGTCGTAACGCTGGAGCATCTCCGCGATCCACAAGTAGCGCTCTCCGAAATATCGCGTGTCCTCCGGAGTGGCGCCGAGTTGCTGCTGGTTGCTCCGCATGAGTGGGAAGTGCATCAATCCCCGCACGACTATTTCCGGTACACAAGGCACGGGCTGGAACTGCTTCTGCAGCGGGCGGGG
>Ga0302325_10016452_pt1 | contig 15665 bp, 16 predicted proteins | sample Palsa_T0_2_FD_201948 | JGI IMG/M metagenome (GOLD analysis project Ga0302325, IMG submission 201948) | Peat permafrost microbial communities from Stordalen Mire near Abisko, Sweden - Palsa_T0_2 | ecosystem: Environmental > Terrestrial > Soil > Palsa > Peat permafrost | place: Sweden: Abisko...
CGCCGGTTGCCGCTGCGCAGCCACTCGTATTGATACGCCAGCCCGGTGAGCGTCAACAAGAAAATATAGTTGTTCTCCATCATGTTCTGCGTGTAATGGAGATGCGTGGTCAGCAGCAGCAGAGCTAGAACGCCAGCGACGGAGTGTTTCGCGCCGAAGTTCAATTGCCGCAGAAAGCGAAAGCCAACCAACGCGGTCAGCACAGTGACCAGAATGCTGATGGTGTAGCTGACAAATATATTCTTTACGCTGGGATCGTTACCGTTGTAATTGGCGAAGACGGGAAGCCGCTCTATGTACGTTCCAACCACGTCAGCCGGCAGCAACAGCAACGACTGTCCAATGCCGTACCAACTTTGCAACTTGCCGGAGCGGCCATGCACGCCGAACTCGGGATACTCCTGCGGAAATACCGGCGTTTCCGCGGTCCATAATGCATGAGCGGATTGAAGCCGATGTTGTGTGTCGGCTGTGCCTAGTTCTCCCGATTGCACGACGAATGCAATCAGACCAGCGGCGAGCGCCAGCATGAACACAGGATCGCGGAACCGGCGTACTGTCCTCACGCGCTACGTTTGCCCACCGGCGGCAATTCTCGCACATCTCCATCCAGCGCGTCCCGCGACGTTCTCGCCTGCTCAGCGTACTCCATCGAAGACACCGGCACCACGCGCGATTCGCCGGTAATCAACCGGGCGCCCCGTTCGTAAGTGAGGTAGCTCCACGCCCACTGAATCATCACCAGGATACGATTACGGAATCCGACCAGGAAAAGGATGTGGACAAACAGCCATGTTACCCATGCGAGGAAGCCGGAGAGATGAACTTTGCCAAACTGCGCGATGGCGGCCGCACGTCCGATGGTCGCAAGCGATCCCTTGTCGAGATAATGAAACGCCTCGCGAGAATTGCCACCCAGGTCCGCTGCGATTTGGCGGGCGACGAACTTGCCTTGCTGCATGGCTACCGGCGCAACTCCGGGCAGGAGCTTGCCATGCTTGTCCTTCACGGTGGCCAAGTCGCCAATGACGAACACCTCGCGATGGCCGGGAATGCTGAGATCGGACTCGACGAAGACCCTGCCCGCACGATCGACGGGCACTCCTAATGCGCGGCCCAGCGGCGAAGCCGAAACTCCCGCGGCCCACAGCACCACCTCGGCCGGCAGTACCTCCTCGCCGACGGAAACCTGACCCGAACGTACATCGCTCACTGGCGAGTTCGTCCGGACTTCAACTCCCAAATGCTCGAGCTGCTTCACCGCGCTGCGGCGCAGGTCTTCGGGATAGGCGCTTAGGATCGACGGCCCAGCCTCCAGCAACAGGACGCGCGTCTTCGCGGGATCGATATTGCGGAAGTTCTCGGCCAACGACTTGCGCGCGATCTCGGCCAGCGTACCCGCCAGCTCCACACCCGTTGGCCCCGCACCCACCACGACGAAGTTAAGCGGCCGGTGACTTCCAGTCAGCGCAGCCTCGCGCTCCGCAAGCTCGTAGGCCAGCAGGATGCGGCGGCGCATCTCCAGCGCGTCTTCAATGGTCTTCAGGCCAGGCGCGAATGGCTCCCATTCATCGTGCCCAAAGTAGGCATGGGTAGCGCCGGCTGCGACGATGAGATAGTCATAACTCAGCTCGAAGCCGTGCACCTGGACGGTGCGGCGCTGCAGATCGAAGCCACGCACCTCGCCGAGCAACACCTCGATGTTTTCATGCTTGTGCAGGACATCGCGGATGGGCGCGGCAATCTCCGCCGGCGATATGCCCGCTGTGGCGACCTGGTAGAGAAGCGGCTGGAAAGTGTGGTGATTCTTGCGATCGATCAGCGTGATCTGGACCGGCAGCCGCGCCAGCGATTCGGCAGCCTTCAGGCCGCCAAAGCCGCCTCCTACTATGACCACCCGCGAACGGGATTTCTCGTTCATGCCCATACATCATGGGATGCTCGGGCAAGCACGCCGGCGGCAATTTCCGTCGTAGATACGCAAGTCGGAGCACTTAAGGCTTTGTCAAAGTTGGTGTGTCATGGCTTTGAAGGGGCACGGCTTCAGCCGTGCCGTTAGGGTGTGCCAAGTGGATTGGCCTTTAGGCCCTGAGGGTCTGTTCCCTCAGCGGACGGTTTTCAGGTTGGCTTTAACGGCACGCCTGAAGGCGCGCCCTTTCAAACTCGATTGTGGAATCGCCCTAGCGACTCTGGTCTTCTGTAAGGCTGGCTGCGCGCGCCTTTGCGCGCTCTGCATCGGCTGATCGACCCTGCAATTGATAAATCTCGGCGAGCTTGAGCCATGACTGGCGGGCATCGGGAGCAAGCTGCACCGCCTGCTCCTGAAAGAAAGCAGCTTGCCTGGGATCGCCGATTTTGCTCCAGGCTTCCGCCCTGCCAGTCGCCACGCTATAGGCGAACGAGTCTTTGCCCGTTGACTTCCTTTCGGTCGCGGAAGCGCTGCGCAAGGCCTCGTCGAAGGCCTCCAAAGCGTCGTCCGGATGCTCGCTGTTGAGCGCATAATAGCCCAATTGAACCAGCGTCGCCCGCGGATCGGCTTGGAGTTCGACCGCCTTTCTCATGGCCGCGATCGCATCGCTGGCGCGGCCTTCTCTCAAGTAAAATTTAGCCAAATCCGACCAGGTATATTCGCTTGGACTGAGTGCAATCGCAGTCATCAATTCTTTTTCTGCTTCGATCTGGCGATTCATTCCCGTGAGTGCTCCGGCTCGCGCCAGATGAGCGCTGGTGCTGCCGGGAAAAATTGCCAGCGCCTTGTCGCTGGCATCCAGCGCATCCAGATTGCGGCCGAGCACGGTCAGAACGCCGGCGGCATTGACCCAAGCGGCAAATTCGTCGGCGCGGCTGCTAAACACCGTTTCCGCGGGCAGCGGCGCGGTTGCGCAGTTCACTGGAAAGCGCTGGATCAGCGCCTCCGTCTGCGGCGTGCGGCGAACAAAGACAACGGACACCTCATCCAGATACACCGGCCGCCATGTGCTGCTGGCGCAAAAGTCCTTCAGCTGTCCATGTTCTATGCCATCGCCGCGCGAGAAAAGAATCGTGTTGATGTTGTAGCGGTTGATCTCCTCATCCCAGATAGCCGCATCCGACGGGCTCTCCAGCAACAGCCGGTGCCGTTCTACTCGTGGCAGGCCGAAGAGCGTGTCCCGGCCGTCGATGTAATCCAGGCGCTGAGGACCGAGGCTCCAGCTGACATAGCCGCCTTCGTCGTAGGTGTTGAATATCTCTCCCGGAAGATTTTCGCGTTGGATGAATTCAGCCGCGCGCCGCGGGAACCACCAGCTCAATCCCGTGCCGAAGGTCGCCAAGTCCGTAGAGGCGCCGAAATAATGACGGTCTGTGACTAGATCGGCGGAGCGCGCATAGGTAAGCATCGCAAGCAACACGACCGCAACGCCGGCCAGAGCCGCGCGCAGTCGTGGCATCCGGATCCAGGAGCCAAGCCGAGTTATCCCAACAGAAAGATTCTCTCCTCCGATCACGACCACTACGCAAGCGAAAACCGCTCCCATGCGGATGTGACGCACCGGAGCATAGGCTGCTGCAAAGAGCAGGATGGCCGCTCCCAGTTGGCCTCGCAGTAAAGCAATTACGCCGGCCACGACAGCGATGGCCAGCAGCGAAAACAGGGCGCTTCTTATGCCTCCCAGCGAGAAAGCAGCGCTGGCCGTGGGCCAGTTCAGGCGAACACCTTGCCATTCCGCGATCCACGTCTGCTGCTCTGAGCTGGCGCGCTGCTGCAAAAGCAATGCGCGATAGATGCCCCAGCCCCAGGGATTCACCAACGTCGCCACGGCCGTGCCAACAAACCACGGGAAAGCACGCCGCAGTCTCTGCATGGCAGCTCGCCGCCGCACAACACCGCAAACAAACTCCAATACTTCGGTGCCGACGTAGGCGACGATCAATCCCAGTCCCGCAGCAAATCCAAAATGAACGTTGACCCACACCACCATCAGAATCGGCAGCAGCCACAGAGGCGCGCGGCCGGTCTGGTAGTTCTCCCACAGGAGGGACAGAAACGCCGCGAACAGCACCACGGTGAACATGTCGGCGCGCGGCGGTGTTCGCTCGGCGATGAGAGGCACCGCGAGAATGGCGATGCCAGCGCTGGCAGCGGAGCCTCGCCGCAACAGCAGGGCGATGGTTCCGGCACAGGCAGCCGCGCTCATCCACGACAACAGCGCGTATCCGCCAAGCAGAAACGCGAGGTAGAACACCACTCCCGCGCCCACCGGATAAAGCCAATGTTCCCCTTGAGCCGTGAACGACAAGACATCGCCGGAAGGAACGTGATGATGCTGGACGACCCAGCGCCCGGTCGCCATCTGCCATCCAGTGTCAAGATCAGCGACCGTCCGCAGCCCAGCCAGAACGGCATAGATCAGGGCCAGGCAGGCGAGAATCAGGAAAACACGCCGATCGAGCGAGGAATCTTTTCCTGTTGCAGGGCCGGTGGTGGTCGGGATCACAGCTCTAGAGTATAGCGAGTCGAGTATTGATCGGCGAATGCGATGTTCGTCTTATCGCCTGAAGTGGACATGGATTCGCGGCGGCGTTTATCAGTCGAGACCGCAATGCCTGTCAGGCTCCGTGTGGTAGATTAAATTTACGTGGGCCCGTAGCTCAGTTGGTAGAGCAACGCACTTTTAATGCGTGGGTCGCAGGTTCGATTCCTGCCGGGCTCACCATGGCAACGGCTGCTAGGTCTCCCTCTCCACATAAACTGCGGTCCCGTACGCCAGCACCTCGGTAACGCCCTGCATCACTTCGGTCGCGTCGTAGCGCATGCCGATGACGGCGTTCGCACCGAGTTCGGCGGCATGCTGCAACATCAGCTCGAAAGCATGTTCGCGCGTCTTCTCGCATAGGTTGGTCAGCAGCGTGATGTTGCCACCGACGAGCGTCTGTAGGCTTGCGCCAATCGTGCCCACAATAGAGCGCGATCGCACGATGATGCCTCTCACCAATCCAAGATTGCGCACGATCCGGTAGCCATCGAGAGTGAAGGCGGTTGTCACCATATTGTGGGGAACGGTAGGAGAATAGGAGTTGCCTGCAGCCGCAGTGCCGGTGCTCATAAAGCCCTCCTCTAAGAATCTCGGGGGCAGAATATCACGGAACATTCACCAGGTCAGTGCAGCCGTGAACCTGGCGCACTACACTGAGACGGGAGAACCCACAAGCGTGGCGCAGCGGCCCGGCTCAAAAGAACAACACTTGTTGACCGTGCTTTCCATCAGCTTTGTCCTGGGGATGGGAGTTGCCGTTGCGGTATATTCTGCCTGGAAATTCGGGGTTATCGCGCCCGGGCTTCACAATGTGTTGAGCGCCGTCGCCTTGCTGGTTTGCCCGCCATTCATCTTGTCCGCCGCAGTCGGCCCCACGCCCGACTCTGATCTCGCTTTGACCCTGATTGTCGGCACCATCGTCTTCGCCAACGGATTTCTTTATGCCGGTATGGCGGCAATTGGATACTTCGTCGTCACCATATTGGCGAATCGCAAGAGCCATTAAGAATGGCGGTACAATCGACGCCATGAGTGTTCCCGACGACTTTCGCAAGATCCTGCCGGATTTCTTGGCGCCCGAACTGCGCGCCATTACGGCGCAGCTTAATTCCATCGATAGCCGGTTGAATGCTCAGGACAAAATAGCGGAGGCGCGACACAACGAAATTCTAGTCCGGATCGATAGCCTCAAGACATCGTTCGAGGTGGACAAGCGCCTGGAGAAACTGGAGACCAAGGAATCCTGGGCGTAACCTCTACCCCGAGAGCAGTCAGACTGCCATAATCATTAACTTCCCGCCGGCTGTTGCTGCGTCATGCAGTGCAGCGCGCCCAGTCCCCAGATGAAATCGCGGCAGTAGATGCCGACCACCTCACGCTCGGGAAACAACTCAGCAAGAGTATCGAGCGCGATGCGATCTTTCGCATCGCCAAACACCGGCACCAGCACCAGCTTGTTGGCGATGTAGAAATTGGCATAGCTGGCGGGCAGCCGCTGCCCTTCAAAGTACACAGGCTTGGGCATGGGCAGCTTGACCACCTTCAGCGATTTGCCTGACTGGTCCGTACTTTTCTTCAGCCAGCGAAAATTCTCGCTCAGTGGCTCGTGATTGGGATCGTCAGGGTCAGGCTCGTACGCGGTGACCACGGTACGCGGGCCGACGAAGCGAGCGATGTCGTCGACATGCCCATGTGTGTCGTCGCCGGCGATGCCGCGCTCCAGCCAGATGACCTTCTCGATGCCAAGATAGTCGGCGAAGATTTCCTCCAGATGTTCCCGCGAGAGTCCCGGATTGCGCTGTTGCACGTCGCTCAGCAGGCATTCTTCCGTGGTGATCAGGGTTCCACGGCCGTTGACGTCGATACTGCCGCCTTCCAGCACGATGCGCTGCAGCTCGCCATCTACTCTTAGTTCCGGCTGCCACGCTGGAAGCCGCAAGTGCGTCGCAATGCCCGCTCCGGCGAGCGTGTCGAGCTTCCAGTCGCTGTACTTGGCCCAGGCGTTGAAGCGCCATACGGTCGCCGCGACGGCAGGCAGGCCGCCTTTGCGCGAGTCTCGGCAGACGAAGATTGGGCCGTAGTCGCGTGTCCAGCCGCGATTGGTGGGAATGCGAAAGAACCGAACGTTGCCGGCGGACTTTCCCGGCGCCGAGGCTTTTGCGGGCAGCACATGCGAGCGCACGAGTATCTCACGAGCTTTCGCTTCCGCCGCCTCGTCGTTCACCAGGATGTTTACGTGTTCGACGCCTGCCAGATGGCGAACGATTTCCGCGTAGATCCACGGAATCGCTTCGAACTTGCCCGGCCAGTCCGAGCGGTTGTGCGGCCACGCGATCCAAGTGGCTCCGTGCGGCCCCCACTCTGCGGGCATGCGATAGCCGAGCGCGGCGGGGGTCTGCGACAGTTTCTTGGAAGTCTTCGGCACAGGTTAGACCATGAACCGCTGGGTGATGGGCGCATAAGCATCGACGCGACGGTCGCGCCAGAACGGCCAGTTGCGTCGCACATCTTCCATCCGGCGAAGATCGACCTCAGCCACCAGGATTTCTTCTTTGTCGTGCGAGGCTTCGGCGATAACTTGTCCAAACGGATCGGCGATAAACGAGCCGCCCCAGAACTCCAGACCTTTGCCAGGCGCTTGGTCGCCGCGAATGTTGCCGGTCTCGAAGCCGACGCGATTAGGCACAGCGACGTATACTCCGTTGGCGATGGCGTGCGCCCGCTGAATGGTTCGCCAGGCGTCGTGCTGCGCTTCGCCGTATTGCGCCTTCTCGTCGGGATGCCAGCCAATTGCCGTCGGATAAAACAAGACGTTCGCGCCCTGTAGCGCGGTCAGGCGCGCCCCCTCGGGATACCACTGGTCCCAGCAAACCAGCGTGCCAAACTTTCCGAAATCAGTTTCAAAACTCTTAAACCCGAGATCGCCCGGCGTGAAGTAAAACTTCTCGTAATAGAGCGGGTCGTCGGGAATATGCATCTTGCGATAGATGCCCGCGACCTTGCCGCCCGTATCCAGAATGGCGGCGGTGTTGTGGTAAAGACCGGGGGCGCGACGCTCGAACAATGAAGCAATAATCGTGATCTTCAGCTCGCGGGCCAATTCGCCGAGACGTTTGGTTGCCGGACCGGGAATCGACTCGGCCAGATCGAACAGCGCTACGTCTTCGCGCTGACAGAAGTACTGCGTCTGGAAAAGTTCGGGCAGGCAGATGATCTCCGCGCCCTTGCCGGCAGCGGCGCGAACGTGTTCGACAGCCCGCTCCAGGTTCTGCTCCGGTTCAGGCGTGCACGACATCTGGACCACACCGATGTTGAAGTTTCGCTCGATCAAAACTGCACTCCGGTGAAATGCATTGCTAGCATAGCATCCCGTGCGTGGGCAAAATTACGCTGTCCCGACGATTGTTAATGCATGGTTACACCCGTCACGCGGCACCGCCGGGTACGTTGACGGGAGCCGTGACGAACCTGTAGCTTCAATTCTTCAACAGCCGGTCATACATCGCGCTCGCATGATTTTCCCGCATTTTCACAAATCATCGAGGTGAAACATTGAGCAACGAGCATGATAAGAGTCACGGCGAGGGCATCGACCGCGTATTGCACGATCCCATCTCCGACAAGCTGGTGCCACTGGAGCCGCTGGATCTGTCGCAGGTCCACAGCATCGACGACCTGGTGCGTGGGATGGGCCGCACCGCGTTTACTGGGCGGCAGGTTGGCGAGGGCGCCGATGTTCTGGAAGCAATGACCCGCGACAAAGAGTGCTTCATCGTGATGACGCTCGCCGGCGCCATGACAGTGGCGAAGCAGGGACTGATAATCACCGAACTTATCGATCACGGCGTCGTCAAGGCCATCATCTCGACTGGAGCGCTGATGGCGCATGGACTGGTGGAGGCCGCGGGCCGCTCGCACTTCAAGTATGACCCTCGGATGGACGATCTCGAACTCTATGAAGCCGGGTACAACCGCGTGTACGACACGCTGGAGCCGGAGACCAACCTCGACTTCGTGGAGACGATTGTCGCCCGCATTCTGAAAGCCTGGGACCACAACGAGGTGCTGTGCTCGTACAAGTTGAATCGCGAGATCGGACGCTACCTGAGCGAGCACGTGAAAGAGCGGGGCATTCTGAAATCGGCCTTCGAGAAGAATGTGCCAGTGTTCGTGCCCGCTTTCAGCGACTCGGAGATCGGGCTGGATGTTGCCCTGCACAACCGCGCACGGCGCAAGAACAAAGTTTCGCCGCTGCATTACGACCCTTTCGAGGATTTGGAATACTACGCGGAGACACTGCTGAAACAGGAACGTCTGGGAATCTTCACCATCGGCGGTGGCGTGCCGCGCAATTGGGCGCAGCAGTTCGGGCCATACATCGAGCTGCGCCATCGGCGCGGCGGCGAGGACTTGCCGCTGAAGCGCTTTCACTACGGCGTGCGGATCTGTCCTGAGCCGGTGAACTGGGGCGGGCTGTCGGGCTGCACCTACAGCGAAGCCGTTTCCTGGGGCAAGTTTGTTCCTCCCGAAGAGGGCGGACGCTTCGCCGAAGTGCTGTTGGACGCGACCGTCGGATTGCCGCTAATCGCGGGCGCGGTGCTGGAGAGGATCGGGAAATAGCGGGCCCTCCCTGGGAGGGACGGGGAGACTGCTCTGGTTAGATCGGTCTTGCAGCGGGAGTGCAACGGGCCTTCAGGCCCGCGTTCGCACCGGGACGTGGTTTGCTTCCGCCGCCGATTACATATCCCGGCGGCGGAAGCCATATTTTTTCTAACGGCTGGACGCAGGCCTAAAGGCCTGCTCTACCCGAGGCTCCGCACCATCGCGCGAAATTCGTCATCGCTGACAAGGCCGCCGTTCGCGATGGCGTTGCGCTTTACTGTTTCCAACACAGCCGCGCGCTGCGCTTCGGGCACATCCAGGTCCAACTCTTCCGCCTTGAGGCGTACGCTATCGAGGCCACTTTTCTTCCCAAGAACAATGCCGCGCTTGGCGCCGACCAGCTCGGCGGCGTAAGGCTCGATGGCCTCGGGAATGTGGAACTGGCTGGCGACTGCGCCGCTCTCACGCAGGAAGAGGTTGTCGCCGATCAGCGGCTTCCAGCCTTCCAGTTCGTACTTCCCAGCCCTGCGCACGAATTCTGAGACATCGCGGATGTGCTCCAGCTTCATCTCCACCTTCACGTCGTAGAGACATTGCAACGCCAGCGCGACCTCGGCGATATCGGCATTGCCGGCACGCTCACCCATACCGTTGATGGTGCCTTGAATCCAGGTCGCGCCGCCTCGCACCGCCGCGATTGCAATCGCTGTCGCCAGACCAAAGTCGTTGTGGCCGTGCCAGTGGATCGGCACATCGGTGCCGGCCCACTCTTTCGCCCAGCGCACCAGAAATTCGGCAGCTTCCGGCGTGCAGACTCCGATGGTATCGACCAGAACGATCTCTTTGGCGCCAGCGTCAATCGCAGCGGAGTATATCTGGCGAAGGAATTCGAGGTCGGCGCGCGTGCCATCGACGCCGAAAAACGCGACACGAATTCCATTCTGACTCGCATAACGAACAGCGTCGCCAACGCGGCGCACGGCCTCATCACGGGAAATACCGTATGCCTTCAGCTTGATGTCGCTGGTTGGCACCTCGATTACCGACGCCTGTAGGCCCAGGCGGGCCAACTCCTCCACGTCGCCGCGCGTCGCGCGCGCAAATCCCCATACTTCGGAGTGTTTCAAGCCAGCGCGCAAGATCAGAGAAATGGCTTCGCCATCTTCCGCGGAGACCTTCGGAAAGCCGGCTTCAATCCGTCCCACACCAAGCTGGTCAAGCTTCTTCGCAATTTCAAGCTTCTGCTGAGGACTGAAGATGACGCCGACGGTCTGCTCACCGTCGCGCAGCGTGGTGTCGTAGAAGCGAATGGTCCGCGAGCGGTCGAAATCAGGCCGCACGTCGGGCCGGGAATTCAGCTCGCTCGTCCAGACTTTGCCGGCAAGCTCGCTCATTGCGCGGCTCCCTGCTTTTCCGCAGCCAGCGCGGGCGGTTTCCCGCCATAGGCTTGCTCCCATGAGATCACCGGATTGCGGAGAATACCGATCTGCTCGATCTCGCATTCCATAACATCGCCGGGCTTGAGGAACCAGGCTTTGGGATCGACGCTGAACGCGGCGACACCCGATACGGTGCCCGTGGAGACCACGTCGCCGGCGCTGTAGCCCATGGGCGAATAATGGGCAAGGATTTCAGGAATCGTGACCGACATCTTGCTGCTATGCGAGCGCTGCCGCACCTCGCCGTTGACGCGAAGCTCCATGGCAAGATTGTGAGGATTCTTGATCTCGTCGGCAGTAACGATGTGCGGACCAAGCGGGCAGAATGAATCGATGGCCTTGCAGAAGCTGAATACGCCGGACTTCATCTCGTTGCGTTGAATGTCGCGCGCGGTGATGTCGTTGAAGATGACGTAACCACCGACGTATTGTTCCGCCTCTCTCGCGGTGAAGTGTTTGCCAGGCTTCTTGAGGACAATGGCCAGCTCTAACTCGTAATCCAATTCCTGCGTCAGGTGAGGGGGGAAGATGACGGGCTCGTCAGGGCCGATGATGGCATCGACGTTCTGGAAGAAAACAATCCACGGCAACACGGGATGAGAGAAGCCAGCCTTCTCGGCTTCGTGATGGTGTTCGCGAAAGTTGCCGGCAGTGTGAAAGAACTTTTTGGGAATGATCGGGGCCTTGATGCGAACGTCTGCGCGGTGGTAGAAGATCGGCTCGTTGTCCACGCCGACGGACGGCTTCTGTGTGGTGACGTAGTCAACGGCGGCTCGTGCGGCGTCAAGATTGCGATCTCCGCCCTGGAACAGCAGCCGCATGTCGGGCGGGACGCGAGCGTCGGCGTTGCGCTGGTGCGCAGCATCGCGCTCTTCGTCGCGAAGGAGCAGCTTATGCGCGGCATTCAAGTCGACGAGGCGACCATCGGGCGTAAGCGCGCCAATACGCTGGTCCGCGGACTTAGTCAGAAATGTGACGAGTCTCATAAGGTTCTCGGTGATTTAGAGGACAGGATGACCCACCCGCGAATCGAGTTTATTGGGGATGCCGCGGTTTCGCAAACCTTACTGCGGCTGACTTTGTTCAGGCGGGAAATTGTTGCCAGGCTGCATCGGTTGCTGTGGCTGGAGCTGTTGCGGCGTGTTTTGCTGCTGGCCAAAGCCGTTCTGCTGTTGTCCAAAGCCGTTTTGCTGTTGCCCAAAACCGCTCTGTTGTTGGCCATTCATCTGGCCAGCAGGAGTCCCAATCTGTGCTCCGCCAATGGTTGTCGGCTGGTAAGGTCCGCGCAGCAGCACATTCTGCTGGTCCATCATCGGGTTGTAGATGAACTGCCACTCGTTGTAGGTTTTCTTCTTGTTGTAAATGCGAATCGTCGGATCTTTGCTAAGGCTGGCGACACCGACAATGGCCCCGCCACCAAACTGCGGATTGCCGCCAGTGGCGTTCTGTCCGAAGGGCGAATTACCCTGCTGGTTGCTGCCCCCGGGCTGGTTGCTGCCAAAACCGCTCTGCTGGTTATTGCCCAAACTGGAGCCCTGATTGCTTCCCGATTGGCTGGATCCGGTATCGCTGCTGGACACTCCCTCGGAGTTATTACCCTGGTCGCTGTTGGTGGAAAACCCGACCGAGCTGCCCGGCGTGCCTTGCGGATTGTAGCCCTGACCGGAGTTCACCGGAAATCCGCTACTCGCCCCCGGCTGCTGGGACGGCTGCTGGAAGGCGGAACCGAAGCCGCTGCCACTCGAACCACCCGGAACCACGGCGCCTCCGGGAGTTAATGTACTTCCCTGCGAAGCTAGCGCGGCAGCGGGTGTACCCGGCGCGGCAGCATTTAATAAGGTCGCAATGTCGGCATAGTTCAGCAGCTTCCACTTGCCGTCTTTGGTGAGCGGATCTTTGAAGCGCTTGCGGAGATACCGAACCTGGCCTTTGTCGAGGTCGTCCAGAGTGGCGGGATAACGTCCGTTCTTCTTGTAGAACTTCTTGATGGCGCGCGCGTACTCGGTGCCGCGATGGATCATCTCCTCTTCACGGTCGCGCTTAATCTGCTGCACCATGCGCGGCGCCACATAGTAGGTCGCGGTGATGATCATGAATGCCATCATGAGCATGATGGCGAGCAACAGGTATCCGCCGTCGCGCTGGCGGCGCGCGGGCGAGATCTGAGGCGGATTGCTTTGATCGCGCTGCATCAAGTTACGGACCGATCGAACTCACCGGACGTTAAGGCTGCCGCTCCGGCGTCATCCCGCACTGAGCGGGAGGGTTTGGGTGTTGTTGGTCAGCACGTCCTGCACTTCCACCGAATTCGGGCTAATGTGCATGATCTTATAGCGCCGGTCGACAATGTCTCCTTCCTTAGCCAGGAAGATGTCTTCGCCCTTTAATAGGAAGATGCGCTTGCTGCCACCCTTGGGACCGGCAAAGCCATAAAACTTCAGATCGATGGGCGGCGGAGGCGGAGGCGTATAGACCGGCGTCGGCTGCTTGTCCGGCGGTAGGGGCGTGGGAATCTCAGGAGGCGGCGCCTCCGAGCGGAAGATATTGCGGCCAGTGCCCTTATAAGTGACGTCTTCAGCCGACTTCAGCAGATCAAAACGCAAGCTAGGGTCAAGCGAGTGCGCCAGCAACGCGCGCGGTGCCTTGTGGGCCACCTGCGAAGCGCCGTGTTGAGCGGGTGCAGTGGTCGATTGCGCGGGCGCAGCGGTGTCCTCGCCACCACCCATAAAGGTGTGCGCCAGGAAAACTCCGGCCACAACCACCAGCACGCCGGCAATGATGGTCTTCCTCTTGTTCTCGGTTCCCAGCTTCACGACTTCGGCGCTCCCGCGCGCAGATAAGTTTCCAGCTTCAATTGCAGGCGAACATTTCCCTGCTGCTCGCCCAGGGCAATCCCGTCGATCAGGAAAAACATTTTGTCGCGCTCCAGGCCGTTGATGAACTTCACTTCCTGCAAGTAGTCGCCGGAGAGCGCAATCTCGATGTATAGCTTGCGAAGGTCCTCGATGGGAGCAGTCTTTTCTTCATACTTGATGCCGGAAAGATGCACATTCGTATCGGCCGCGACTTTGCCCAACTCCTCCGAGACATCGGAATACTCCGCCGGGAAACGATGGTCGTAAAAAACAGTGATGTCGTCTGACGCCTGCTTCAGCTTGTGGTCCATGCCGCGGGTGGGAACGACCTCCTGCTGCCTCTCCACCAATTGAGCGTGCAATTTGTAGTAGTCGCGTTGCCGGGCCTGGCGCGAGCGGCCGGCCGGCGACACGAGATATCCGACACAAGCCAGATCCAGCACCGCCAGCACAATCACCACTGGCATTAGCTTAGTGCGAGTCTCGCGAATGCTGGCCATCAGTGCCCCCGCATGTTGCCCGGAGGAACGGGCTGATTCTGTGCCGCATTGAAGTTGGGCGCCATATTCGGCGGCGCGAGGACCTTCCCTTTCGGCGCTCCGATGCCGCCCGGCACAATAGCTGCTTTCTTCACCGGAGCAGCGGGTGCCGGCGATGGAGCGGCCTTCTCGCCGCTGCTACCTTCGCTTTCCGGTTTCTCGTCATTATCGGCCGCGGAGGGAACATAAATCGCGGCGATGTCGAACTGAATGCTGCCTGAACCGGCCGTTTGCTCGCTGGTGTTGGCCACGACATTCTCCGCTACCACCTGCGGCTGACGGAAGTGGCTGGATTTCTCCATGTTGCGTACCAACTCCACAGCGCGGTCGCGGGAATCGGTGGCCACCACGACCTGCAGCACCAGATCGTTAGTCTTGCTGTACTCCGGCTTCATGGATACGACATGAAGTTGCGGCGGTACGATCTTCTCCATGACCGTGAAGATATGTGTCCAGGACATGGCCTTGCGGGCAAACAACTCATTGAGGAACTCCGACTGGTCGGCGATCACCTGGTTGGCCGGCTTGTTCAGGATGGCACGGGCTTGCGATTCCTCATGATCGAGGGAGTCAATCTGCCGCTGCACGTCCGCCAATTGCCGATTGATACTGCGGGAATGCGCGCGCTGATAAAAAATGTAGCCACCAAGAGCGATCGCAGCCACGGCCAATGCGGCAATCAATAGCGTCATCCGGCGCGTGTACTCCCGCGCGACTTCGTAGGGCTGGCTGGCGAGATTGATGTTAAGCCGCATCAGGAAACCAACGCTCCCACGACTCCGGCCAGGGACGAGCGCGCCACAGTACCGGCCGCCCCACCCGCCACGGTATTCGACACCAGCTCTTCGACACGAATATTGGACGTGCCGTTGAGCGCCTCCTGCAAGGCCTGGGTTGATTCCACGCCGGTGACCAGCACGCGATCGACGCCGACACCGTAGCGATCCTCGAAATAGACCAGCGAGGTGTTCACGTCGTCCACCAACGACTCGCCGGTGACCGCAGAGCCGCCGTTCTCCAGCGCTCGATACAGCAGCAACTGGTCCTGATCGACGATGGCAAACGTGGTGGTCCCGTGCTCCACCTTGATGATCATGGTGGGATGTGAGGCATCGGCCAAGCCCAAAGCGGCAACCATCGACGGCAGCACCGACCCTGCGTTGTAGCCAGCCTCACGGACCAGCGCCTCGTATTCTTCCAAAACGCTGCGCGGGGTGACCGCAGCCACCACCCGTACCGGCGTGGCTGTTCCCTGCCGGTCGAACGACACGGCCGCCTGTTCTACATCGAACGGCAGCGACTTCTTCAGGCGAAAGCGGACGACGGCGTCAGCATCTTGATACTTCTCGGGAAGGTTCTCGAAGTCGAGCAACATGACGCGCGTAGTCGCGTCGGGAATGATGAGGCAGATGTCGCGCGAACGGGCCGATACCGCAGCCAGGGAGTCGCGCAAAATGGGTACCGCGTTGGCACGGTCGGGGATATTCGCTTGCAGCAATCCCGGGGTGAGCAAGCCTGGAGGCAACGCGGCAGCCACCGCGGCTTCCAGATTGGCGCCGCCTTCGGCTGCCCGCGCGGCTACAATGCGATCGGCGCTGATCTCGCAGGCAATGCGGGGACGGGAGATGTAGGATTGAGGCATGATGTAGCAATTAGCAATGAGCAACTAGCAACTAGCTAGAACCAAGGTACCAGAGAAGATCCGGACAGCGGCAC
>Ga0302325_10016453_pt1 | contig 15665 bp, 13 predicted proteins | sample Palsa_T0_2_FD_201948 | JGI IMG/M metagenome (GOLD analysis project Ga0302325, IMG submission 201948) | Peat permafrost microbial communities from Stordalen Mire near Abisko, Sweden - Palsa_T0_2 | ecosystem: Environmental > Terrestrial > Soil > Palsa > Peat permafrost | place: Sweden: Abisko...
GCGTGGTCGTCCACCGTCACAGCATCTCCCCGGGTCGCATGGGGAGAAGTCTACATCCACCAAATGTTGCGGCCGATCTCAAATAAGAGAAGAATGTTTCCGTGCCCGGGACGATCCATGAGCAGCTCGAACGGGCTGCCGAGCGGTTCGGGGACAAAGACGCCATATGGGCCGGCGACGAGCGCTGGTCGTTCCGCCAGCTCGACCAGGGTAGCAATGCCTTGGCGCGGCACCTGGAGGCGCAGGGCGTCTCGCCGGGAAGCCGCGTGGCGGTCATGACGGCGAACCGGGTCGAGTTCATCATGGCCGTGCATGCCGCCAGCAAGCTGGGCGCCGCCGCCGTTCTGTTGAGCCCGGCCTGGAAGACCGGCGAAGTGGAGCATGCCCTGCGCCTGACCGCTCCGGTCCATGCGGTGGCCGACGGCGGTGCGGCCGGCCTGCTGGCCCAGGCGCGTGGCGAGGCTTTCGTGACCGACCTGGACGATCCGTCGGTCGACCCGTTCGACTACAGCCGGGCCCCGGCGGGGTCGCCGCTCGCCGACGAGGCCGGCGACGCCAACGGCGACGCGATTTTGGTGTTCAGTTCCGGGACGACGGGACTGCCCAAGGCGGTGCGCCACACGCACCGGTCGATGGGGAGTGCCACCGCCCACTGGTGCACCGTGCTCGGCCTTGGTCCCGACGACCGCTTCCAGGTGGCGACACCCCCCTCCCACATTCTCGGGCTGCTGAACCTGCTGGCGGCGATCGCAGCGGGAGCCACCGTTCGGCTCCACCGCCGGTTCGACCTCGACGAGGTGCTACAGCGGATAGCCAGCGAGAAGATGACGCTGGAGATGGCCGTCGCGCCCATCGCTCTGGCGTTGGCCAACCACCCCGGCCTGGAGGAGTACGACCTGTCGTCGTTGCGCTACATCATGTGGGGAGCGACGCCGGTGTCCGAGAGCGTCGCCGCCGTCGTGACGCGACGGACCGGGGTGCGCTGGCTGCCGGCGTATGGCGCCAGTGAGGTGCCGGTCATCGCGGCGAACCCGGTGGCGCGGCCGTCGGAGTGGCGACTGGACTCGGCCGGCCTGCCCCCGAGCGGCGTCGCCTTGCGTGTGGCCGACCTCGAAACCGGTGAGGTCCTCCCGTACGGGGAGATCGGGGAGATCCAGGTGCGCAGCCCGTCGGTCATGGTCGGCTACCTCCCCGAGGAGGACACGGCCGATGCGTTCGCCCAGGGCTGGTATCGGACCGGTGATGTCGGATGGCTCGAATCGCAAGGGTGGGTCCACCTGACCGATCGCTCGAAGGAGATGATAAAGGTGAGCGGCTTCCAGGTGGCGCCGGCGGAGCTGGAGTCGGTCCTGCACGGTCACCCCGCCGTGCGCGACTGTGCCGTCTTCGGGGTACCCGACGCGCGTGCCGGCGAGGTCCCCGTCGCCGCGGTGCAGCTCGACCCCGACCTGCCGGTAGCCGATGGCGAGCTGCAACAGCTCGTGGCGGCCGCGCTGGCGTCCTACAAGCAGCTCCGTCATGTCGTCCGCGTCGACGAGATCCCGCGGCTGCCATCGGGCAAGGTGCTGCGGCGCCTGCTCCGCGACGAGTGGGTGCGCGCCCACCCGGCGCCGCCGGAGGATGCGTGATGGACGTCCGACTCTCGCCCGAGCAAGAGGCCCTTCGGGACTCGGCGGCCCAGGTCGTGGCGAGGTTCGGCCCCAAGGCGGTGGGGCAGCTCGACGATCTCGCACGGCAAGGGACGCTCGACGCCGCCGTCGACGAATCCGGGTGGCGCGAGCTCCGCGCTGCCGCCGGGCCGGGGACGCCCCTCGCCTCGGGAGTGGAGCCGGCCATCATTGCCGAGGAACTCGGCAGGGGACTGGCCGACGTCTCGTTCCTCGGCCCCACGCTGGCCGCCGAGCTGCGGCGGGTGGCCGGCGCGCCAGCGACCTCCTCGGGCGAGACCGTCGGGCTCGACGCCGGCCTCGGCTCGCCCGTCCACGCCGCTGCGCCGGGTTCGTCACCGATGGTCGCCATCGACACGCTCGGGTGCGATTGGGCTCTCTCCTTGGTCCCCGATTCCGACGGGTACCGCCTGGTGCGGGTCGAGCTGGGTCCCACCCGCTCGGGTCTCGATCTCACCCGGCCCTCGGTGGTCCTCGGCTCGTTGGCGCCGCCGGCCCTCGTGGAAGGCGCCACGCGGCTCGTCACGGCGGACGACGTCACCCGGTGGACCGCCCTCGGCCTGACCCTGGCCTCGGCCGACCTGACCGGGGTCATGGGCGGCGCCGTGGCGCTGGCGTGCGAGTACGCCGGAGCGCGCCGGCAGTTCGGCGCGGCCATCGGCTCGTTCCAGGCCGTCCAGCACGTGCTGGCGGACGCGTTCGCAGTGATGGAGGGAGCGCGCAGCATCACCCTTCATGCCGCCTGGGCCGTCGACGCTCTTCCCGCACCCGACGCGCTGGCTGCGGCGGCGGCTGCGAAGGCGTACAGCGCCCGCGCCGCCCGCACCGTCTGCGAGACGGTGATTCAGGTGCACGGGGGCATCGGCAACACGTGGGAGTGCCTGGCCCACGTCTTCCTCCGCCGGGCCCTGTTCTCCGGCGACATCTGCGGTGATGCCAGCGTCAACCTACGTCGTGTGTTGCGGCACCACGGGCTGGGGGGCGACGATGGACTTTGCTGACTCCCCGGACGAGTCTGCGTTCCGCATCGCGCTCCGCACCTGGTTGGCGGGCCACAACCCCGGCCTGCCCGCTTCGTCGACCGATGACGCGTACTGGGCGGGGATGGCGGCCTGGCACCGGTCGCTCTACGACGCTGGATTCTTCGCCATGTCCTGGCCGACGGAGATCGGAGGACATGGACTGGCACCCGTCTTCGAGGTCATCGTCGACGAGGAACTGGCGGCGGCGGGGGCGCCCCCGCGGCCCAGCCTCGGCTACCTGGTGCAGGGAATCCTCGAACACGGCAGTCAGCAGATCAAGGAGCGCTTCCTCCCCGGGATCGTCAACGGGCGTGAACGCTGGTGCCAGGGATTCAGTGAGCCCGATGCCGGCTCCGACCTCGCCTCGCTGCGTACCAGGGCCGATCGCCAGGGCGACGACTTCGTCCTCTCTGGCCAGAAGATCTGGACCAGCTACTCCGACGAGGCCGAGTGGTGCCTTCTCCTGGCCCGCACCGACCACGACGTGGCCAAGCACCGGGGGATCTCTGCGTTCGCCGTGCCCATGCGCCAGACCGGCATAGAGCAGAGGCCGCTCCGGATGATCAACGGTGTCACGAAGGAGTTCGGGGAGGTCCACTTCACCGGAGCCCGGGTCCCGGCCGTCAATATGATCGGCGAACCCGGGGAGGGCTGGGCCCTGGCGATGACCGTCGTCAGCCATGAGCGTGAGCCGGGGGAGCTCGGCTACGTGGCCCGGTACGCCAAAATGGTCAACGATCTCGCCCGCCGTGTCCGGGCCGACCCGGCGGCATTCGGATCCGAACAGGTGCGTGAGCTCGGGTGGGCCATGGTGGAAGTCGAAATGTTGCGACGCCACGTCCAGCGGCGCTTGTCCGACCGGCTCGACGGGATCCAACACGGTCCCGAGGGATCGGTCGACAAGCTGTTGATGACATGGGTCGAGCAGGCCGTGGGGCATGCCGCGCTCGGTATAGGAGGCCTCGCGCACGGGGGCGGGGATGACTCGTGGTTGCACGCGTATCTCTACAGTCGGGCCCAGAGCGTCATGGGCGGGACGTCGCAGATCCAACGGAACCTCATCGCCCGCCGCATCCTCGGATTGCCCGCGCCGTCGTGAGCATGGGCAAGCGCCCGATGGGCCGCGACACCAGTTCGAATTTCGAAGATGAGTGCTATCGTCCCGCGTCCACGATGGCGTGGGACGGCAGACGAGCGTGGGGAAAGTGAGCCGATGACGACCTACGACCTGCCCGACGAGCTCGAAGTCCTCAGCGACGGCCCGGTCCGGATCGTCCGTTTGAACCGGCCCGACCATCTCAACGCGGCGAACCACGAGCTCCACAAGGGACTGGCCGGAGTGTTCCCGCAGATCGATGCGGACGATGAGGCTCGGGCCGTAGTCCTGACGGGAAACGGCCGGGCGTTCTCTGCCGGCGGCGACTTCACCTACCTGGACGAGCTGGCCCGCGATCCGGCGCGGCGGAGGGAGTCGTTGGCCGACGGCCGCCAGATCGTCACCGCCATGGTCGCATGCCGGGTGCCCATTGTGGCCGCCGTGAACGGACCGGCAGTGGGGTTGGGCTGCAGTCTCGTCGCCCTTTCCGACATCGTGTTCATGGCCGAGAGCGCCCACCTGGCCGATCCGCACGTGGCGGTGGGCCTGGTCGCGGCGGATGGCGGCCCGGTGAGCTGGCCGCTCATGGTCAGCCTGCAGCTGGCCAAGGAGTACGCGCTGACCGGTGACCGGATTCCGGCCCGCCGCGCGGCGGAAATCGGCCTGGCGAACCACGTCTGCCCCGATGGCGAGGTGATGGATCAAGCCCTGGCGTGCGCACACCGTATCGCCCGACTGCCCCGCCGGGCCGTCGAGGACACCAAGAGAATCCTCAACCTGCATCTTGAGCGGGCGGTACTGGCAACACTCGATTTCGCGCTCAGCGCGGAGGACCGCTCGTTCACCTCGCCGGAGCTGCGGGCCAATATTGACGGCTATCTGGCCAAGAGCCCGCGGGGGACGTGAGCGGTCGGCGTCGTGAAGACATGAAGCATCGACTCCTGGCCCGCACCGGAGTCCGCGTGAGCACCCTCAGCCTCGGCACCATGATGTTCGGGCGCGGCGCCAACGAGGACGTCGGCGAGTGCACGGAAATGATCCACCGGTCGCTCGACGCCGGTATCAATCACATCGACACGGCCGACGGCTACGGGAGGGGTGAATCCGAGCGCATTGTCGGGGCGGCCCTCGCCGGACGACGCCGCGCCGACGTCGTGCTCGCCACCAAGTGCTTCTTCCCCCGCGGACCCGATGTCAACGAACGCGGCGGGTCACGGCGTTGGATCAGGCGGGCCGCCGAAGCGTCCCTGCAGCGCCTTGGGGTCGAGTACCTCGACCTCTTCTACCTCCATCGGCTCGATCCGGATGCGGACATCGACGAATCTCTCACGGCTCTCGAAGATCTGGTTCGTCAGGGCAAGGTCCTCTACGTGGGGACCTCTGGCGCAAGCGGTTCGCAGCTCGTCGAGTGCCAGTGGGCCGCGCGCGAGCAGCGCTGTTCGCGACCGGTGGCGGAGCAGGCGCACTACTCCCTACTCGCCCGTGCGTCGGAATACGACGTGCTCCCGACCTGTAGCCGGCACCGCATCGGCGTGATCGTCTACGGCCCGCTCAATGGGGGATGGCTGGCGGACAAGTATCGTCGCGACGCGCCGCCACCGCCGGAGAGCCGCGCCGCGCGAGAGTTCTACTCCCGTGCCTGGTGGGACCGGTCCCGGCCCGAGGTCGATCGGAAGTTCGATATCGTCGCCGAGCTCAGGTCGATCGCCGATGAAGCTGGGCTCACACTTCCCCAACTGGCGGTGGGATTCGTCCTGGCCCATCCGGCCGTCACCTCCGTGCTCATCGGGCCGCGCACGCCGGAGCAGCTCGACCAGTTGCTCACGTGTGCGGACATCGCGCTGTCCCCTGACACGCTGGCGGCGATCGATCGCGTGGTCCCACCCAGCCGCGACGTGGACCCCACCAACTTCGTGGTCGTGCGCTGATCTCGAGGACGCTAGGCAGCACCCGAGTTCCGAACTGGCTACCCTCCACGGAAGGCCCCGATCAAGGAGATGGACGATGAGCATGCCGACCGGAATTGGAATTGTCGATCTCGGGACCGGGTTTCCCCATAGCAGCGTGGCGGAGAAGAAGGCAACCTACGATTTCTTCCGGGCGAATCTCAAGGACCGCGAGAGCCTGGAGGAGATGGAGTTTCCGGCGGAGTACATGTTCAAGGGCGTACCCGATCTGGTGCCCGAGGGTACCGACGTGGTCGCGTGGACGTTGGCCAAAATGGATGCCTTCGGGGTGGACATCGGGGTGGCCGGACTGGGCCCGAACGGGATCGAGGCGAAGAGGCGGCACCCCGACCGCTTCGTCCTGTCGATGTCGGTGAACCCGCACGAAGGGGTCGACGCCCTCCGGAAGATGGAGGCGGCTAAGGCGGAGCACGACATCGTCGGCGCCATGTGCTTTCCGTCCGGGCTGACGCCGCAGGCCGGCATCGACGACAAGAAGCTCTACCCCATCTATTCGAAGTGCGTCGAACTCGACATCGCCATGCAGGTGAACGTCGGGATCGTCGGTCCCCGCATGCCGAGCTGGCCCCAGCACGCCGAACGGGTCGACGAGGTCTGCTACGACTTCCCGGAGCTGCGCCTGGTCATGATGCACGGGACCGAGCCCTGGACGGCGCTGGCGGTGAAGTTGATGCTCAAGTGGCCCGGCCTCCATTACATGACCAGCGCCTTCGCGCCCAAGCACTACCCGAAGGACATCATCGACTACGCCAACACCCGTGGCGCCGACAAGGTCATGTACTGCGGCTACCCGGCGGGGTTGACCTACGAGCGACAGTTCACGGAGCTCCCGAACGTGCCCTTCAAGGACAACGTCTGGCCGAAATTCCTCCGGGAGAACGCCCTGCGGGTCTTCAAGATCCCCGAGGCCATCGCACGTGCTACTCAATGAGCATCGGCCTGCGGTCCCCGCACGGCACGGGGCGGACCTCCCTGGGGTGCTCTACGCTGGTTGAGCACGGGGGACGACGACCGGTTCGGGTGTAGAGGAGGAGGAGTGTCTTGACGGAAACGGGGGGATCTTTCTCTCCTCGGATCATCGACAGCCTTCTCAACGCGGTCATCATCGTGGACGATCAGTGCCGCATCCTCTATGCCAACTACGCAACCCAGGACCTTCTGGGTTGGCGGGTGGACCGTCTCTTCGGCGAGCCGGTCGTCCACATGGTGCCCGAGCGGTTCCGCTCGGCGTACCTGGCTGCGTTCAACCGGCTCATCGGGTCAAATCCCCCTAGGGGAAATCTCACACCCAGTCGAGTGGTCCTGCAACGCGCCGACGGGTCGGAAGCACCGGTCGACCTCGGCGTGTTCATGGTCGTGCCCGATACAGGCCCGCGTCTGTTGGCTGCCGTCCTGTGGGACGTCAGCGACCGGATCGACATCGATCGCTACCAACGGGTGTCCGACGAGCTCGTGGCCTTTCTCGCCGGCGCGGCGGGGACGACGGCGGCGATCGTCCCCGAGCTTCTCTCGATCGTGGCGCGCAGCATGGACTTCGAGCTGGCGACGGCCTGGCGGTGGGACGAAGACTCCGGGCTCTTGCACTGCGACTACGTCTGGAGCGAGACCGACATCACCGCGGCCACGGTGGCGGCCTCGACCGGCTTGACCGTCCGGGCCGGAGAGGACCTGGCCGGTTCGGTCGTGCGCACCGGCGAGCCCGCCTGGCACGTCGACCTGTCGTTGACGGCGCCGTCGGCGCGCCGCCAGGCCATCGTCGCCGACGGTCTGCATACTGCGTTCGTGTTCCCCCTCCGCACCCGCGAACGCCTCTCCGGCGTGATCGAGCTCTTCACGAAATTTCCCCGTCACCCCGACGAGCCGCTCAACACGGCCGTGGCGGACGTCGGCGCCAAACTCGGTGAGTTCATCGAGCGCCTCGAACTCGAATCACAGAAGTCCGAGTTGATCGATCGCCTGGAGCAGTCGCAGCGACACCAAGAGTTCCTCTTGCGCGCCAATCGGGCACTGGCCGGGGCGCGCGACTTCCAGGACTCGGTGGTACGCCTGGCCACGGTGGCCCTGCCCACGCTGGGCGATATCTGTCTCGTCGACGTGGTGAGCCCGACCGGGGAGTTGGAGCGGCTCGCTGCCGTGCACGCCGATCCGGCGCACCAGGCCGAGACCGATGAACTGGTGCGCTACAGCCCTGACCCCGACGGCTCCCATCCGGGGGCGCGTGCCGTGCGGACGGGTCAGTCACAGTGGTCCACCGAGATGGGCGATGAATTCTTGCGGAGCACGACCCAGAGCGACCAGCATCTGAGGCTGCTACGAGAGCTCGGCTTCGAGTCCTATGTCTCGGTACCGCTGTTGACGGAGGGCAAGGCGATCGGCGCGCTGACCGTGGTCGCCGCCGGGTCGGGCCGTCAGTTCGGCCAAGAGGAGTTGGGCTTGGCCGAATCGCTGGCGTCACAGGTCGCATCGGTCATTGAGCGGGCGCGGGCCTATGAGCAGCAGTCGACGATCTCCCATCTCCTTCAGCACAGCTTGTTACCGGGGCACCTGGGAGAGCTGCCCGGGGTCCGCATCGCGGCACGCTACGTGGCCGCCAGTGCGGTGGCCGAGGTGGGAGGCGACTTCTTCGACGTGGTGCGGCTCGACGGGCATCGGATGGCACTCGCCATCGGCGACGTCCAGGGACACGACATGACGGCGGCGATGGTGATGGGAGGTCTTCGGAGCGCCATCCGTGCGTACCTGCTGATCACGCAGGATCCCGCCGAGGTTCTTCGACTCGTCGACCGCTACGCCATCGAGCAGTCCCACGCCCGACTGGCGACCACCTGCCTGGCCGTCCTCGATATCGACGCGCACACGATCGACCTGGCCTCGGCCGGTCACCCCCTGCCCTACCTGGCCCAGGAGGGAAGTCCGGTCGTTCCCCTGACCGTCGCTCCCAGCCGGCCCCTGGGCGTGGGAGGTGGCGATTTCTTCGTGGAACGGCACGTCCTGCCGGGGGCGGGAAGCCTGGTTTTCTTCACCGACGGGCTGATTGACGAGGGCAGGAGTGGAGCGGACGGACGTATACGCACGCTCACCTCGTTGTTGGAGCAGAGCCATTCCGAAGACCCCGACGCAATGGCCGATTCGATTCTGAAGGAGCTGACCGTCACCGGAGCGCGCGACGACGACCTGGCCATTTTGGTTGCCACGTGGTCGTTCCTTTAGGAAACTGCGGCGGCGCCGATGTCGGCCACGAACGTCGCGAACGTGACCTGATCATGATGTAGGTGGTGCGGTTCGGCCGAAGCCCGTCAACGTCGGTGTCCACACGTCATGGCCACGCTGACGCCGGACCCTCCCCCGATGCACCCGCGGCGGTCGACCCGGCCGTCAGGGCCGTCCCGGCCAAGAGGATGGTGGACACGAGCGCGAGCCGCACCGGGCGAGTACGCCACAACTCCACACCGTGCCCCCTTTGCGAGCGACGGGCGGACCCGCCGCGGTTCTGCTCCGCTCTCTCGAAGAGATCATGGCATCGAACGATCTCCTGACGCCGCACGGCTCGGCAGATCGTCGCTGGATGGTACACATGGAGCCCGTGAGTTCCGGTCATTCCAGCCCCTCCACGCCGCCGGACGCAGGAGACGGGGCACTGGCGCGCGCCACCCAGTCCGCCCTCGACAACCTTCTTGTGGCCTTTACGCTCGAGCCGATGGGCGGAGATCGCTTCAGGGCACCCGGAGAGGCGGACCGCTTCGACCGGGTTTTCGGTGGGCAGGTGGTCGCCCAAGCGTTGCTGGCTGCCAGCGCGACGGTGGTCGGGAAGGACCCCGACTCGCTGCACGCGTATTTCGTCGAGGCGGGAGTTCCGGGTCTGCCGGTCGATGTAGTCGTCGACCGGGTGCGCGACGGGCGTTCGATCTCGACCCGGCGCGTGACGGTCATGCAGGGGAAGCGGCAGCTCCTGGTGGCGATCCTCTCGTTCCACGACGGCGGCCCCGAGCCCGGGCTCAGCGCGACGCCCGCATCCGATCCAGGCCCGGACGGGCTTCCTCTCCTACAGCACTGGGCCGGTGACGTCTCCCCGGAGCAGCGCCTGTACGGCCTCAGCTGGATTGAGCACCCGCCTCCTCTGGAAATCCGCATGGACGAACCACCGAACTTCATGGGCGGCCCGGCTTCTCAGGGAACCCGCACCCATTGGATGCGCCTGCCCCGGAATGTGGGCGACGACCCCCTTTTGCATGCCGCCCTGCTTGCCTATGCGAGCGACTACCTGTTGCTGGACATGGTCTTGCGCGCCTACCCGGACCGCGCCGCCCTCACCTCGTTCGCCTGCTTCAGCCTGGACCACTCGCTCTGGTTCCACCGCCCCGTCCGCCTCGACGGCTGGCATCGCCACACCCAGGAGACCCAGGCCATCTCCGGCCTTCGGGGCCTGGTGCGCGGGACGATCCGCGACGCCGACGGCCGGCTCGTCGCCAGCGCCATGCAGGAGGGCTTGCTGCGCCCGTCATGACCCCGGGCCGGACGGACGTCACGGTCCCGTTAGAGTTGCCGGGGCTCGGGGCGCGCCCGACCATCCCCGCCGAAGAGAACGCACGGAGACCGTCCGATGACGCCGATGGAACATCGCCTCTTTCAACAACCTTGGCCCGAAGGCGAATTCCGTTTCTTCCAGCTCGGCTTCGTCGTGGACGACCTCCTCTCTGCGGCGGCGCGCTGGGCCCTCGTCCACGGTGTCGGCCCCTTTCACGTGCTCCCTCCGGTGGAGGTATCCTGCACGTACCGGGGCACGGAGTCGGCTCTCGACATGCAGATCGCCGTGGCCCAGGCCGGACCGGTGCAGATCGAACTGATCGAACAGCGCTGCGATCGACCGAGCGTGTTTCGCGACCTGTTCGCCAAGGCGGAGTCGGGCTTTCATCAGCTCTGCACCGTCACGCCCGATTACGAGGGCAAGAAGGCGCACTTCGTGCAGTTGGGCTACGAGCTGGCGAGCGAGATCGTCGCCAATGGCAGCCGGCTTTCGTATTTCGACACCGTGCGCGACTTCGGTTTTTTCACCGAGGTGGTCGAGGAGACCCCTGAATTCCTGCACCAGCTCGGAGCGATCTCCCGGACGTGTGCGGAATGGGACGGAACCGATCCCGTCCGCCTCCTGACACGAAGTGGTTACACCACGCCTTCATGACAACGGTTGAGGGGATCGGGGCGTGCGACCTCCGCTGAGCATCGCGGTGGCCCAACCTCGCTGCGTGCCCCACGATGTGCGAGCCAATGCGATGATCCACGCGCACGCCGTGCGCGAGGCCCGCTCCCGGGTCGTCCTCTTTCCCGAGCTCTCGCTGACCGGCTATGAGCTCGAAGCCTCCACGGTCGATCCCGAGGACGCCGCCTTCGAACCCCTGGTGCGGGCGTGCGGAGAGACCGGGTCGATCGCGCTGGTGGGCGCCCCTGTCGGCGGTCCACGAGATCAGGACTTCATCGCCATGTTGGCGGTGAGCTCCACCGGGGTGCGCGTCCTCTACCGCAAGCGATGGCTGGGCGAAGAGGAATGCCTTCGGTTCAGCCCCGGTGACGAGCCCACGGTGCTCGACGTCGACGGCTGGCGCCTCGGCGTCGGCATTTGCAAGGACACCGGTGTGCGAGAGCACGTCGAACGGATGGCCGAATTGGAGGTCCACACCTACTGCGCCGGTCTGGTCCACCTGCCCGAGGAGTTGGATCGACAGGAGGAGCGGGCCGTGTCGATCGCGCTGCGCTGCGGGGTGTTCGTCGCCTTCGCCAGCTTTGCCGGTCCCACGGGCGGCGGGTACACCCGGACGGCCGGGTCGTCCGCCATCTGGTCGCGCCGCGGCGATGCCCTGGCTCGGACCGGCCCCCTTGCCGGCGAGCTGGCCCGGGCCACTCTCGACGCTGGTTGACCCGCACGCGTCGCACGGAACGCGGCGCGGATTCGGCCCGGCTGCGCTACCAGATGCGCCGTAGTTGGGCGCTGTCGCGTCGGCGGCGCAGATCGGCGCGGCGCTGGGCCGGCGTGACGACCGGCGTGTCGTCCGGCAGGTGGTTGCGCACCTCGCTCAGCGCGACCTTTTTGATCGTCGGATCGGGATAGTCGGTCGCCCGGTTCCAACGCATCTGAATGATTCCCCAGGGGTAGTCGGCCTTGTCGAGCCAGTTCGGCACCCCGGGGTCGAGGCGCGAGATGACGGCGCGAAATTTGCCGTCACTGTCGATGTGGGCTTGCGAGTCGTTCAGGCTCGACTGCCGGTTCACCCAGTCCACGGTACAGAAGCGGTCATCGCCGACGAGCGCCTGCCAGTAGCGGCACTCCTTGGGGAGCTCGGTCTCGAGCACCAAGGCTTCGTCGTCGTCGATCTCGTGGATGCCGTCGTAATAGGCCTGTTTGGGCAATCCGCCCATGGAGTCGATTTTCGAGGAGCGCAGGATGGTGTTGACGCCGTGGTGGTCGCGGTAGTAGCGCACCAGCGCCATGTCGAACCCGATCATTCCCTCAATCCAGGCGGCCATATCGGAGAACCGACGGGCGATCTCCTCCGGCGACATGTCGGCGCCCGCATCGTCCACCCGGCTTATGGCCACCCGGGCGTCGATCTCGCGTTCCCAGTCGCAGGCGCACTTGCGCATCAGGAGCCTGCGGGCACCTGGGTGGAGCTCCCACCAGTCTCCGCGGTAGCCGGCCGGACGCTCGGCGCTCAACACGACGGTGAAGGAGCCGTTGTCGTCGAGTTCGAGGTCGTCGAGGTCGTTGATCGTCGGGACCGGACTGCCCTGCTCCATGTCCGACGGATGCATCATGTCGAAGCTCTGTTGGGTGATCTCCACGAAGCGACTGGTGCCGCGGTAGCCGGATATCTCGTAGACGCCGAGCGGGTCGATCTCGGCCGTCGAGTAGACGTAATCGGGATCGGGCCCACCTTGGTTGATGGCGTAATTCCACAGCGGCATGAAGACCGGCCGGTGCGCGTCCGTGTAGACGCGGCAAAGGTAGCCGCTGGCGAGAATCGAGAAGGCGAGCTTGTTCATGTCCTGGGTCTCGGTCTCGGTCGCCCCGTCCGGCCGCCACGTGGCGATCAGGTTCTCGCCGACCTGTTCGAGCGCCCTCATCTGGTCGGCCCAGCTGGGCAGGCCCTTGCGTTGGCCGGATTCGCTCATCTGTTCATCTCCTTGTCGATGCGCGCCGGGCCCTGGGCCCCGACACCGGCATGGGTGAGGGAGACGTGGTGGTACGGACAAACGGGCTCTCGGGCGTTTTCTCCGGCTGCAAGCTACCAAGTGCATGCGCCGAGCGCGTACACGGACGCTGTGCGCCCGCGTCGACCTTGGGCGGCGTCAGCGCACGCCGGCAGGGCGAAACTGGATGCTCATCCGTTGTCCCTCCGCGCGCGAGCGTTTGGGCACACAATGCTCCCATGTTCGCTGGCAGCTGCCGCCCATCACCAGAAGGTCGCCTCTCCCGAGCTCGAAGTGGAGCGAGCGTCCGCCACCGCGCGGTCGCAGGAGGAAGCTTCTCGGCGTGCCCAACGAGACGATCGCCACCAGCGTGTCGTCCGTACTGCCGCGACCGATCGTGTCCCCGTGCCATGCCACGCTGTCGTTGCCGTCCCGGTACAGGCAGAGCCCGACGGTGACGAACGGCTCTCCGATCTCGGGCCGGTAGTCCTCGCTGAGGGCCGCCCTCATGGCGCCCAGCGCCGGATCGGGGAGCTCCTGCCCGTCGTCGTAGAAGGAGACCAACCTCGGGACATCCAGTACCCGGTCGTACATCCGTCGCCGCTCAGCTCGCCACGGAACCACTTCTGAGAGGTGGTCGAAAAGCAGATCGGACCCCGAGACCCAGTTGCGGCGAAGCTCGACCCATGCTCCATCGGCGAGGAGCGAACGGTCCTCCCCGGGGGTAATCGGCGAGACACCGATTGTGGTCCCGCTGTCGAGGAGAGAGGGCTGATAGAGCTGCTGCATACTGCAAGAATAGCGGCAAGCGAACACACGTTCGTCCGGGTCGGGCCGGCGGGAAATCGGGCGGCGGGCCGGCTGCGGGCGTCCCTTCCCGAAGCCACCCTTCGCCCGTACGCGAACGCCCTGACACGAGCGGGCGGCCCTGGCGGGCTCGAGTGTGCAAGTCGATGGCGCCACCCAGCCGTCGGCCACGGCGCTCTGCACGGAACTTGTGGCGCACGGCGCGCCGCGCCTCGCGCCTCTGCAAATTGGTGGCCGATGCCCGCGTGCGAGGCCAGATTGCGCCACCTCGCCTGAAACCGAATTGCACTATAAAGGTCGAAGCTGGTTCACTCCACGCAGCACGCTGCGTTCTCGAGAATGGATGGTGGGGGTTGTGACGTATTCACTCATTGAGGTCGACGAGCCCAAGCCGCGCGTCCGCCGCATTTCGCTCAACCGGCCGGAAAAGCGAAACGCCCTCAATCACACCTTGCGGGGCGACATTCTGCGCGCGCTGCAGGATCATGATCGAGACCCTGAAGTGAGCGTCACCATCCTCCGGGGAAATGGCAAGAGCTTCAGTGCCGGCTACGACCTGGGAAACGGCAATGAGGGCCTTGACTTGCCCTATTTCACTGCGGCCGGCGAAGGTGCGTGGCCGCGGCACGTCACTGACGGGTGGATGGGTATCTGGGATCTCGCCAAGCCGGTGATCGCACAGGTCCACGGGTACTGCTTGGCCGGCGGGAGTGAACTCGCCACGTGCTGCGACCTGGTCTTCATTGCCGAGGATGCCCAAATGGGTTATCCGGCCGTCCGATTCGGCGTTCCGGACATGCACTTTCACTCCTGGTTCCTCGGCATGCGGACGGCCATGAAGATGATGCTGACCGGCGACTCGATCTCGGGCACCGAGGCGGCCCGGCTCGGTTGGGCCAATGAGGCGTTTCCCATCGACACGCTGGAGGAGAACGTCCTGGCCGTGGCGGAGCGGATCGCCAGGCTGCCGTCCGACGTCCTGCAGCTCAACAAACGAATCGTGCACCGCGGCATGGAGACCATGGGCATCCGGACCGCCATTCGCCTGGGTACCGAGCTCTGCGCCCTCGGCGTCCATACCGAGACGATGGCGCGATTCATCGCGGATATTCAGGAGAAGGGGCTCACGGATGCCCTGACCGAACGCGATGGGAAGTTCGGCGACTACCGCACCGCCGAGAAGCAGCCCGCCGCGCTGGACTGACCGGTCGTTTCGACCACTCTCCTGGATCGAGATCACCACTCGGCGGCCGCGTCGCGCCGGTAGCCCGACGACCTCGAGCGCCCCGGTTTGCCCGGCACGCCTCCGTCCTATAGCTTGATTGTGGCAGATCCTGCCATAAGGCATGGTCAGCCGTTCGGCAGATCCTGTAATTATGGGGAGATGGGCATGGCGACAGCCTCACTGACGATGGAACCGCCGAAGGTCGGGCTCGCGGCGCGCAAGAAGGAACGCACGAAACGCCAACTTGCCGAGGCCGCGGCAGATCTCTTTTACGAGCGGGGCTACGCCGCCACGACGATCGACGACATTGTGGCGGCGGTGGATGTCTCCCCGCGGACGTTCTTTCGGTACTTTCCGACAAAAGAGGACCTGGTCGTGGCGCTGGGCACCACCAGCCTGGACCTGTTCCTCGACGCCTTGCGCAATCGACCGGCCGAAGAGTCACTGCAGGTCGCGGTGGGAGAGGCGGTGGAGCAGTCCCTGGCCCCCGGGTGGGAGGACACCAGCAGAGTCCGCTCGTTCCTGGCCCTCATCCAAGAGACTCCCGCACTAAGAGCGCGCTGGCTGGAAGAGGCCTACGGCAAGCGCGACCGCATGGCCGAGGTGATCGCCGAGCGCACGGGCACCGAGCCCACGGACCTGCGCAACCTCCTCATCGCGGGGGCCATCACCTTGCCGATCAATACCGCGCTGCAGACG
>Ga0302325_10016459_pt1 | contig 15662 bp, 13 predicted proteins | sample Palsa_T0_2_FD_201948 | JGI IMG/M metagenome (GOLD analysis project Ga0302325, IMG submission 201948) | Peat permafrost microbial communities from Stordalen Mire near Abisko, Sweden - Palsa_T0_2 | ecosystem: Environmental > Terrestrial > Soil > Palsa > Peat permafrost | place: Sweden: Abisko...
ACCCAGTTGGGGGCCGTGGTGAACGACACTTTATAGATGTACAAGCCCCCGGGCTCGTTGACCTCGTTATACGGAGTAATCCAGTCTGAAGCGGAGGTGTTGTTTTCGCTACTCCAATAACCGAAAACGACCGGCCCTTGACCGTCCGGAATGTCGATCCAGGCGTCTCCGAACTTGGCCGCGCAGGGGTCTTCAATCAGTCTACGCTGTTCGGTAGTGCCGGTCGCTAGGTTTGAGGGGGCGGACGGATAAGGCGCAGCCAACTGCCAATGAGCGTCTATTTTGTTTCCCCCAGTCTCAGGGTTGTAATGTGTGTACAGTGTGCCGCAGTTTCCGGGTTTGTAACCCGTATTGCAAGGCTGCGCGGCGGCTGCGGCGGCCAGCAGCAACATCGCGGAAACGGCGTGGATCATCGTTTTATGGGACTGCATCGTTTGGCTAAGCATGGTCTTCTTTCCTTTTATCGATTGAATTTTGGGAGCCGCAAAACGGCCGGCTGATTCCGCTTTCCCGGTTGCGTCAGCCTGCTCGTTGGGTCTCATGGAAAGCAGTCTCGCCGGAATCGGCCTTTTAGGCAATTAACTGCGCGCGTACCGTGCCCGTAGCCTGTACGTACAGATATGTTGCTGATTAAAAATGAGTTGTCGAATGCCACGGGAGAGGATAACGCGGTGTTACATGGCCGTGTAACATTGCGAAATCGGGGTTGGCGAGGCGTTGACATTTCGCCCGGCAAAGCGGAGAATGCCAACAATATGCGTTCTCTCGGAACCTTGGGCCCTCCCGGTCGCTTAGCCCTGGTGGCCAGCCTTGCCCTCAGCGGGTCCCCGCTGGCTGCCCAAACGGCCTTCCAGACCATCCATGTTTTCTCATCCCCCGCGGACGGCAATAGCCCCCGTGCCGCACTGGTCCTGGCTCCCAGCGGCGACGCGTACGGCGCCACGCTCCTTGGCGGATCGTCGAACAACGGGACGGTGTATCAGTTGACACCTGTTTCGGGAACGGAGAAGTGGACCGAGTCTGTGATCTATAGCTTCGCGGGCGCGCCGGATGGCGCCAATCCAGCCGGAGCGCTGATCGCCGGGCCGGACGGGGTGCTGTACGGCACCACCATCGCCGGTGGGGGCGGCGGCGCGGGCACGGTTTTCCAATTGACGCCGCCGACCGAGACCGGCGGTGCCTGGACCGAGAGTATCCTTTATAGTTTTGGCGGCGTCCCGGATGGCGCCGCTCCCCACGCCGGCGTGGTCCTGGGATCGAATGGCCTGTTGTATGGAACGACCGCCTACGGCGGCACGGGCACGTGCGCATCCGGTTGCGGCACGGTGTTCTCGCTGGCGCCACCGGCGGCGCCCGGCGGCGTCTGGACCGAAACTGTACTCCGTTCTTTTCAAAGCAGCGATGGCGCGAACCCCTACGCCAGCCTGGCCGCAGAATCGAGCAGCTTCCTGGGAACCACCGTGAATGGGGGCGAATACAACTCCGGCGTAATCTTCTCCGTGACGGAGAGTGGGGTCCTCAAGGTCCTCCACAGCTTTGAGGCGAGCGTGGATGGCGCTAACCCTTATGCGCCACTGAGCCTGGATACCAAGGGAAATGTCTACGGCACAGCTAGAAATGGGGGGACATCGGGTTTCGGTACGCTGTTCACGGTGACCAAGGGTGGGGCGCTTAGCATTCTGCACACCTTTTCGGGCGTCACCGATGGCGCGAATCCGGTGGCCGGCGTGCTGGCGATCGGTTCGGCACTCTACGGAGCCGCCTCATTGGGGGGGAGCAACGGCGATGGTACCCTATTCCTGTTGGAATTGCCTACCTCGACATTCAAGGTGCTGCATACGTTCAACGGCGCCAATCAATCTGCAAACCCGCTGGCGACGCCCATCCTGGCCCCGAGCGCGGCGCTACTGGGTACGTGCGAGCCGATGCTGATTTTGGATGGGCCGCGGCCCCAGACCACGGACGCGGGCTCGGACTTTACGTTCTGTACAAAGAACCCGCCTGTGTGCGGTAACTAGCGATATTAAGGATATCGATGCCCGACCTGATCGAAAAACCAACTATCATTGCGGCAGTAGGCAACCTTCCGAAGCGAATTGCAGAGTACGTTGGCCGCGTCAACTCCGCGACTGCGGCTGTGAGCATTGCGCGCATGGAAAGTCCAGCGGGCTGGACCGAACCCGGACAAACTCCTGAATTCGATGAGTACACCGTAGTATTGCGAGGTCTGCTTCGAGTGGAAACACGCGCGGGCATGATGGAGGTGAAGGCCGGCCAAGCGATCGCCACACACCGCGGAGAGTGGGTGCGCTATAGTTCGCCTGAATCCGGAGGGGCGGAGTACATCGCGGTATGCATCCCTGCATTCGCGCCGGAACTGGTGCATCGCGATCCGTTTTGAATGAGGAGTTTTCTGGGGTGGCGTCGGCCGGCGTGCTCCTGGCTGCGCCCGGCGAAGCCGCGAGCTTCGCTCGCGGGAAGAGCCGGCTGAAAGCCAGTCAAGCAGGAACTCCAGTGCTGGGCTGCGCTGGCGAGATTCGAACTCACGAAATCTTCCATGGCATTTAAGAAATATCAATCGCTTACAGATAGGCGACGTAGACTCCGGGTGGACGCCACGGCCAGCTTTTTGGGCGTCCGGACTCCACGGCTTTCCCACGCGGATGATGCCCAGTGTAGAGCGGTGACCGCCTTCGCGGCTTCGCAGCTTCGCATACCCATGCCGCTACTGGTAGGGCTTTCCCCTGGTCCGGTGCGTTTGGTCAGGGTGGAAGGTTCTGCTCTATGATCGAGCTCCGGATCGACATCGGTTTCCGAGCTGGCGCGCTCCACGAAGGCCTTCAGCGCTTTTCGCCACCCCCATAGCGATGGAGGTAGGTGTTCTTGCCGACAGTTGACGGTTGAAGGTCCATCTCGGAAACGGTCGGCGCCCGACCGTAGTGCGTCCAAACCCTGAGGAGATTTTCGAATACCTCGTCTTCCGTATGTCTTCGTCCGTGACTGACCTGTTCGACGCCCGCTTGTCTGAGGGCTGCGAAGACGCTGCCAAATCTCCGATACATCAGGTTCTGCGTGATCTCAAAGTTCGCCTCGATGTCAGCACCAGAGAGCGAGGCCTTGCCAAGTCGGGCAGAGACGCCGCGTATCCGGGTGAGTATATCTTCCTTACTCATGGCGCGGCCTGGCTGAGACTTCATCCGTTCGGAGGTCGGTGGTCCGACAAATCGGCTGCCGATTCCGGCGGCGTCGAGCGCTTCTCGCCATCCACCAAACCGCCGCTTGCCACAGATGTCTGAGTACTGCCCATGCTCCGAATAATACGCGATCGTGAACGGTTCATTTTGCGCAGATTCGGAGACACGCTTCAAATCCTCGAAAATCGCGGCGTCAGAGTAAACCGGCAAAGCGCCGGTCACTCCGGCTCTTCTGGTGGCCTCGCTCCATGATCCGAATCGATCACGTACTGCGGTGCTGTTGATCCGGGCGGCAGAATCAAACCTGTCGACCGTCAACCGGCGGCCTGGCTCCAATGCGGCAACGCGCCGGATTTCTTCCAGCACGGCTGCGTCCGACCTATCTTCAAGCCATGTGATCTCAAACTTCGCCATGTCCAGCAATCCAATCAAAAATGGCGCATTCATTCAAAACGGCCATGCGTATGCTCGGAGCGTCGGGATGTAGGGGAGCGGGTTTGAACCGCGCCCGATTTGGCGCGGCGGATCTGGTGGACCTGCGTTCCGAGATCCGCGTCGGCGACCGTTCCGCCCGAAGACCGGCGCGGTCCAAGCACTTCGGTTCAAGGTGCTTCAGCGTGACCGCTTCAAATGCGTGCTATGTGGCGATCATCCGGGGCGGAACCAGGAATGCGTCTTAAATGTGGACCATCAGATTCCGTGGTCGAAGGGTGGAAAGACCCGAGAGGACAACCTGCGGACCTTGTGCGCTACGTGGAACGTCGGCCGGGGCGATCGCTTCACCGATTAAGTCCTCCGGGGCCGCACCCGGCGACATTCATAGGGCGTGACAGGCACATAGTGCCAGCCGGCGTCGGTGCCTTCGCCGGACAAACATAACTCTTGACTTATATTATCCTTGCATTATAATCTGAGGGTGGTGTGGGACGTCGAGGTTACGGATGAATTCAAGGCTTGGTGGAGCGGACTCACCGAAGCCGAACATATATCGGTTGAGAGAGCCGTTTTGCTGCTGGAAGAGCGCGGGCCGCATCTACCATTTCCATACAGCAGCGGGGTAAACGGATCGCGCCATTCTGCAATGCGTGAACTCCGCGTGCAACACGGGGGCCAACCCTACCGGGTGCTTTACATTTTCGATCCTCGCCGCGTGGCGCTTTTGCTGTTGGGCGGCGACAAAACCGGCGACGACCGCTGGTACGAGAGAAACGTACCGCTGGCCGATCAGATTTACGACAACTACCTTGCCGAGATGGAGGAAGAAGACAATGCCAAAGACGACAAAGTTCAGTGAACTTCGGGCGATGATGTCGCCGGAGGCTCGGGCTGAAGCCCGAAGGCTAGCCGACGAGGATCTCAGAGGGATGCCGCTGCACGAGCTGCGCGCCGCGCGACATCTGACACAGCAACAACTCGCTCAGACCCTTGACATGACGCAGGCCGCGGTTTCGCAACTGGAGAAACGCACGGATATCTACCTCAGTACTCTCGAGAACTTCGTTGAAGCGATGGGCGGACGGCTGGAGATGTACGCCGTGTTTCCCGATGGGAAAGTGAAGCTGGGCCTGGAGCGCGAAGCGTCGTAGGCATTCAGCCGGGCAACTCCAGTTTGGGCAAGGGATCGTCCTTATGAGGAAACAAAATGTTGTCTCCTCGAGCAGACAACTATGATAACGGCTGGCAACCGCGCGCGGGAAAGCACGCCACGTGCCAGTCCCCCGTGTGGAGTCCTGGAGTCCGTGTGGAGTCCAGACGCCCCAAAAGCCGCCCCGGGGCGTCCACCGGAGTCCACGTCGCCTCTAGGTCGTGAGTTCGAATCTCACCAGGTCCACCAAATTCCTCAAACAGTTGCCGACAGCAACCGCACTTGATGTGTGGGCAAAGGCGTCCTAGAAGTAATCGGGACAAGTTCGCCGGCGGCGGCGCCGGAGTCGATTCTTCCTGCAATGGCGGGCCATTGGGGCCCTGCGGGAGAAGATTTCTCCGCCCCGCAATGTGGCGCCGGATGAGCGCGCCACCGGTGATTTGGGTATGGAGCGCTCCCGAAAGGCCCACAGCCTTGCCGCCGCCACCTCGGCCTGCTGTATTGCGAGCGAGTTGGTGTCGCCCATCTTGTCTCCTTTAGCGCCCGGCCTTTAGTGCGCCGCCGCCCATCACGATTGGGAGTACCCGCGCCTGTGCCCAGACACAATCTGACGGTTGCGTCAGGCGTTGCCTGTTGTCGCCCATGCCTAGGCTATGCCGACCGCCGAATCGGTATAAAGCGGATCTCGATCCGCTGATTCAACGCGCCCGCAATCCTGGGCAGCATTGCCAAGGAGTGGCCCTCGCAATCGGCGTCCTCATGGCGGCAGATGACTGATGCGGTGGTGCCGATGAGCCTGGCAAGCTGAGTCTAGGTGAGGGCCGCCGTTTCGCTGAGTTCGTGGATTTTGCGGCGATCTCTTCGTTCGCTCACGCCTCTTCCAGGTTCTTCAGCCGGGCCGGTTTGCCTTCGTAGGACCGGCGGTGAAGAATCTCCACCCCATGGCTAGTCGGTTTCAGCGTCTTTGCCATGTCAGGCCTCCTCATAAGTGTGCTTCGCCGGATCCGCCTCAAGCCGCTTCTTGCTCTAGACGGCGTGATCGATCTCTTTCGGCGGGACCACCCGCTCTTTCACAAGACCGTGAGAAACCACCGGCCGCAAGCGCGCCGTGAAAAAAGTACAGGATCCGATGGTGAACGCCTCCCAGGCTGACGCGCAGTTCGTAAATGCCGTCGCGCAGGAAGTCCGCTTCGGGTCGATTGTCCTGCACTTTCGCCGGTAACTTGTCGAACCACTCGATGAATGAAGCCTAATCGTGGGCAGGAAGAAAGATTCACACGGTGCCCATGCGTTCCGAGGCGGAAAAGCAAGGCGGACTCCGCTGAAGACGGTATAGGCGGGAACCGACGCTAACTCTATGAAACGTTTTGGTGGACCTGGTGAGATTCGAACTCACGACCTCTTCCATGCCATGGAAGCGCGCTCCCAACTGCGCCACAGGCCCATGGTGCGTTCCTTTGAATATACCACGGCGCATGCCGGATTGACATGCCGCTCGCCCGCTTGCCTACAATGGTATGATGCCTCGCAGGCGCGCGCTCGCGCTCACTCTATTGCTCTGCCTGTCGGCGCTGGATTTCTCCGCGTGCTTCGTGCGCCGGCGCATCATTACGCGGCGCGGCTCAAAGGCCACGCCGGTCCTGCTGACAGCCGATAAACAGGCCCTCATCGACCGCATTGCCAAGCAATATGAGGCGGTCCACAGTTTCAACGCTACGGTGGACATGGTGCCCGCGCTGGGCAGTTCCGAGAAAAGCAAGATCACGGAATACAAGGATGTGCGCGGGTATGTTCTGTTCCGCAAGCCGGCGGATATCCGCATCATCGGCTTATATCCAGTGGTACGCAACAAAGCGTTCGACATGGTTTCGAACGGCAAAGACTTTCGCTTGTACCTGCCCTCCTCGAACCGCTTCGTAGTGGGCTCCAACGAACTCATCGCGCCATCCAAGAACAAGATCGAGAATCTCCGCCCGCAACACTTTCTGGAAGCTCTGCTGGTGGTGCCCGTGCAACCCGGCGAGAAAGCCGAGATCATGAATTACACCGACGAGGACAATGCCGACTACATTCTGCACCTGGTTCACGAACAGCCGGATGGAGCGCTGGTGCCCTCGCGCAGCATCTGGTTCAACCGCATCAACCTGCACATGGCGCGGCAGCTTGTTTTCGATCCGGCCGGGAACATCCTGACAGATGCGCGCTATAGCGACTGGCAGAACTACGACAGCGTTCCCTTCCCCAAGACCATCGACATTACGCGGCCGCAAGACGAATATGCCGTGGTGCTGACGTTGGTGAAGGTGGAGATCAACCGCGGCGTCTCCGACGATAAGTTCGTGCTGGTGCAGCCCGAAGGAACCGTACTTCAGGTGTTGGGCCAGCCTGCGCCGGCACAAGCCCCACCGCCGCCCCCCGCGAAGGGAAAGAAGAAAAAAAAGTGACGGTCAAGCTGGTTATCGAGAACTTGAAGCACAAGCCCATGCGCAGTTTGCTGAGCATGTTTCTGATCGCGGTGCCGGTGACTTTGATTCTGTGCCTGGTGGGCCTGAGCCGCGGCATGTTGGCGGACTCGGCGCGGCGCGCGCGCGGCAGCGGCGCGGACATTATCGTGCGGCCACCGGGATCGTCGTTGCTGACCCTGAGCGGCGCCCCCATCCCGGAGAAGATGGTCGATTTCCTGGGACGGCAGCCGCATGTGGCCCAGGCTCTCGGCATGATTACGCACCCGGTCACCAGCGCGACTTTTGTGATGGGCATCGATCTGAACACGTTCAACGGCATGAGCGGCGGATTCAAGTACCTGGAAGGCGGCCCGTTCCAGGATCCCAACGACCTTATCGTCGACGAATACTATGCCCGCCAAAACAAGCTGCATGCGGGAAGGTATGTCACAGACATTCTCAACCACCGGTGGCGCGTTGCAGGGGTGGTGGAAGGGGGCAAGCTCTCTCATCTGATCGTGCCCATCCGCACACTGCAGGATTTGGCCGGATACACAGGCAAGATCAGCCTGATCTATGTGAAAGCCGATAAAGCCGGCGATATACCGGTGGTGATGGCGGAACTGAAGGCGCTGCTGCCCGAGTACAACATCTACACCATGGAAGAGTTCACCTCGCTGCTGACGGTGGAGAACGTGCAAGGCGGCGCGCTGAGCACTTTCATCAACGTGATGGTGGGCATCGGCGTGGTGATCGGGTTCGCGGTAGTGCTGCTTTCCATGTACATGGCCGTGCTGCAGCGCACGCGCGAGATCGGCATCTTGAAGGCGCTGGGCGCTTCGCGCTGGTTCATCCTGAAGGTGATTCTGGCCGAGGCCGTGATCATGGGGCTCGGCGGGACCATAGTGGGAATCGGGCTGAGCTTCGCCGCGCGCGCCCTTATTCTGGCGCTGTATCCGGCCTCGCTGACGCAGGCCATCACGCCGGACTGGTGGCCCATCGCCGGCGCGATCAGCCTGGTGGGGGTGTTGCTGGGCGCGCTCTATCCGGGGTTAAGCGCCGCCGCGCAGGACCCCATAGAGGCGCTGGCGTATGAGTGATCCGCTTATCGAGATCCGCGGCTTGCGCAAGGTGTATCGTGTGGGCAAGGTGGACGTGGCGGCGCTGCGCGGCGTGGACCTGGATGTGGCGGCGGGCGAGTTTCTGGCGATTGTGGGGCCATCGGGATCGGGTAAGTCGACTTTGTTTCACATCATTGGCGGGCTCACGCCGGCGACCGAGGGCAGCGTGCGCATCGGCGGGCAGGATATCTCGTCGTTGAGCGACGCCGGGCGCACACAGTTGCGCAGAGACAAGGTAGGCTTCGTATTTCAGAAGTTCAATTTGTTGCCGAACCTGACGGCGGCGGATAATATCGCCATCGCGCGATACATCGCGGGGCGTGACCGGAACGCGGATCCCGGCTTCGCGGAAGCGCTCAAGCTGCTGGGCATTTCCGAGCGCCTCGATCACAAGCCCGCGGCACTTTCCGGAGGCGAACAGCAGCGCGTGGCGCTGGCGCGCGCGATTGTGAATCACCCGGCTATCCTGCTGGCCGACGAACCGACCGGGAACCTGGATAGCGAGAATACCGTGGCCGTGCTGGATGTGATGCGCGACTTGAACCGGCGGCTGGGACAGACGATTTTGATGATCACGCACAATCCGGAAGCGGCGGCGTTTGCGCATCGGACGGTGCGGATGCGGGATGGGCGGATTGTTGGGTAGCGGCTATTCCAATCGGCGGACTTCGGGGATGGCGGCGTGCAGCGATGGCGTGCAATGCGGTGGCGGGGTGGCATTCGGACGGCTCCACTGAAAGAACGTCGCCGCCGCCGGCGCGATTTGTTCGTCAATGCCTGGCTCCCGACGATAGGTTTGGTTCTCGTCCACGGGCCTGCCAGTTAGGCAACGAATCCAGGTTTCGATACTCCACTTCGGGATGAGGTGGGCGATTTTTTCACCAGGCCTCCGCGCAGCGCGGTCGTGGAACTGTTGTCGACGTCGCTCGACGCTACCATCGTCGGCGTCGATTGATACTACAAGGGCCGTCTCGGCACGGGCAGACCTCAAGCGGTAGGCTGCGACGGCCTCACCGTACCGATCGAGAACCCACTTCGATCCAGACCCCTCTCCGCCAGGCACGGGTTCAAATTGGAGGTCGCGAGGGGTGTATCCGAGTTGATAGAGGTAACGGCGGACGAATCGGTGTTGGCGCTTGTCCTCTATAAGGACAACGACCTGAGAAGCTCTACCCATGGTCCCAGCCGCGCGCGACCAGCTCGGCTGGCGCCAGGCCCGAGTCCGGTTCGTAGTGGAAGTCCTCCACCCGAACTGACCCGATCCCATCGCGAACGAACCGAACGCCTCCGCTGGTTGCCCACTGATTGATGAGTTCGGGATGATGCGAAACGATGAGGACCTGTCCGCCGCGATCGTCAACCATATCCTCCACCGCTGTCAGCCATGGCTGAATCTCGCGCAGCGAGATGAAGTTGTCCGGCTCATCGAGGACGACGGTGTTTCCCTTAGGTAAGACGAAATGCAGAATGGCGTACAGACAAATCAGGCATCGCTGGCCTTCGGACAGCTCAGTAAGATTGAAAGCCAGCTTCGTTCCGCCACCGATGAAATCCGCCACAAGCACTTGCGCGCCGCCTGCCGGCGGAAGTTGTAGGTCGGCGAATCCATCGAGGGTCTCCTGCAAGCTCGCGACCAAGGCTTCCTTCTCCTCGGAAAACTGCTCGACGTGGTACCTATACCACGATGCAATGTTCGAAAGATCAAAGCTGGGATTCGGCTCGGCCGTCTTTGACAGAGGCTCCATTGCGAATGGGTTTATGCGAAAGCAGACGATGCCGCGAAGCCAACGCCGGAATCGCGTCAAATTTTGGATATCGTTATTTTGTGGAACCGAGGCGAGTGCAGAGCGGTACCAGTCAATCTGGTAGCGGGGTCCCAGTTCAAGAGAGTCATCGTAAAGCTGCACCCACCCGTTTCGGAACTCAAAAATCGGCCTGCCGCCAAGGTGGACAGTCTCTGTGGCCACACGCGGCCCTTCTCCTACCGGTTCAAATACTACTCGATAGACGTAGCGACCACTATCCAAGGTCGCTTCAAGCTCGAAGGTCTGCTCTTTTTGGGCCAACCATCTTGTCTTCTGATTCAATAGCGGAAGACCGGAGATGTCTTCGCCCCGCACAATGAAATGACGCAACCAAAGCAATGCCTCGATCAACGACGATTTACCGGAGCCGTTCGCGCCGAGAATGAGCTGCGTCCGGGCGGGGCGGTATTCAAATTTGACGAAACACCGGAAATTGTCGATGTAAAGGCGAGTTAGCATCTGACTCAATTCTATTTGAAGATGTCCGCAACGAGCAGACAGTCCGCGCCGAATAGTGGCAGGGGAATGCAGTCCGCAGTTGTGTATGCCGCGACTTTTCCATCGGGCGCAAACGCGGTGGTGGTTTGGGCCGTGTCGTCAACGACCCAAAAATCCTGGCAATCATTCGCGAGACATAGAGCAGCGCGCTCGCGTAATTCCGGCCAAGTGTTAGAGTCGGACTTGAGTTCGATGACCATTTCCGGTGAACCGTGCAGGTTGTCGTCCGGATCGATGGCATCCCACCGCTTCCGGGAAACAAAGGCCACGTCCGCTGCGCGCAGATCGAACTGCGGTACCGCGCGGAAGGGCATCTCGATGCCGACTACGCCGAGATCCCGGGCTCTCGTCTCCAAGAGGCGTTCCAGTTGTTTCTGCAGCTTATAGTGACTAGCCTTCGGCCGCGGCGAGGTGACGACTTCGCCGCGATGCAACTCGTGCAGCCAAGGCCCGTCGTCGAGAGGTAACTCCCGGAACTCTTCGACAGTCACGCCATGCCCTTCTTTAGGAACTTCACGCCCTCGAAGGCGATGGATTCCGGGGAGGGGGCGATGTCGCGCCAGATGGAGGCGGCGGCAGAGAGTTCGCCCAGGGCGAAGCCGAAGCTCTCGATGGTCAGCCAGCCATCGTAGTGGATGTCGCGGAGGGCTTGGAAGACTCCCGGCCAGTCCACGTGACCGGTTCCGGGAATGCCGCGGTCGTTTTCGCAGGTGTGTACGTGCTTCAGGTGCGGGGCTGCCGTGCGGTAGGCGGCGGCCACGTCCTTCTCTTCGATGTTGGCGTGGAAGGTATCGAACAGGATGCCGACGTTCGGATGGCCGATGGCGTCGCAGAGCGCGACCGCGTCGGCGGCGGTATTCAGGAAGTAGGTCTCGAAACGGTTCAGTGGTTCAAGGGCGATGGTCACGCCGTATTCGGCTAATGTCGGCCCGATGGATTGGTAGCAGTCCACGGCGCGCTTCCATTCGTCATCGGTGCGGCGGCGGCCGGTCATCAGGCCTACCGGTGAGTAGAGCGGTCCGGCGATGATTTTGGCGCCCACTTCGGCGGCGGCTTTGGCGCAATCCTGCATGTGGACGCGCGTTTTTTCGCGCACCGCGGCGTCATCGGAAATCATGTTCAGGCCGCCGGACAGGATGGAGCAGATGGTGCATTCGAGATCGTTGTCGGCCAGGCCACGGCGGATATCGGCGGTCGCGAATTGCGCAGGTTGGAAGAGTGGCACTTCCACGCCATCGAAGCCGGCAGCTTTGATGGCCGGTAGCAGAGGCAGGTTGGAGCGATCGAAGTTGGCCGTCCAGATGAAGGTGTTCACGCCGAATTTCATTTGGTGAGACCCTCGGCGTCCGGGTTGCGTGGACCGAAATGTTTCAGCATCACCAGATTTTCTTTGTCGCTGTGATTGGTTACCAGCAGGCCTTGCTGGGCGGCCGCGGCGCTCACGAACAGTTCGTCCTTAGTCATCTCACCATAGCGGATGAGTGATGGCGTCTCCACATCCATCTTGCCCGCGGAACCCCAGCCCTGCACCACGATCAGCCCATAGGCTGCCGCATCGTGAATCACCGCCGAACGGCTCGGAAACACGGTCAGCTCTTTCGCGGAATAGTGCGGCGTGGAGTAACTGACCCACTTCTCGCAGTAGCCGCATTCGGCCATTTCCCGCTCGCCGTGCACGGGCTTCGGATGGAAAAGGCGGTGCTTGGCGAATTCGGGATCGACGTTGGCTTCCCAATCGAGCATGCCGACGATGTAGTCCAGGTCGTGATGATGCTCCGGCGGCACGTCTTTAACCAGCAGGTCCCAGGGCACGGCGCGGCCTTCCACCATGGATTGGAACATGCCGAACACGTCCGAGTTCACTTGCGGCTCATAAGTGACCAGCGACCCGGGCGCGTGCAGAATGCCGGCATCGATCTGCCATCCCGTGCCGGGCTGCAGGCGGTAGGCCTTGGAGTGATACAGAATGCCGTTGTCGCCCTGGTTCCAGCGCTCCAGGCACCGGCGCACATCGTCCGGCGTGGTGCCGGGTTCGAGGCCCATGAAGGTGTAGGGGAAATTGTTGTCTTTGAAATTGTATTGCGGCGGAAAATAGTAGGCCTCGGGCTTGCCCTTCTGGCCGACCTTTTTGGCGTGCTCGTCCAGTTGGTGCATGTGGTGCGGAATGGGGCCCAGGTTGTCGAAGAATTTGCAGAGCACGTTCCAGCCGCCGTATTGCGACATGACTTCGGCGCCCAGGATTTGGTCGCCGATTTCTGAGACGGCATCGCGCAGGAGTATGCGCTGGCCGTCGATGGCGATGTAGCTGAGGCCCTCGTCGGGCGGCGTGCCGGGGCCGTTGGCGGCCTGGGTGGTGGAAGAGAACCAGCGTTCGTCGATGCCGCCGCGGTGCGCGCCCAGGGCGTAGAGATCGCGGGGATCGAGTTTTAAGCGGCCGCCGGGCATCAGGAATGAGCGCGGCACCCAGCACGGTGCGAGTCTGAGGACGCCCTCGTTGGCGGAAAGGGCTTCTTTTACTAGCGAGATGTTGGGCATGGGTTATTTGTTCGGGAGCACCTTCAGGACGATCGGCTCGGAAGCGTATTCGTTCTGCTGGTCGGCTCGCGTTTCGATGTTACCAGATAGCACGATAGGTTGAGCGGCGGGGGCGGCGTTGGCGAGCGCCTGCAAGGTGAAGGTGACATGATTTTCGTTTTCGTGAATGAGCACGCCGTTCAGCCCAACATCGGTGACCAGTACGCCGGGCGGCAGGTTGTAGATTTCCACGGGGACGCGTCCGCCGAAATTGTTGTGTCGTTCGATGGCGACTTCCACGGTGGCGGTTTTGCCGGGCTGCAGCACCACCTCGCGGGTTTTGGCCTGCATGGTGATATCGGGATTGGGCATCAGGGCGAGGAGCTTCAGCTTGTCTTCGGGGCTGGCCTCGTGCTTGCGGCTGCGCACGTGGAGCGGGACAGCCTTTTCGAGATGGGCATCCGCGGAGGCGCTGAGGAGGAGAGTCGTGCTCACCTGGCCCGGTTCGATGACGCCTTTAGTGGCCGAGAAACCGGCGGGCAGTTCTTCGATCGCTACATCGATGGGCCCGTCGAAATCGTCGAGCCGCAGCGCGGTGACGGTCACAGGGATGCGCCCGCCGACGGGCACGTTGGGATTGCGCGGTTCGACGCTCAGCTTGAAATCGGGGGCTGGAGGACGCACTGTGAGGCGGTAGGCGTAGTCATCACCATGCATGCCGCGCACGTCGCGCAGGCGCACGATGTAGTCGCCATCGGCCGGCGCGGTGAAGCGCAGGCGGGAATCCTTGCCGTAGCCGGGGCCGCCATCGTCGTTGCGATAGGGCAGGTGCACGACGGGCATGCCGTTGCTCACGAAGGTCGCGCCCGCGGGATGTATCCGCACCTTATATACAGGCGTGTCGATGGCGTGCGCTTCGGGGGTGGTATCGAGCAGGCCGAGGCGCTGGCCTTCGAAGGAGTCGAAGCGCATGTCGTCATCGGGGCCGCGCGGCATGGCGGCGATGCGGATCAATTCGCTGCCCACCATGATGGTGTCGCCGACGGCCATGCCGGTCCAGGAGAGGATGCGGATGCCGCTGCCCGAGGAACTGGGGTCGTTCAGCGTCACGGCGGTGGCCAGTTCGCAGCGAATGGTGGCGCGCTCGACGGGGTTGCCCTTGAAATCCAGGATTTCGAGCACGGAATCGAGCGGCGAGCCGAGGCGGCTGGCGTTCACTTCGAATACCAGCTTCTCGCCTTTATGCGCTTTGAAGTGAAAATCACTCTTTACGGCGGAGAGCTTGCCGTTTATGGTAACCGGAGGTTGGATGGACTGTACGGCGGCGGCTTCGACTTCCGGTTCGTCGCCTACGGCCAGCTTCAGCTTGTTGAACGTCTTGCCGGCTTTGACTTTGGGCCGCAGTATGATCGACGATTCGTCTTCGGGTGACGGTTCGCCGGGGACTGTGACGGGGCCGGTGGGGAGGTTGAATCCGGTGAGCGCGATTTGCGCGGTCTTGCCTTTTTGGACGCCCAGGGGATAGGCCGCCAACGCCAGCGGGAACTTGCCCACCTTGATGCGATAGAAGTGGCGGGGGCTGCCGGCTTCTTCGTAGTCCGCGATCTTGATGTAGTATGCGCCGGCCTTGTCGAAACGGTGCGCGAAATACTGCGCGGAGCGGCCGCCTTCGAGGCCGTACTCGTGGACCAGGTTTTGATCGGCATCGTAGATGCTCACCACCGGCTGCAGGGCGGAGCCGAGCATGGCCGCGCCGTTTTCGAAAACCAGTTGTTCGCCGGCTTGCACCGTAACCTTGTAATAATCGACGTCGCCGGGTTTCGAGATAGCGCCTACCAGGATGGCGGGGGTGAAGACTTCGACGGCTTCGTCGGGCGTGTCGTCGGGTTCGCGGTCGGCGCTTTCGCCGTAGTAGGGCTCGATGAGGAAGCGGGCGGCAGGACTGGTGCCGAGGGGCGTTTGCAAGCGGAAATCGACGGGGCCGATGTCGGCGTCCGGGCTGATGTCGAGTTCGAGGGTGACTTCGTTGCGCGGAGGGAGGGGGCCGAGATCGACGGTGGAAATTCCGCCGTTCGAACCCAGGCGGACATCGGAGGCGTCGGGGAGTTCCTTGATGCGCAGGATGCGGGCGGTGACGCCGGGTTCGCTGAAGAATACGGCGCTGGCTTTGGCCAGGTTGAGGCCTTCTACGGTCAGTTCGGTGGTGGCGCCGCGGGGGACACCGCGTGGGGAGACGGAGTTGATGGTGGGTGGGGTGGTGCGGTTGCCGGTGGGCCAGTCGCTGGTGGTGCTGGCGGCGAAGGCGGGAAGGCCGCAAAAAACAAGCGTCGCCAGGAAGTTTTTCCACCGTGGGGCGGGCAATACTGCCCGCAGCCGGCTTTCAGCCGGCTCTGGCCGCCTAAAAAGGCGGCTGCGGCCATAATTGGCCGCCCCACGCTGCAAGAAGCATGTGGCATTGCGCTTAGTCTGGTTCGGCACGATACACCTCATAGGAGCCGTCG
>Ga0302325_10016460_pt1 | contig 15662 bp, 16 predicted proteins | sample Palsa_T0_2_FD_201948 | JGI IMG/M metagenome (GOLD analysis project Ga0302325, IMG submission 201948) | Peat permafrost microbial communities from Stordalen Mire near Abisko, Sweden - Palsa_T0_2 | ecosystem: Environmental > Terrestrial > Soil > Palsa > Peat permafrost | place: Sweden: Abisko...
AGTCGGAGACCTGGGCGGCGCAGTGCACGACGAACCTGCACCCTTCGGCGGCCCGTGACAGCGAGCCCGCGTCGGTCAGGTCGCCGACCGCGATCTCGACCGGCAGCGACTCCAAGAGCGTCGTGTCGCTGCCCGGACGGACCAGGCAGCGAATCTGATGACCGTCGCCCAGCAGCCGTTGGGCGACGTGGCTGCCGATGAAGCCGGTCGCGCCGGTCACCAGGCAGGCGTCGTCGCCGGCGGGGTCGATCCGCCTGCCCCGCGGCGGCATGATCGCCGGCAGCGTGTCCTCCACGCCGGCGCGCGAGCGCCGGGTCAAGGTGGCGGTGGCGATGTCACGCACGACTCCCCAGTTGTGGCTGCCCGAGCCATGGACGTCGGCCAGGACGTGCTCGAAACGCTCGAGAAACAGGTTGACCTCGTCCTCGGTGATCGTCAGCGCCGGCAGCAGCTTGATCACGTCGTTCTTGCCCCCGGCCATCGTGATCACGTGGTGGTCACGATGCAGCGGGATCACGATCAGCTGCGGGAACAGGCCGCCTGAGGCCATGTGGATCAGCCGCCAGTTGAGCTTGCCGGTGCGGCTCGACGGCTGACCCAGCTGGACTCCGACGATCAGGCCCGAGCCACGCACGTCGGCGACCATCTCGTAGCGGCTGCCGAGCCGACGCAGGCCGTCCACCAGCAGCATGCCCATCCGCTCGGCGTTGGCGACCAGCTGGTCACGCTCGATGATCCGCAGCGACGCCAGGCCGGCGGCCATCGACAGCCGGTTGCGCCCATAGGTGGACTGGTGCACGAAGCAGCGCTCGAGCGTTCCCACGGCGCGCTGGAAGATGTCACGACGGGTGACCATCGCCGCCACCGGCATGTAGCCGCCGCTGAGCGCCTTGCCGATCGTCACGAAGTCGGGCGTCAGGCCGTAGCGATCGAGCGCGAACATCGTTCCGGTCCGCCCGAGCCCGGTCTGGACCTCGTCCAGCGCGAACAGCGTGCCGTATTTGTGGCACAGCTCCTGCACACCCTGCAGGTAGCCGGGCGGGGGCATCCGCACGAGATTGCCCTGAATCGGCTCGGTGATGAACGCGGCGACGTCGCGTTTTCTGAGCTCGGTCTCGAGCGCGTCCAGATCACCGAACGGGACCCGGCCGCAACCGGGCAGCAGCGGCTCGAACCCCTCCTTGAAGAACTCGTCGCCGATCAGCGACAGCGGGCCGATCGTGACGCCGTGGTAACCGCCGTCGCAGGACAACAGCCGCGGCCGGCCGGTCGCCGCGCGCGCGAACTTCATCACCGAGTCGACGACCTCGGCGCCCGAGCTGCCGAAGAACGTCGCGTCAAGCGACGCGGGCAGCAGCCCGGTCAGCTCCTGGGCCAGCATTCCGGCGAGGACCGAGTAGTGGATCTGGACGCCATCGGTCAGATCGGCGGCAAGCACCGCCTGGAGGGCGTCACGCACGTCGGGGTGGCTGTGCCCGAGGCTCGCGAACCCCTCGCCGGTGTGGAAGTCGAGGTACCTTCGGCCCTCGGTGTCGTAGAGCCAGGAGCCGCGGGCGTGCACGAAGCGCCGGTCGAAGCCGATCACGTGCAGCATGTCGACCAGCGAAGGGTCCAGGTACCGCGAGGCCAGCGAGTTGGTCTCCTCGGCGCGCGCGAGCGCCTCGTCGAGAATCCCGAGCGAGTCCGTGGTGGGCGCGACGGTACTGGTCGTCTGCATCAGCTCCGCATCCATCGAAGAGGTCGTTGGGGTGTATGGGCGGCTCGGACCCGGCGCACGGGCCGGTCACTGCGAGCGCGTCGGCGGCCGAGGATACCCGGGCGACCACCGAAAGCGCGAATCGCCGCACCGAGAAAAGAATTAATGCGATCCTGCAGGACAGATGATGCTCGTTCCCGGGGGCGGGGCGCGGCCAGACCCAGGCTCGCGACGCCCTCAGATGCTTCGCCGTGCGCGCTTCGTGCTCGCCGGGCTGGTCGCTGCGACGATCGTGTCGCTGGCGCTGGTCGGCGCGGGTGCCGGACCCGCGGGCGCACAATCGCCGCCGCCGACGGTGCCCTCGGCGACGACGCCCGCGCCGGCACCGGCGCCGACGACGCCCGCGTCGCCGTCGCTGATCACGCCGCTCTCGACCTACCTCCCGGCGACCGTCGCGGTCTCGACCACCGGGAAGCTGCGGCCGATCCCGTCAAGCTTCCTGGGCTTCTCCACCGAGTACTGGTCGCTGCCGGTCGACTCGCAGTACCCGTCGCTGTTCGGGCGGATCCTGTCCGACCTGAAGGTGCCCGGCCAGGGGCTGGTGCTGCGGATCGGCGGCAACTCCGCCGACCAGTCCTTCTTCGACCCGGCGGTGACCTCGTACCCGGGCTGGGCGTTCGGGCTGACGACCAAATGGATGCAGAACACGGCCGAGCTGGTCGCGGCCAACCACCTGCACGTGATCCTCGACGTCAACTACATCACCGGCACCCCGCAGCTTGCGGCCGGGCTGGTCGCCGAGGCCGAGCGGGTGTTCCCGGCCGGGTCGATCATCGGCATCGAGATCGGCAACGAGGTCGATCTCTACACGCAGGCCGGCTGGAAGGCGCTCGTCGGCAGCTCGACCGTCGGCTCGTTCAGCGAGTCCGACCTGCCGGCGACGATCACGCCGGAGAGCTACACGACCGGCTACGCGGCCTTCGCGCGGGCGCTCGCTCCGGTCGCGCCGCACGTGCCGCTGCTGGCGCCGGCGCTGGCGCGCCCGGCCCAGAGCGTCAACTGGATCCAGGCGCTGGAAGAGAAGAAGCCCCATCAGGGCCTCGGCGAGATCACCGTGCACGAGTATCCCTACGGCGACTGCAACGATCCGTCCGGCGCGGCGTACCCGAGCGTGGCGAAGCTGCTCAGCCCTCAGGCGGTGGACGCGATGTACTCGTCGATCCGGCCGGCCGTGGCGGAGGCGCACCACGGGCACCTGCCGCTGCGGCTGACCGAGTTCAACTCGGTCACGTGCGGTGGCGTCAACACGGTCTCGAACTCGTTCGCGACCGCGCTGTGGGCTCCCGGCGCCATCTTCGAGATGCTCTCGGCGGGAGCCTCGGCGGCGGACCTCCACCTGCGCACGACGCCGATCAACGCGCCGTTCGTGTACCAGAACGGCGGCGTCAGCGTGCGGCCGCTGCTGTATGGCCTGATGCTGTTTCAGCGAATGCTCGGCCGCGGCGCGCAGCTCGCCGACGTCCAGGTCAAAGCCGGACAGGGGCTCGGGCTGACGGCCTGGGCGGTGAAGCTCGGCTCGGGCCAGATCAACGTGCTGCTGCTCGACAAGGACCGGCGCGGCGCGCGCGTCACGCTGAAGGTGCCGGGGGCCGCCAAGGCGACCGTGCAGACGCTGATCGCGCCGTCGGCCAACTCGGTCGGCGACGTCACCCTGGAGGGCCAGCAGCTCGACGCCCAGGCCCAGTGGCAGGGTCCGAGACGGCCTCCGACGATCACCGGCTCGGGCGGCACGCTGCACGTGCGCGTGCGAGGTATCAGCGCCGCGCTCGTCTCGATCCCAGCGCCCTGAGCCGAGCGCCGGTGCCGACGGCGTAGCCTTCGGCTCGCTCGCGTGCTCCAGATCGTCCTTGCCCTGCTCGCCGCGCTGCTGTTCGCGCTCGGCTCCGTGCTGCAGCAGCGAGCCGGGCTGACGGCGCCGTCGCACGGCCCCGAATCCAGCCTGGTGCTGCGGATGGCGCGCCGCCCGCTGTGGATGCTCGGGTTCACGATCGACGTGATCGGGTTCGTCGCGCAGGCAGCCGCGCTGGGAGAGGGCCGGCTCGCGGTCGTGCAGCCGCTGCTGATCTCAAGCGTCGTGTTCGCGTTGCCGCTCGGAGCGGTCCTGACCGGGCAGCGGATCGGCCGCCAGGAGCTGCTGTCGGCGCTGGTCGTCGTGCTCGCGCTGGTGGCGCTGCTGGAGCTGGCGCGGCCGGCCGGCGGGCGCAACCACGCGCCGGTCACCCAGTGGCTGGTCGCCTTCGGAGCCTGCGCGGTCGTCGCGGCGCCGCTGGTGCTGGCGCGTGACCGAGGCACCTCGTCACAGCGCGCCGTGGTCGTCGCCGCCGCAGCGGGGATCCTGTTCGCGCTCTCGGCCGCGCTGACCAAGGCGACGGTCGGCGAGCTGCACGACGGCTTCGTGCACCTGCTCACGAGCTGGCCGCCATATGCGCTGGCGGTCGTCGGCTACGCGTCGCTGACGCTCAACCAGATCGCGCTTGACACCGGTCGGCTGGCGGCGGTGATCACGGTCTCGACCGCCGTCGACCCCGCCACGAGCATCGTCCTCGGGCTGACGGTGTTCGAGGAGTCCCTGAACGGATCCGGGCTGGCTCGTGCGGGGGCGCTGGTGGCGCTGATCGCGGCGCTGGGCGGGATGGCGGCGCTGGCGCGCGCGGGCAGCGGATCGGCGGGCCATCCGGGTGGACTGAACCCGCCTGCGCCCTGAGGCCGTCGTAGACGGCCAGTGGTTCACTGTCAGGTGAACGCGCCGACGCCGGTGATGTCACGCCCGACGATCAACGTCTGCATCGTCTCGGTGCCCTCGTAGGTGTGGATCGCCTCGACATCGGCCATGTGACGGATCACGTGGTTTTCGAGCAGGATCCCGTTGCCGCCCAGCATGTCCCGGGCCTCCGCGCATACCTGCCGGGCTTTACGGGTGTTGTTGAGCTTCGCCAGCCCCGCGATCGTGTCCGACAGCTGCCCGCGCTGGGCCAGGCGGCCGATCTGCAGGCAGTAGAGCTGCATGGCCGTGACCTCGGCCAGCATCCGCACGAGCCGGTCCTGGACGATCTGGAAGCTGCACAGCGGCCGGCCAAACTGCTGCCGGCGCTTGGAGTAGGTCAGCGCGGTCTCATACGCCGCCACCGCGTGACCCAGCGCCGCCCACGCGCAGGTGCTGCGCGTGCCGGCGAGCACCTTGCCGGTGTCCTTGAAGGTGTTGGCGCCCGGCAGCTTGTTCTCGACCGGCACGCGCACGCCGTCGAGCGTGATGTGGGCCTGCCAGATCGCGCGCAGCGAGCCCTTGCCCTCGAGCACCCGGGCGTCGTATCCCGCCGTCGGCGGCTCCACCAGGAACCCCTGGACCTTGCCGTCCTCGCCGCGGGCCCAGACGACGGTCACGTCGGCGATGCTGCCGTTGCCGATCCATCGCTTGGCGCCATCGATCACGTACTCGTCGCCGTCCAGGCGGGCCGTCGTCTCCAATGCGACCGAGTCAGAGCCGTGGTCGGGCTCGGTCAGCGCAAACGCGCCGATCTTGCGCAGCTTGGCCATCTCGGGCAGCCACCGGGCCTTCTGCTCCTCGGACCCGAACAGCGCGATCGACTTCATCGCGAGGCCGGACTGGACGCCGACCACGGTGCCCAGGCTGCCGTCGCCGCGGTTGAGCTCCATGTGCATCAGCCCGCAGGTGATCGGATCCAGGCCCGGGCAACCGTAGCCCTCGATGTCCTCGCCGACGATGCCGAGCTCACCGAGTCGCCGGATCAGCGGCCAGGGCAGCTCGGCACGCTCCCAGTAGCCGCCGATCTCCGGCAGCACCTCCTCGTCAGCGAACCGCCGCACGCGGCGCAGGACCGACAGCTGCTCCTCGGTCAGCTGCTCCTGCAGAAAGAAGTAGTCGGTCGAGAGGGCCTCGCCGAGGCCGTCGAACAGCGCCTGCGGATCGGTGGTGGCACTGGTGGTCATGCGATCTCCTCCGGTTCGTGGATCTCGTCGTTTCAGTCGGACGGCGTCGTGGCCCCGGCCGGCGTCGTGGCCTCGGCCGGCGTCGTGGCCTCGGCCGGCGGCTTGATCTCCCGCTTGAGGATCTTCCCGGTCGGGCCCTTGGGCAGCTCGTCGACCGTCCACACGTGGCGCGGATACTTGTACGCGGCGACCTGCTCCTTGACGTAGGCGCGCAGCTCCTCCGGCGTGGCCTCGGCGCCCGGCTTGAGCGCGATCGCGGCCGCGACCTCCTCGCCGAGCTCGGGGTGGGGGAGCCCGATCACCGCCGCCTCGCGGACGGCGGGATGCTCGTAGAGCACCTCCTCGATCTCACGCGGGTAGACGTTGTAGCCGCCACGGATGATCAGCTCCTTCTTGCGATCGACGATGAAGTAGCGGCCCTCCTCGTCGACGCGTCCCATGTCGCCCGTCGTGAACCAGCCGTCGGCGTCGATCGCCTCGGCGGTCGCCTCCGGCCGGCCCCAGTAGCCCTTCATCACGTTGTGGCCGCGGATCGCGATCTCGCCGATCTCGCCGGCGGCCACCGTCTTGCCGTCGTCGTCGATCAGCTTCATCTCGACCCCGCTGACCGGGGTGCCGATCGAGCCGGGCGTCCGCTCGCGATCGGGATGGTTGAAGCTGGCGACCGGCGAGGTCTCCGACAGGCCGTAGCCCTCCAGGATCTTGCAGCCGAACTGCTCTTCGAAGCCGCGCAGCACCTCGACCGGCAACGCCGCCCCACCGGACACGCACACCCGCAGGCTCGAGACGTCGGTCGAGTCGGCCGCCGGGTCGTGCAGCAGAGCCGAGTACATCGTCGGCACGCCCTCGAACACGTTGACGTGGTCGCGCTCGATGATCTGCAACGCCTTGCCCGGATCAAAGCGCGGGATCAGCGTCAGACAGGCGCCTGCCGCGATCGCTGAGTTCAGGCCGCACGTCTGGCCGAACGCGTGAAACAGCGGCAGCGCTCCGAGCACGACATCGCCCTCGCCGATCGCGAACAGGCCGATCGAGACGTCGACGTTGCGCTTGAGGTTGGAGTGCGTCAGCTCCGCTCCCTTCGGAGTGCCGGTCGTTCCCGACGTGTACAGGATGACGGCCGTGTCGTCGGCGCTGCGTTGGACGACCTCGTCGAGCGGCTCGGCATCGGCGAGCTGCTGCTCGAACTCGCCCGGTTCCACAAGCAGGCACTCGACGCCGGCCTCCTCGGCTCCCGCCAGCGCCTGCTCGGCGAACCCGTGCCACGCGATCACGAGCTTCGCCTCGGGATCTGAGAGGTAGAAGCCGACCTCGCGGCGCTTGAGCAGCACGTTCATCGGCACGACCGTCGCTCCCGCACGCAGCACGCCGTAGTAGGCGACCGCGAACTCCGGCACGTTCGGGAGCATGATCCCGACCCGGTCGCCGGGCGCGACACCGCGTGCCCGTAGGAGGCCGGCGAGTCGCGCGGTCAGCGCATCGAGCCGGGCGTAGGAGATGACGACGTCATCGAGTCGCAGGGCGGGGTGGTCGGCGCCGCGAGCGACGGACTCGGCCAGGTTGCAGGCAAGGTTCTCGTTCATGTGAGCTCCGTGTGTCGGTCGGCAGTGAGTGAAGGATCCCCCGGATCGGCGCACCGTGCATCGGAGCGACCTCCGAACTTCACCCGCACGCCGTTGGTTGCGGCATACAATCCGCCCAGGAGGAGCATGCCGTCGAGCCTGAGTCGCGCCCCGCAGTCTGAACTCGCCGGATCCGCCGCTCCGCCCGCCGAGGCGGTGGTGGCGCTGAAGGCGTCGCTGACCGAGCTGCTCGATGATATGTCGACGCGGGCGGCCAAGATCATCTGCACCGAGGTCCCGACCTACCTGGAGGCGAGCGACGCGCTGTTCGACGACGTCCGCGAGCACGTCATCTCGCACCTGTCGACGATCGTCGAGCGGTTCGGCGCCGAGCGCACGATCACTCGTGAGGAGCTGCTGTTCATCCGCGCCCACGCGGCCCGCCGCGTCGGTCGGATCCCGATCGCCGACTTCGTGAACGCGTTCTACATCGGCGAGCGGGTGCTGTGGGAGACGGCGCTGTCGCTGGCCTTCGACGACGGCTCACGGCGCGCGGCGCTGGAGTTCGCAACGCACCTGCCGCGCTACTTCGAGGTTGCCACCACCCACGCGGCCGAGGTCTACCTCGAGGCCGAGGAGCAGCTGGCGGCGACCGGCGAGCGGATCCGGCGTGACCTGCTCGAGGACCTGATCGCGGGAGTGCCGCTGGCGACCGGACCACGGCTGGACGCCGCCCGGACCGCCGGTTTGACGCCGAGCGTCCATTGCGTGGTGGTCTCCGCCATGCCCGCCGAGCCATGCGAGGACGAGCACATGCTCCGTGGCGCGGCCGCCTCGCTGACCCGCGCCGCCGGGACGCCCGTGACGCCGCTGGCGGTCCTGCGTCACGGCGAGATCGACCTCGTCGTGCCGGTGCGAGGCGAGGGCGCCGCGGTCGCGGTCGAGGAGCGGATGACGCGTTCGCAGCAGCGGCTGGCGACGGGCGGGCTGGCGCTGTCGATCGGGATCTCAACGGAAGTCTCGGGGATCGACCAGATCGCCAACGCATACCGGGAGTCGGAGTCGGCGCGGCGGGCGCTCGAAGGCCAACCGGGCGTGATGGCGCTGGCCGGGATGAGTGCGTTCGAGTACCTGACGCTCGGGTCCGACGCGACCGCGAGCCGTCTGATTCCCCCGGCGATCGGGCAGTTCGTCGCCGAAGATGCCGACCAGGGCGGGGCATTGATCCAGACGCTGCGCGAGTACGTCTCCTGCGATCTGAACGCCCGCCGGACCGCCGAGCAGCTGCACATCCACGTCAACACCTGCCACTACCGGCTCGGTCGGATCGCCGAGCGGACCGGCTGTGACCTGCACCGCGTCACCGACCTGATCGAGATCCTGATCGCCGCGCGGCTGCGTCCCGCCGGCTGACACGGGCGAGCAGGAATGCTCGTCCCGCCGGCTGAGGCGGGCGAGCAGGAATGCAGGGGTACGTCTTGACTCTTATCGGGAGACGTACTTAGATACGTACTGCCTCTAACAACTCGTTGCCGCGGGACCGGGGCCGCTCACACGCCAGATAGGCGTGTTTCTCGCCTCGCAACAGGCATCTAACCCGGTGTGGCGTGCGCTCGAGCTCGTGGCCCCTCGCTAGGGGTTGCGGAGCACCAGCGGGAGGAAGATGTCGTCGACGATCTCCTCGAGCGTCTGTTGGGATGGTGGTTGGCGGGTGAGGATCAGCTCGTGGCGGAGGAGGTCGAGGGGGAGCCGGGCGACGCGCGGGCTGATGTCGTGGCGGATTTCGCCTCGGGCCGCGGCTCGATCGAGCACGCCGGCCATGATCTCACCGCCGCCGCGCAGCAGCTGATCGCGGATGTGGTCGAACGCCTCGTCGTCTCCGAGCAGATCGCCGAGCATGCCGATGACGCTGTCGGGGCCGATCTCGGTGATCCGCCCGGCCGCCCGACGCAGGACGGCGAGGGTGTCGCCGCGCAGCGCACCCGTATCCGGGATCGACCCTGACAGCACCGGCTGGCGGTAGCGCATCGCGGCGATCACCAGCTCCGAGCGGTTGCGCCAGCGACGGTAGATGACCGCGCGGCTGGTGCCGGCCCGCTCGGCGACCCGCTCCATCGTCAGTTTGGGATAGCCGGACTCCTGGAGCTCCTCCCAGGCGGCGTCCAGGAGCGCGTGCTCGAGCGTCGCGCCGCGACGGCGGGTGGCGACGGGGCGTTTGGTCTCGACCTCGGACTGCCGTGGGTTGGCCTGGCTCGGTTGCGCTGAAATAATCTTAGGGGACATCTTGACTCTTATACCTCTCCCTGCTTAGATGCGTGTCGTCTCTTATCTTAGCTCTCTGGAGGCATCGCATGTCAACGGTCCCCGAATCGATCCGCACACCGATCCGCACACCGATCCAGGCCGGGCTCGCGCACGAGCGGCCGGCGCGGCGGTGGTGGCCGCTTGGGGTGATCGCCGCGGCGCACCTGATGGCGGTCCTCGACATCACCGTGATGTTCGTCGCGCTGCCGTCGGCGCAGCACGCGTTGGGCATGTCGGTCGGCGCGCGCCAGTGGGTGCTGACCGCCTACACGCTGGCGTTCGCCGCGCTGCTGCTCCTCGGCGGTCGCCTTGCCGATCGGTTTGGCGCGCGGCGGACGCTGGTCGTCGGCGTGATCGGTTTCGCCGTCGCGTCGGCTATCGGTGGAGCGTCGCTTGACGGCGCGATGCTGATCGCCGCCCGCGCCGTGCAGGGAGCGTTCGGCGCCGTGCTGGTGTCCTCGACCAAGTCGCTCCTGGCAACCGTGTACGGCGACGAGCGCGAGCGGGCGCACGCGATGAGCGTCTTCGGCGCCACCCTGACCGCGGGGATGGCGCTCGGCCTGATCCTCGGCGGAGCGCTGACCAGCGGCCTCGGGTGGCGCTGGTGCCTGTACGTCAACGTGCTGGTCTGCCTGCTGGTCGTGCCCGGAGCGCTGCGGGTGCTTCCCTCGATCGCCCCGCGCCCGGCGGTGCGGCTTGACCCGGTCAGCGGCCTGATCTGCTCGGCTGGGATGGTCGCGCTCGTGTACGGGCTCGGGGACGTCGCAGCTACCGGCTGGGGCTCGACTCAGATGATCGGCTCGCTGCTCGCCGGCGTCGCGCTGCTGGCCGCGTTCTTCATCCGTCAACTCCGGTGTGCCGACGGGCTGCTGCCGCCGAGGGTGGTACGCGACCGCAATCGCGGCGGCGCGCTGCTCGCGATGATCCTCAACGGCCTCAGCACGGTCGGGATGATGCTGATCCTCACATACCAGCTGCAGACCGTCTTGCACTACTCGCCGCTGCGCACCGGCCTGACGCTGATCCCGTTCGCGCTCGCCGCGGCCTCCGGCTCGATTGTGATCGCCCGCCGCCTGATGACCCGGGTCGCGCCGCGCTGGCTGATCGCCGCCGGCATCACGCTCAGCGCCGGAGGGCTGGTGCCGCTGCTGGGCCTGACCGCGAGCAGCCACTGCCTGACGTCGATCGTGGTTGCCGAGGTGATCGAGGGGATCGGCACCGGCTTGGCCGGCCCGGCGATCCTCGCCACCGCGCTGCGCGCGGTCGCGCGGGAGGACATCGGCGCAGCGTCCGCGGCGTCAAGCGCGGCCGGCCAGCTCGGCTCGTCGATCGGCGCCGCGCTGCTGAACACCATCGCCGCAACCGCGACCGCCGCCTATCTCGCAGCGCACGCCGCAGCGGCTGCGTCCGCCGCGACCGTCCACGGCTACGCCGTAGCTGCCGGGTGGGGCGCCGCGATCCTGCTCGTGCTCGCGATCCCGCTCGCGTTGCTGATCAACGCGGGCGCCCCTCCACGCACTCCGCAGGCCAAGGCCGGAGGCGCCGGGCGATGACGAGCCGACCCACGAGCGCAATCGCCACGACGGATGCCGTCATCGCGATTCGCGGCCTGCACAAGCGCTACGGCGACCATGAGGCGGTCCGCGGAATCGACCTGGAGGTCCGCCGCGGCGAGATCCTCGCGCGTGGCAGCCGACCTCTACGCGCTGGCCGGCTGGGCCCTTGAGCACGAGCTCGAGCTCGACGACCTGGAGGTGACCCGCCCAGCGCTCGAGGACATCTACCTGCAATTGACCATCGAACCCGACGACGCCGAAAGGAGCTGACCATGATCTGGCTGCTGAAGTTCCTCGCCCGCAAGTGGCGTGAGCTGACGACCAACCGCAACAAGCCGGAGTAGCGCGATGCCGCTGATTCCCGGACGATCGGCCCGCTCACGCGGGCCGATCGTCCTGTGTGCCCACCAGGCGCGCTACGAGCTGCTCACTGCCGGTCGCAACCCCCGCGCCCGGTTCTTCACCGTGTTCTTCGGAGTCGTGATGCTCGTCATCTTCGCCGGCGTCTTTCACGGCCGCACGACCGTCGACGGCGTGCACGTCAAGCTCTCGCGCTACTCCGTCTTCGGAATCCTGGCGATGTCGATCGTGCTCGCCTGCGACGCCAACCTGGTCGCCGCGATCGCGACCCTGCGCGCCACCGGCGTCCTCGAGTGACGCCGCGCCACCCCTGTCCCAGCCGCCGTGTTGATCGGCGGCCAGGCGATCAGCGCCGTGGTGACCGTGGCGTGGGGAGGCGGTGCCGCGGCGATCGCCGTCTGGCGCTTGCGCTGGCTGCCCAGCAGCGCGGCCACATGAGCCTCGGTTGCGGAGGCCGCGCGTGAGCCCAGCTGGTCTGACGGCTCAGCCGGGCGTTCCGAGCCTCCAGGTGTGCAGATCGCCTGCCCACTCCTCGGTCCGGGTCGGATCGACCGCTGAGCCGATCAGCCTCCGATACGTGCCGGAATGGAAGATCAGCGGCTCACCGTCACGGTGCTGGAAGTGCAGTACCTCGCCGATGAACAGGGTGTGGTCGCCGGCTGGGTGAGCGTCGACGACATCGGCGACCACGTGCGTCAGCGCGCCGTCGACCAGTGGCATCCCCTCGGACTCGACGAGCTCGATCGCACCGGCCTGCGGGCGTCCGGCGAAATGCCGGCTGACCGGCTCCTGCTCCCGGGACAGGACGCTGACTCCGTAGCGCCCTGCGCGGAGCAGGATCTCGTGCATTCGGGCGTTGGTGGCGATCGAGACGACGACCAGAGCCGGGTCGAGCGACACCGACATGAAGCCGTTGGCGGTCATCCCGTGCACCAGGTCGTCGACGCGGGTGGAGACGATCGTCACCCCGGTGGCGAACGTCCCGAGCGCGTCACGGAAGCGACGCTGATCGGATCCGATCCCGGACGATCGCGCCGGCGTCGGCGGGCTCATCAGCATGTCCCGACTACGCGAACGGGTGGCCGGGCAGGCCCATCAGGTTGCGACCGAAGCTGGTCAGCGCGTCGCCGCGGCCGAGCACCATGTGCATCGACGCGGCGTTGGCGTCACGCCAGAACTGCTGCATGCCGGAGGTCTCGAACAGCGACATCGCACCCGAGTCCAGGAACAGCTGGTTGGTCAGCTCGGCGCAGGTGCGCGCGATGAACGCCCGCTGCGCGAACATGCGCGCGCGGACGTCGTCGGGCAGGGCTCCGCGGCCGGCCTCGGCCGCGTCCCACATGTCGCGGACGTACTGCAGCATCAGGGCGTGGGCCGCGTCCCACTTGGCGATCGCGTCGGCCAGCGTCAGCTGCGAGTACGGCGCCTCCTGGGCGGCGGTGTGCTCGTAGGCGCGAACACGGACCTTCGTCCAGTGGGTGAACTCCTCGATCGCGCGCTCGGCGACGCCGAGCGAGGTGTAGGCGAGGTGGATCGCCGCCATACCCATGAACGGCAGCTTGAAGACGGTGCCCTGCTCGACGACCTCACCCTGGGGGATGCTGTCGTGGGCGAACTTGGCCAGCTCGAAGATGCGGTGGCGGGGGACGAACGCCCGCTCGAGCACGACCTCGTTGCTGGCGGTCCCGCGCAGCCCGACGGTCCGCCACGTGTCTTCGATCGTCAGCTCCTTGGCCGGGACGAACGCGACGACCGGCCGCGGCGGGTTGGCACCGGGCGGGACGAACGCCAGGCCGGCCCACGAGCACCACTCGACGCCTGAGACGAACCGCCAGCGGCCGGACAGCAGGTAGCCGTCGTCGACGACCTCGGCCTGTCCGCCAGGGACCAGCGAGTCGACGATCAGCCCCGGACCGGAGTCACGCACCTCCTGCTGCAGCTGCTCGTGCGCGAACGACAGGTACCACTGATGACCGGTCGTCAGCCCGTAGAGCCAGCCGAGCGCGGCCGAGCCGCGCGCCAGCTCGCGCCCGACCTCCACCATGGTCAGCGGGTGGGCCTCCAGCCCTCCCATCCGCCGGGAGGTCGCCAGTTGCAGCAGGCCGGAATCGAACAGCGCCTCGATCACGGTGTCGGGCAGGCGTCGGTCGGCCTCGGTCTGGGCGATGTGCTCCCAGGCCAGCTCGCCGAGCGACCGCGCTCGGGCGATCAAGTCGGCATCGCTCAGCTCCTGCACCGGCGCATCGGTCAGTCGATCAGCAACGGTCACGGTCATTCCTCCCTCGGTGGTCATGAGCCTTCGGCGAACGTCGGGGGCGGCGTCGCGCCCCAGGCGCTGAAGGCCTTGGGCAGCTCCGACCAGATCTTGGTCTCGCCCTTGCCGACGCGCGGCATCTCTGCCGAGAACTCCAGCCGGTTACCTCCCGGCGCCCAGAAGAACAGGTAGACGTTGCCGCCGACGCTGTGACGGCCCGGGCCGGTCTCGACCTTGATGCCGGCGGCGCCGAGCCGGTCAGCGGCCTGCTTGAGGTGGTCGAAGGACTCCAGCCGCAGCGCGTAGTGGTGCAGCGTCTGCTGCGGCGGCCCCTTGAACATCGCGATGTCGTGGTGCTGACTGCCGGCGCGGGTCCAGGCGGCGGCGAGCAGATCTGGCTGCGGGCGCATCTCGTCGGAGACCGAGAATTCGAGCGCCTCGGTCAGGAACGCGACGGTCGCGTCGGTGTCGGGCACCTTCAGCGTGATGTGGTCGAAGTCGGTCGGGGCGATGCCGGCGCGCCGGTCGGCCTGGCCCGGGTTCAGGTACGCCGGGCCTGGGTCGGTCACGACCAGTTCGAGCCGCAGGCCGCTGGGGGCTTGGAAACGCAGCGCCTGCGCGACGCTGGAACGAGGATCGCTGATGCGCTCGGCATCGACGCCTCGCTCGGCCAGGCGGACCGCGTAGCGGTCGAGATCGTCCTCGGACTCGACCTCCAGCGCGACCACGCGCACGCCCGTGCCGCCGCCGTGCAGGACGAGGTCACAACGCCCGTCGACCCCGCAGCCGAGGTTGACGTGGTTGTTCTCACGTCCCAGTTCCGTCATTCCGACCACGTCGGTGTGGAAGTCGACCGACCCTTGGAGGTCGTCGACCGCCAACTCGGCGTACGCCACCTGTGTAATGCACACGGTTTTCTCTCTCCTCTTAGATGCCACCGTTGAGAAAGCGCAAATGCGCCCGGTGAAACTCGTCCGGCTTCTCCCACTGCGGCCAGTGCCCCGCGCCCTCGATCACTTCGAGTGCAGCGTCGGGAATCCACTCCCGCAGCAGCTCGGCCTCGTCGACGCCGCCGGTCGGATCGTGGTCGGTCCACAGCAGCAGCGTCGGCGCCGTGATCTGACCGCACCAGCTCGGCGACCACACGTAGGGCTCGCGGTACTCCCAGTTCTGGACGGCGACGATGTTGGTCATCGCGCGCTCGAAGCCCGGTTGTGTGTAGATCGCGAGGCGCAGCGCGACGAGCTCGTCGGTGACCAGCGACGTGTCGTGAAACAGCCACTCGACGCGCGCCCGCACGGTCTCGGGGGACGCTTCGCGCACGGCCTTCAGGCTCGAGTCGCGCACCGCGGCCATCACCTGCGGCTTGTTGGTGATGTTGCCCGGCGTGTTGAGCACGAGCCGGTCGACCCGGTCGGCGCGATGTGCGGCGGTCCAGGCCGCCACCCAGCCGCCGATCGACTCGCCCGACAGGTGGGCGTGCTCGATCCCGAGGGCGTCGAGCGTCGCGACCAGGTGATCGCTCATCACTTCGATCGTGTACGGGCGGTCGGGCTTGTCGGTGTAGCCGTGGCCGATCATGTCGTAGAGGACGACGTGGAAGGACTCCGACAGGACCCGCACGTTGCGAGCGTAGGCCTCGAGATGGCCGCCGGTGCCGTGCACCATCATCAGTGCCGGGCCGTCGCCGGCCTCGAGCACGCGCGTGCGGATGCCCCCGGCGTCGACGAACCGCTGCTGCAGATCGACCCCGAGCAGGTCGGCCCAGATGCTGACGTGGGCTCCGGTCGCGGGGAGCGTCGGCTGGGTTGCGGTCATCGTTCGTCTCCCGGGAGGATCGCGGCGTCGCCGAAGCGGACAAGATGGGCTTCGGCGGCGTCACGGGCGGTGTTGGCGTCGCCGCCGAGGATCGCGGCGGCGAT
>Ga0302325_10016462_pt1 | contig 15661 bp, 22 predicted proteins | sample Palsa_T0_2_FD_201948 | JGI IMG/M metagenome (GOLD analysis project Ga0302325, IMG submission 201948) | Peat permafrost microbial communities from Stordalen Mire near Abisko, Sweden - Palsa_T0_2 | ecosystem: Environmental > Terrestrial > Soil > Palsa > Peat permafrost | place: Sweden: Abisko...
ACCAAAATGTCTCGTTCCAACCCAAATCTCCAACTTCATCACCGATATGAGCAAAGCCTTCCCGGCGTATGCGTATTCCAAAACATTCAAGGTCAACGAAGGTCAATCCAACGAAGTGACTTTCAAATGTCAACTAGCATGCACCAACTGTTCCCTAGAACTGAATCATAAATCCGTGATCGATAACCTCTTTGGAGCAGGTCAAATCGATGGGAGTGTCGATCTCAATATGGGGTTGGAACTAAGTTGCTCTGCAGGCGACAATTGGAAAGACGCCTTCAAGAAAAAGGCTTCCCAACCCCTCCTCTGGGGAATACCAGCATATAAAAAGTATAAGAAGATTTGGCAAGGTTCAGGTCCTTGGTGTTCAGATTTCGCTCTCGGCTCCGCAATGGGCCTGACCTTCGTGCCCTTCAAAGGGAAAATCAGCTTTGGCTTTGCAGCTCATAAGACAGTCAGCATGCCGATACCCGCTCAGGGAGATACAAGCGCCCAAAACGTACAAGGGATGACTTCGGCCTGGGAAGTAACTGTTAATCCTGTCAAGTTTTCCGGATTCGGGCTACCGAGTTTGGCCTTGGGCATAGATCTCACTGCGGATTGGGGTTGGGGCCTGAGTGAAGACACACCACTACTCGATGCTGGGTTAGATTTATATCCCAACTTCACAATGAGTTTCGCCAGTCGGAGTGTGTCGCTTTCAGAGTGGAGCGATCTAGAAGCCAAGGAATGCGAATTGCCTTTCCAAGCATCCGCGGGCGAGAAGCCTTTTGTCTATGTTTCGGCCAAGGGCAAGGATATCTGGGATACGGTTCTAAGTCCTATTGCAGAGCAATGGTCATACACCGCAACCGCGACTTGTTTTGCCAACTACGGTAACACAGCTACACCAGCGACAACACCCCTTGTCACTTCTACCATCCTGCCTACTGTTACCACTCTCCCTTATGTTCGATCTAATTCGACTTTTTCTACAATTACTCGGACTTCGTCGGACGTCGCTAGTTCTACCTCCTCAGATGGCTCCGATCAGATTACCGCGTGGCCCTGGCCTGATCCGACATTTGTTGTTCAGACGGATGATTTCAAGGATCTAGAGGTCACGACTGAACTTGTGGGTACCTCAATCGATGTCTCTGCCCTTCACGATACATTATTACCACCGCTCCCGCTGCAGTTACCACCTCATCAAAAGCGAGCGACTCGGTTTCATCGACTAGCACCAGTCTCTCAGCACTTCCTTCCGTCACCGGCGTATTCAATACAGATGAGAGCTACGGTTATGGACAAGGGGTATACCTCCCCTTGCTTGACTTGGCTAACTCTCTAGGCTTGTGCAGAGGGATACAACTGTCTTAAAGTATGGCCAGTTGAAGTTGCTCAATCCTATATGTGCGGAAAACCTGATCTCACGGACTTCGAAGCCCTCAATATCCCCACTGATTTCTCCCCTCCCATCAACAATGGTATATGGGCATGTACCTCCGAGGCAGTATGTTATCCCACCTGCGGCTATCTCGGAGCGCTCTTCGATCCAACCCAATGGAGTTGCACTAATCCCATTGACAATGCAGTGTGGCAATGTCTCAACGATGACGGCACTGCGACTATTTCTCCTGCTGCCGCCAACTCTGCCACTCAATGTCAGATGGTCTGTCAACCCGGGTTCGATATGAACGACAGTGGGGAGTGTATTGATATTCTCACGGATGTCAAGAATTGTGGTCAAGTGGGATATGATTGCTCCTTCGGATATGACGGATACTACGCCTCTACTCCGGCTTGTGCCATGGGCATGTGTGTCAACTTGTGTCCTAGTGGTTACACTCCTTTTTCAAATCTGTGTTTCGATTACAACACTGACACGTTCAATTGCGGGTCATTTGGACATCAATGTAACGTGGCGAATCAAGAGGTCTGTAAAAATGGGGCGTGTGTACAATGCTATGAGTGTTACGGAACGATATAAACGGGATAGAGGATACCTATGTAAAACTCGCATTGTAAATTATCAACGTTGTTAATATTTAATAAAGGTTTTCAAAATTATGGGGTCGGATGGCCAGGAATGACCTATCTCAGGCTCTGTCAGATCTGATGGTTGAAAGCGGAGATCGTTAGTCGTGAATTGTCGACCCGCAAGATACGGAACCCGCAGCCACTTTTTTCCGGAGTTGACAAATTTGCGTATCGTCGAGTCGCAAATCCATCGCCCAGGGGACATGTTAAAGAATCCAGGACGGCGCCTGATCTCTTTAACAGGAACAGCCCCTCAACGTATCTGCAGACAATGTCAAAGCCGACTTCAGCATTCTACTCCCGCTGAATTCCCCTCTGAAGCTGAAAACTTCGCCGAAAACACTCGATCCCGACCTCAACAGAATGAACCTCGAAGATCACAAAGGCGGCCAATCCAGCATCCCCCGAGACAGCCTCGCAGGTATATTGCGAGACATGAGCAGGACAAGTTGCCGGAATTAGAGTTCATGAGGGCCGTCAGGTCGCGGCCTCAATTTCCTGATCGCCGCCCAACATCGAGCCCAGTGGATTTACCTTCGAAACCTCCGCTCTTACTGGAAAAAGATTTAAATCAAGTCACTGAGGTAAGTTAGGTTGTCTTTGAGTCTAATATTAGGCTATCGGCCTACGTCCGCAGCTATTGGCATCAATGAGCGCTTTCTTAAAATCGCCCTTCGTACCTACCGAAGCGCAGCAAGATCTTCTGTTTTCACTCAAAAAGGAACGTCAGCATACCTTTTTTCGAGCGGAGACCGGATCGGGAAAGTCGTTTATTCTGGCTATGCATGCACTGAATCTCCCTCGATCTTTAAATCGTGGCATTCGTCCTACCACGACGGCTCTCATAATTGTTCCCAATCCAGATCTTGCGGTGCAATACTTCTATTGGATCAAGGCAATCCTGTCCACCTCGATCACGGACCCTGCAAAATTGGCGAGGATTGTTCAGGCGATTTTCAGAACGAATACCGACGATGAACAGAAACAAGAGCAGAAATTGACCGAATTTCCATGTCCTCATGTAATCATCACTACGCCTACAAGGATGTTGGATTTGATCGCGAAGGATCAATCTTTATTCGACTTTGAGAACCTCAAAACAATCATTGTCGATGAAGCCGATGAGATCATTCAACCCCCTGAAAAGGTGGTTATAAAGAAGATTCGCCATCCAACTCCGGGAGAACAACTCCTCGACTGGATCTTCGAAAAACGTAAAGCCGTTTCAGCAACCGAGTTCATGAAATTTGTCGCAACTTCAGCCACATTAACAACATCGTTCAACAGCTTTCTGAGCGAGAAGGAATGGTTAGGAGATACTCCGGTCGATTCCTTTAAAGTGATCTCGCCTTCATCGGCACACTCCACGTCACCCCAAACAGAGCAACACGTCCTTCTGGTTTCCCTTCGAAAGTCATCAATGCCAGAACAACAACCCGACCGAATTCGTATTGCAGCTGCGCGTCTTCCTCATGCTACAATGCATCATAACGTTCGAACTAAACCTCCTCGCGAGAAGGATGAGGAAGCTGAGGCCAAAACACACTATCCTCCGAATTATCTCGCCATTCCCGCCATGCAGCGAGTCCTTCGTGAAACATCTACTACCAAAGCCATGGTACTGATACCCCATGGAGCATCGAAAGCAGACTTCGTCTGGGCATGCCATTATTTCGGTCTGACGGGAGCACAAGAACTCAGATTCTCTCTTTCAGAAGCAGAAAACGGATTTCTAGAGCCCCAATCTGTCAAGGGCGGTGGTCCTACCGTATTCGTTGCATATCCAAAAGACATTCGGGGCCTTGATTTGAAGAGAATCAACATTGTCTTCGTTATGGGCGAGTTTGGAACGGTGGAGGATTACGTTCATATCACCGGTCGCACCGGTAGACATCGACCAGGGGGTTCCGTAATTACCATTCTTGAAGAATCCACGGGAAATCTGTCACAGAAACTGCTCAACATCGCGATCAAATTAGTGCGCTCGGGGTCGAGGCCTTCACTATGGGCGTTGCCCCCGATTGAAGTTGATTTGAAACCTTTGCCAGGTGATAAATATGAACAGATTAGAAGTGAGGCTGGCATTATCACGCGTACCGAGGAAGTGGCATTGAAGGAGGAGAGGGAGAAGAAGTCGAAGGAGGAGAGAAAGAAATGGCTTCAAATGGAGGGCATCGTCGAGCCAGAGCCTGAAGAGGTGGATGCGGAAGAAGAATTGGATTCTCAACTTGAGCGGCCTACATCTTTTGGAATGGAAGCACCTTCCATATCAACGTCAATTTCTCAAGAACCCCGGCCCCTCGATATTGGCGAATTGGACTGGCGAGACGCTCTAGCGCAAAGTCTGAAAAGGTCTGCATCGAAGACACTTACAGAGGGAACGGACCCTAAACCGGTCGAGCGAGTCTTGGTTGACTTGCCTGTAAGCAACGAAGACTTGGACGAAGAACTAGAAGATGATACAATCCTAACGACTGCAGACTCAGACAAATCTACCGAGACTAAATCTCTCGAAGCCTTTGGGGGGTCACCCGAATTTCCAAAGGAGCAATATCAAGCTGCGGTAAAGATTGTCCGAGAATACTACAGGAACCGCACCAACTCCTCCAATTCAGTCCCTCCAGTCAATGTCGAGGAAACACAAGCCTCAGAATCAACAATTCCACCCGAGGCGCTTCTTCCAAACCAAGCAGTACTACGACGTCAAGACGAGCCAATTCTCCCTCATACTGACAATTTAACCACCAAAAGCAGTCCCGAGGACATCAAGCTGGCCATGGAAGGAGAAAGTTTACGACAGTTGGGAGAATCTCAGATTACATCCCCAGGCAAAACAAGAAGGAAATCGAAGAAATCATCGGACGAACAACAGGTCAAGGTTACGAAGGCCAGACGCGGACGGCCGAAAAAGAATACCACGGATGTAGCATAGGTGCATAACGATACCCTGCGTGTAACAATAGAGAGAGATATTCCTAGACATTTGCTTCACATTACGTGATTTTTGACCCTGGTCTCGGTTCTTGTGTCCCAATTCGTCACCTTTAATGATCCCGAAATAGGGTGTGGAGTGTCACACGGGTTTCTGATTGGCTGCACGGGAGCAACGTCTAACCGTGATCGCCGAGTTTGACGACTTTGATCTCATCGCAGCATTTTCATTCGCCATTGAATTTGGCTCGGCAGAATGACACTGGGCCGTCACTGCCGCGAGCCCATGGGGAAAAAGTACAAAAGCCGGGTTCCGCCGCTTTACCATTTTTTCAAGCAACATGTTCTCCAAATTTATCGTCTGCGCAATTGTCGGGCTCGTCTCCCTTGTTGCTGCGTCAGATCCCACCACTCCGCAACGTCTTCGCGCGAAATCTAACTCCACCTCCCTCGCCTACAACGGCTTCTACTTCGCAAGTTACCATGAAGGTGCAGGTTTCGCAGATGCAACTCTCGTTGCGAACTCCAGCGAGGCCCTTGCCGGAGCATTCCTGAATGCCACAGCCAACGTTACCACCTCTGCCTACTACCTTGACTTCAACACCAGCATCTCAACTGGCGGCAGCTCAGTCGAATATTATCATGCTCAGATCGCCGGCACTGGCGGATACGACACCCTGGTGCTTATGACTGTCAATCTCGCCGAAGCGCCAAGTGAGGGGTTCTCCTTCGATTCTCAAGGAAGGTTGGCTTATCAGAACTCGACTGCGTTTGCTGCTTGCGACTGGACTCACGCGGTATTTTGCTTTACATGAGGTATCTAACTGTAGCCTGGATACCCAAGCGTCTTCTGGAGGTTTCCTTACTATGAGAGCATTGTGCCATTGCCATGCGCATGTGTTGGGATTGAACTCATTCGCGAAGATCAGTTCTCTTAGATATTCGACTCGGTTATCGGATAACAGTCGCTGCTTTGAATCATCTAGACGCTAGCTAATAATTGTAATCAATCTGATATCTACATGCAAATTCTCTCATGCAATCAAATACTTTGACGGCGTCCCAAACGTGGCCCACCCCGTCTCCCTCCGCTGTGTCTGAAACTCCCGCTGACCAACCCATCGAGCTTTCCCTCCTTCCTCAATTTATCCAAGAAATCCTTGCAATAGTGATATCCGACATCATAAATCTCGTCGAATTTTCCAAAGTCTAATGTACCAAATTGTTGTACAGGCGGCTGCATATACAACACACCAGGAGAAGTTTTGGCTTTCTCAAGAGCCGAGACAGATGTTGCATACGCCAGCCGTGATTGAATATCAGAGAGCGTTGGCGGATCAGGAATTTTCGAGAAAGGATTGTAATGATTCAATAATCCCCAGACGCCTTGAACTTAGAATTATAAGAGTGAGGAAGGTACCTGATAGTGAATCACCATATAGTTGGGGAGTCGAATCACTCACACTTCCTACATCCACCGCAAAGATCACATCAGCTCCCATGTCTTTCATGGTAGCAACCTACAATCAGCACCTTCGGATAAGAGAAATACCGTGAGATTGTCCATATATCCACCATCGACAAGCATATTCCCTTCCTCATCCGTCATCGGCGGAAGAAATCCCGTCAATGTCATACTGGCTCTAATATACCGCCAAGCATACCCTGTAGTATGAATCTCCATTCTAAACTTCAAAATGTTTGCGGAATTGGCGTAAAACGGAAGCCAGAAGTCCTCAATATGCGAGTCTCCAAAGGTCTTCCAGATACCACGGTTGAACTAAATATCAATACTCATCTTTCGGCTGTGGTATACCTCATGACCAGTCGTGTAGCTAGTCGTTGGCCAAGTCAAATCAGTGGCCAATCGCCATAAACTCGCCATTCGCCCAGCAAACTTTTTAGCACGACCATAAATAGGCACGGAATCAGCATCTTTCGCATACAATCCTGCATTGAAAGCGCCAATACTCGTTCCTCCCACAATATCGATAGGGATACCAGCTTCCTCCAATGCTCTGATCACTCCAATCTGCGAGATTCCGCGAGCACCTCCTCCACCGAGAACAAGTCCAATCGCTTTGCCACAAAGATGACGAGCAAGGCGCGAGAAATCAGAGCGTCGATGTTGAGTTTGATCATCGGTGTCCATGGAGCCACTGTACGATAAGGCAGAGGGACGAATCCTGCGGGAAGTGTATTTGGAAATGTCGGATTGTATAGTTTGGAGTTTGTTCTTGACGAATGTCAGGGTGCGGCGGGCGCGAGGCGGATTGTCCACAGTGACTCTTGTGGGAGTCGAGCGGAAGGTCATCTGAACGTGGTGATGTTGGTGAACCCAGATGCGATTCTGAAATCAATAGGAATTCAGGAAAGACGTACCTTTAGCCATTCTCTTGTTGTTCCCGGACGAACACTTTGATCGGGATGAACAAGCACGAGCTCCTTTCGAGCGGTTGTCTTACTGCCGACCAGAAAGCGTTCATATTCACCGATCGAAGGGTCATCGTCTGCCAGTCCAACTAATAGAATACAATCCGCCTAAAGTTAGTTTGCTCACGAGTGGTAATTACCTGGCTGATACAGGTTTGTGTCCAAGGAGAATTGACACCCGTATCCGCAACATAAAGTACCATATCCCATTTCTCCTCCAATTCGCCTAGCCATCCAGCCAACTTCAATTTCCCCATCCGGTTAAACGCATGCCTTCCCAGAGTCTCCAGAACTCTCTCCTGATTAAGCAATTGACACCCAACGCCAACTCCAGCAGCAATCCCTCTCTGTAAACTCTTTGCAAAATCCATAATCGAAATTCCCTGTCGAACGGGCAAAATCGCCACGGTCCTTAGATTGACAGTACCTTTCGCAGTTGTAAGAGCCTTGGGCGGCTTCATCCTGTTTGCGATCATTTTATAAACCTGCATGGAAATCCGAGGATGCTCCAGTGCCAAGGTATTGAACAATGTCTTTGGAAATCTCGCAAGCTCAGTGTCACGGATTGCATGTAATGTTGATCCCCGTTTTTGATCTGTCAAAACTTCTAGTTCGCCAACACTTTCCCCTCGACCGTATTCGCCGACCACTTCATGAGTGGCAGTCAATGTGCGGACCCGACCGTGGAGGACGATGTAGATTGCGTCGGAGGGGTCGTTCTGGTGGTATATCACTTGTCCTGCATTGACTTGGATCCATTCTAAAGCAAAGTCGATATGTAGCACCAAGGGCGATAGTAGTGAAATTAGTCGTTTTGCCATGGTGAGTAATACAAGTGGTTGCTTTTCCATCATACGTTCCAGACTTGAACGCGGCAAGAAGCCCACAAGAACATCTGTTTTTGCCCGGATCTCGCAGAAGGAAGGAAACCCAGAGATTGATCCCAGGTAGCCTGCTAAGCCACCAGGCTTGACGAGAAACAAGGATTGTCGTTTTCGGTTTGCGTTATCGTCAGGCGTACGAACTTGCTGTTTGATACCGCCAGCAGTTGTCTCGGTACTCTCGTCCAATTTCTCTTCCTCAACAACGAGACATGTCTCCAAAAATCCATCAATCACATAATACAGTCCAGGTGTCCGTTCTTCCTGCTCCACAAGTACTGTGCCGCCCTTGAAGAACACCACTTCCACGTCATTCTCGAGTTCACTTTGAATAGATGCAATACTGCTTGCAACTGATTGTTCCTCGTCATCCATGGCGGAAGACTGTGATCCATTGAGGAGAGGGAGATTGTGTTGCCCGAATGCAGGTAAAGCATGCGGAAGAGGGGAGCTATGAGCAAATACAGCTTTCTGTCGCACAGAGTCATACGAGACAAGGCGAGGTGATGCAGGAATGCTGTTTGATCCATTGAGTGCTGGGTTTAATGCCGAGTCTACTGCTGACAATCCAATTGCTTTGAACATGCAATCTAGAACTGCATCCCGGAACTCATCCTCATCGCCTTCAACATCATGGAAGGAATGGTTTGAATGTGTTCTTGTAGGAGACGGAGGGGACCGCCGCGGCGAGGTCGAAGTATCGACACCTGGAGTAGAACCGCTGCCCATATGCAACGGGACAGAGGATATGATATCACCTGGGGCAGCATCTCTTCGAGATCGTGATTCTCCGGCACGTTCAGCTGCTCTTCTCGCGATATTGGCCATAAACCCACTGGACTCTCTTGAATGACTTGTTGTCCTCAAAGGTCGCTGTCCACCAAGATGGGAGCGTCTTCGTCCAGGTGTTTTCGCATGTGTAATCACCAACCCGTCATCCACATCTTCTTCATTTCCTCTTGCGAGATACCGCTCCTTAAGTTTCTCCAGCACACCTCTTCGAAGCATATTCGGAAGTTCGTATGTCTCTCTCGTATTCAAGAGTTTTTCCGTCTTTAGAATTTCGGCAGTAAGTCCGAGATATTTATGTCCGGTAAGAAATGTGACGCGTTGAAAGCGAGTCAAAATGACTTGAACGATATGAGCTGAAGCTTTCGGGTATATCCGGACGAGGCGTTTAAAGGCTTCTGCGGGGATGATGGCGATGGTACTATCTACTGATGCTCGTGCAACGATATCCGGGTGCATTGATGTGGACTTTCTTCGGGGTTGAGGAGGAGACATCGGATCGTTGAGATTGAATGAAGGAGGAGCTTCATAAGGCACTAGCTCGTTTGAATTGAGATTTTCATGCATAGATGAATTCATCGTACCAGGAGGACTGGGAAGGTGGATCTCTTCAGTGAAAAGCGCAAGGATGGAGAATAAACTCGATAACGGCGCTACTGTAAGATTTTCACAAAGGCAAAGACGTACCCCCATTCTTGGCTTCCGTAAGAAGTTGATAGCCTTGACCACCTTCCCATTCCTCATCATCATCTTCATCCACCTGAGGGAGTCGTGGCGGCGACTTTACGAATACTTGCACCAATCCATCGACCACCAAGCAAAATGACTTTTCTTCCTCGAGAAGAAGCGTGTCCCCGGCAATAAGCTGTCGTGTCTGCATATGCCGGGCAAGTTCATGGAATACCGGCCGCTCCAGGTATCCGAATATCTTGATTGCACTAAGAAACTATACTAAGCCGAGTATAAAACGTGGGTTACCTCATCGAGATAGTTCTGTAGCCCGGGCTTGGAGTCGCCTTCTTGACTATCCGGAAATAAGTCGATTTGCGGCTCTTTCCGCTGTGGCTCTGGTGGGAGGCGAGAGTATTCAGTCAAATATCGATATCTCAGGACCCAATATGCGACTGTTAAGAGAATGAAACTTAGCGATAATCTACGGTTAGAATTACCGAGAGCTGGATATACAGGGAGCTGAAGTTGAGCGTCAGGGTGAAGCTGAAGCTAAGGATCTTGAATATAAGTGTAGGAATGGTGATAGTAGCGAAGCTCAATGCCCACACGAACAGCCGCGTGACTCGCAATATCAAAGAGGCAATGAATCGTAGAATCCAGCCCATAACACCGTGTGAAGGAGCAACATCAACCGTCGAAATCGGGGTTGCGAGCACCGTATTGACCAGCTGGCTGATATTCTGGACAGTGATATTCTCGGCAACAAGTGAAGACACATTCTCCATTGTTTCAGCCATTATTTATCCGTCGTTATTGCGAGTCCACGATAGCACGTAGCAGCGTCTTCTTTGTCCCCGTGGTTACTGTCGCGCCGATGGTAGGCGAAGATGGCCCGCTAAAAGGTGGATCACGTGCGCCCGAGCGCTAATCACTTGACTTTTGAAACTTTATTTTCTACTCTGCTACCAACCGACACGGCCCGAGAATCCCGATTACCCGCTCAGACTTTGTCTTTATACTCTTCGTCGACAGGCCCATCCATAAACAGCCAGATACTTGATCCGTCTTTGCCCTATACGATTAGATTGTCAGATTTTTGCAGGAGCGTACCTTGCATCTTGGATCCTCACCGGCCCTTCGGTACAAGTCAATTGTAGGTTCACCGAGGACAAGGCGAGCCCCAACCTCTTTTGCTTGATCAAGAGCCAAACCTAGATCCTTTGGCATCATTTCAGTCCTAAAACCCAATGCGTATCCATTACTAGCTGGAGAACCCTTGATGACTCCAGGAACAGGACATACAACATCGCCCATGAAACTCTGACCAGTCGAGTTGTGTATGATGTTGTACATGGTATGTTTATCGATTCCGGAACGGATCCCAATGTTCATGGCTTCGGCTGTTGCGAGCAAGTTGATTACGGCGATGTAGTTGTTTGCGACCTTGGCGCTGAGAGCATTGCCGAGGTTACCGCAGAAGAAGATTCGGTCTGGGCGACCCATGGTCCCTGCGATGGCTTCGATGCGCGATTTGAGAGGACCATCTGGAGAATATCCGATCATGAAAGATAATGTGCCGTCCTTTGCTCCGGGTACTCCACCCTATTGTCAACAAGCTTCATATGAGAAAGTACCGAAATGGGAGAGTCGAAGTATGTTCCAAAACCTGCCTCCTCGACCTTTTGGCCTACTTCTCTTGTAATGCTAGCCTCAATCGTACTCATCTCAAAGAAAATCTTCTTTCCTGACCCAGGATTGGCTGCGATCACACCAGTCGACTCATCTAAATATACGAGCTTGACATGATATCCCTTGGGTACAATTGAGAATATGACATCCTATTAATGAGTGCCAGAACGTTAAAGTTATTACAGAGTGTTCAGTGATCTCCTTTGCGCTAGAGAGGACTTTGACAGGACCATAAGATTCATGTTCCTGGACGAATCGTTGCACAGCAGACTGATCCACGTCATTGACATAAAGAGTAGACTCCTTGGGAATCTTCTTCCGCAAGTTCGAAGCCATTGGGAATCCCATCTGTCCCAAACCTATAGTCAGTAGGATACCCCTGGGACATACCAATGAAACCGTAGCTTCCAGATAATTCGGCCATTTTGTTTGTTGACGTCACTCGAAAGTAAATAACTTTAACTGTGTCGGATAGTCCGCTTTCAGCAATTTTTGCGGTTATGTTCGCGAAGGTCGTGTGACAATTCCTTCCACGAAGCTGTATTGCAAGGATTGAGCTCCTGTGAACGGTACCTTCCGAGTGTTTTATATCCCGGAGATTTACTGTCTTGACGGTTTGATGCGGGGCTCTCCCTCGCGGCACTCGAAAATGCCCTCTCTGACTGGCTGTGGGGGTGGTGGGGCTTGCCAACAAACCGATCGGCACTTCCCCCGACCCGCGTTTACTGTCCAGAACCCTGGCACTGAAGAACAGGCGTTGTTATCGTTGACCATGGCAATTGAAGTGCAGGAATTCCCAAAGACGGAGGCGTACGTCGATGTCGCTATCCTCGATGGAGGAGGAATGATTGGCAGTTCCTCTCTGATGCATGCGGAAGGCCCGCCCACAGATATCAACATGAGTTGCTGGGTTTTCTACATCCAACATCCTACGACAGGGAAGAAACTTATCTGGGATGTCGGCATAAGTGCGGTATACCCTTCACGAAATGCGATTGATGGAGTAGGATCCGAACGATTATGGAGAAGAGGCACAGAAAGTATTTTACTACCCTGCAAAGGGATTCGGTCCTAAGGAGGATTTGCCCACTCAATTGGAGAAACGGCGGGGAGTAAAGGGATCTGAGATCGATGCTGTCCTCTTCAGTCACGCTCACTGGTAAGCCCAATCCAGATTATGTGCTGATGAAATAGGGACCACTGCCGACCAATCTCGAAAATGTTTCCCAATGCTAAGGGCTACTTTGGTCCAGGAACCGTTGAATATTGCACCCCAGGACATATAGTAGACCCAAAATCCACGTGGGATGGCTATTTCTTCGACAAACAACACCAAACTGAGAAATTCTCCGAACATACTGGACCCTGGCAAAAGTTCGGCGCATTCCAGAAAGCTCTCGATTATTTCGGAGATGGTTCGTTATGGGTGATACAAGCCCCCGGACACATGCCCGGAAACCTCATCTGTTGCTGTCGAATCAAATCTGGCGAATGGGTTATCCTTGGAAGCGATTGTGCTCATAGTCGGTATCTTCCGATTCCCCTGCTGTGTATGGATGGATATTGATGGTAGGGAATTATTGAACGGACAGATGACGATTGCTACATGGTGTGTACATGGAAAGACAATGAGTTTGCATTCTGATATGGATGCTGCGTACGATACTATGGCCCGGGTGCGAGAGATGGAGAAGAGAGGGGTGCACGTTTGCTTGGCACATGATTTATACTGGACCCAAGAGGGCCCATTGAAGAATGAAACCCTCCTTGAACTGCTGCGTAACTGAAGTTCCATAGTCGTCAGATATAAATATATCATCGCACATAAATAGTATTAATATGTACGTACAACATCGTTTGTATTGAGCGCTCAGCTGCGGACCCCTCCGGTGCGGGGCTTGGACGTAATCCCGCTGATCAATCCATGTGGCGCATGGGTACCTTAATTTAAATGCCCGAAATGTTGCGACGTCATTCCTCATCATGTCGTCCGAACAAGACCTGACCTCAATCCTTTCACCAGAACAGGTTCCTTTCCCTGAGAAGTCTACTTACAATAGAGAGGAGAGTTAACAGGGTTGGTGGCTACATGCGCCGAGGAGATCAGGAAAATCCATTCCCAGGCGTTCAGTGGCCAGGACGTGGAGGAGGACGAAAGGGGATTGTTGGATGATACGCTCAGAAACTACAGCGAGTGGAAGTTGTCCATCTTAACGCGATTAGAAGAAGTTATCCATCAAAAGTCCCTTCAAAGCGGTATTGAAAACATCCATTCAAAGGATTCTTCCGAAGTATCCACCTACGGCATCTTCAATATCCCAGAGACCTCGTTAGCGAAACTCGATTTCGATACCCGGAAAACTCTCTTGTCGTCCTTGTTACTTCTCAGCTTATCTCTTCCTTCGCATAATTATGATCCTCGTTCTCGAACGTTATTACATATCTTCTGCTCATCTCTCCATCTCCCACAATCGCTCCTCCTAACACTCGAGAAGGAGGTAGCCGAAATCTTAGTTTCAGCAGCGATGGAAGCCAACGAAGATGAGACAAAGAAACGCAATGAAGCAGCCGTTTCAAGTCGAAAATGGAAAATGGGCATAGCAGGAGTGGCAGGTGGTATTATCGTTGGAGTAACAGGGTACAACCTCCCAGCTTATTGAATCTGACAACAGGGGTCTAGCAGCTCCATTGGTCGCCGCCGGTTTAGGCACCTTGTTCGGTGCAATTGGACTTGGATCTAGTATCGCAGCAACCTATCTCGGCGTACTTGCTTCGTCTTCGGTACTAGTAGGCGCTTTATTCGGTGGTTATGGCGCAAAGGTCTCCTCCGAAATGATGGATCGTTATTCCAAGGAAGTCAATGACTTTGACTTCCTGCCCCTTAATACGGCCTCGGAAGATTCCCACGCACGGAGACTTTCCGTGAGATTGGGAGTAATGGGCTGGTTATCAGATGGTGATGTATCGCCCGCGACGCCCTGGGAAATCTTCGACGATTCGGCAGATTGTTACGTCCTGCGCTGGGAAGTCGAAGCCCTTCAGAAACTGGGCGGCGCAATGAGGCAAATCGTCATGAGCCAGGCTATCGGGTATGCCAAGAAAGAAGTCATCCGCCGGACATTCTTGGCTGGACTTTGGACTGCTCTTGTTGTGCCGGTGGGGATGCTCAAGTTTGGTCAGATCGTTGATAATCCGTGGAGAATCGCTATGGTCCGGTCGGAGAAGGCGGGAGATGTTCTGGCCGATGCATTAATGCATAAAGCGCAAGGTATCTAACGCAAGTGTATCATCTGACTGTAGGTGAGCGACCGGTGACACTACTCGGTTATTCATTGGGCGCGAGATGTATCTACAGAACATTACAAGTGCTTGCAAAAAGAAGAGCTTTCAATATCGTAGAAAACGTTATATTCATTGGAGGTCCCATCCCCGCGCGAAACACAGCCTCATGGCGTGCGATCCGCTCCATCGTCGCAGGCCGCGTCGTTAACTGCTACGCTCAGGATGACTGGGTGTTAGGCTTTGTATATCGTGGAGGAAGTCTCGAATGGGGAGTTTCGGGGTTAGAAAAAGTCGAATGTGTTCCTGGGATAGAAAACTTTGATGTCAGTGGACTTGTTTCGGGACATCTCCAATATCGATTTGTGTTGGGAGAGATATTGGAGAAGATTGGAATGTATGGGTTGGATAAGAAGATTATTGATATCCGGGCAAAGGAGGCGGAGAAGGAGGATAAAGAACTTGATCGCGTGGGCCGTGATGATGTCGACGAGAACGATCTCGCTAAGGGAATGGAGGCTATGGATATTAAGGAGGATGTGGGATCTTAGGGTAATAAGCAGCGGTTATATATCTGGGGGATGGTATCCTAGAGCGTTTTGGGGGGGGAATATGTAGAGTAATTCGGAAATTGTGTTGCACATTCAGATGGGAATTTATTTTGGCCATTAAGCCAGAGTAGTATGATCTATTTAATGCCCCACAATACCATAGCGAAGCACATCAACTTTCTGTGACGCCGCATGGCATGACAGAATGCGCAGAGTCATGCTCACATGCAGGCGGTCAGCAAAGCTTGTGTACGTATGTCTTCGGCGGTGCAATCTGACGCCGATCTCTCGCGCCAGCCGCCCTGAAATCTGCAATCTTCTCGAATCTTGTTGACACGAGTCGCGCAAGCAACCGGCCGCGCTCCCCTAAAGTCATCCCCAGACAATATAATACAGAGGTCTTCTATGTCTGGGCCA
>Ga0302325_10016463_pt1 | contig 15661 bp, 12 predicted proteins | sample Palsa_T0_2_FD_201948 | JGI IMG/M metagenome (GOLD analysis project Ga0302325, IMG submission 201948) | Peat permafrost microbial communities from Stordalen Mire near Abisko, Sweden - Palsa_T0_2 | ecosystem: Environmental > Terrestrial > Soil > Palsa > Peat permafrost | place: Sweden: Abisko...
GTGCTCCTCCTCCAGCGCCGCCAGGACTAAAGGCCGTCGGTCAGACGTCGGCCGACGGCGGATCGACCCGGGCAATCGCGCCCGCCATGAACGACCGGGTCGTTTCGTGGCCGGCTGTCACGCCGAGGGCATCCTCGAGAGCCAACACCTGGGTCACCCCCGTCATGATCAGCAAGGCGACGACCGGGGGGAGCTCCTCGTCGCCTATCCCGATCTTTCTGAGCGCAGCGGACACGGCCTCGAGCTGGGTGGCCCGGAAGCGCTCGGCGTAGCGGGCGATCTCGGTCCGGATCGCCTTGCGGTGGTTCGCCAGGGCCACGAACTCGATGTTGAACCTCGCCCCCCGGGGATCGTCGTTCAGCTGCCAGAGGACGCGGAGCGATCCGTCCGCCGCGATCGCCCGTTCCGCCCGCGCCAGGTTCTCGTCGGCCCGGCGGCGGAACACCTCCAAGAAGAGGTCGTCCATGGTGCGGAAGTAGTAGTGGACCAATTGCGGCTTGAGTCCCGCCTTGGCCGCCACCCGCCGCGAGGTGACGGCGGCATAGCCCTCGTCCAGCAGCAGGAGTTCGGCCGCATCGAGTAGCTGGGCGCGCGTCTTGGAGTCCGCCGTGCCGATGCGGCGGGGTGAGGGGGCCGAGGTCACGGCACAACCTTGCCACAGCGGCGAAAGTGGTGCTAAGCAGTTGCACAGTTTTGCTGTGCAGGCGCGCAGCATCGCATGAAGGAGACAAGGGCTTTGAGCGACTGGCGGACGACCGACTTCTTCTTCGACGAGTCGCTGGTCGAAGACCCCTACCCCTACTTCGAGTCGCTCCGCGCCGAATGCCCGGTTCTGGCCCTGCCCCACCTCGGCGTGGTGGCCGTGACCGGGTACGACGAGACCACCGATGTGTACCGGGACAACGAGACCTTCTCGTCGTGCAACTCGGTCATCGGCCCGTTCGCCACCTTTCCGGTCCCCTTCGAGGGCGATGACGTCGGCGCCATCGTCGATCGCTACCGGGACCAACTGCCGATGCACGAGCACATGGTCACCATGGACCCGCCCGACCACACCCGGGAGCGGGGCCTGCTGATGCGGCTGATCACTCCGAAGCGGTTGAAGGACAACGAGGCCTTCGTCTGGCGCTTGGCCGACGAGCAGCTTGATCATTTCCTCGGCGACGGGAGGTGCGAGTTCATCACCGCCTACACCCAGCCGTTCGCCATGCTGGTGGTGGCCGACCTGCTCGGAGTGCCCGAAGAGGACCACCAGCGCTTCCGGGAGGGCTTTGGGCTGAGCCGGTCCCCGGGCGAGGTCGGCGCCGGCGAGGAAGGCAGCCCGGGGGAGAACCCCCTGGCCTGGCTCGATGAGTGGTTCGCCGAGTACATCGAAGACCGGAGGCGCCACCCTCGCAAGGATGTGCTCACTGATCTGGCGTTGGCCACCTACGCCGACGGCACGACACCGGAGGTCTCCTCGGTGGTCCGCACCGCCACGTTCCTGTTCGCGGCCGGACAGGAGACGTCCGCCCGCCTGCTGGCCGCCGCGCTCAAGCACCTGGCCGAGCACCCGGAACTCCAGGACGACCTGCGGGCCGACAGCACCCGGATCCCGGGCTTCCTCGAAGAGGTCCTGCGGATAGAGAGCCCGGTGAAGGCCGACTTCCGTATGGCGCGGCGCACGACGTCGGTAGGCGGTGTCGAGATCGCCGCCGGCACGCCGGTCATGCTCCTCAACGGTGCGGCCAACCGCGACCCGCGGCAGTTCGAATGCCCGGCCGAGTTCCGCGCCGACCGCCCCAATGCCCAATCCCACGTCGCCTTCGGGCGGGGTGCGCACTCTTGTCCGGGTGGCCCCTTGGCCCGCGCCGAGGGGCGGATCAGCATCGAGCGCATTCTCGACCGCACCCGGAACATCCGATTCTCCGAGCAGCACCACGGGCCGCCCGGGGCGCGGCGCTTCCAGTACGAGCCGACGTGGATCCTCCGTGGCCTCTCCAAGCTCTACCTCGAGTTCGACGCCGTCGAGGCCGGACGATGAGCCGGGTCGCGGTCGTCACCGGTGGGGCTTCGGGGATCGGCCTCGGTGTGGCCCAGGGGTTCGTCGCCGACGGTCTCCGGGTGGCCCTGGTCGACTCGAATGCCGAGGCGGCCGAGACTGCGGCCGAGGAGTTGCGCCGCGGGGGAGCGACCGCCGTCGCGGTGGGCGCCGACGTGGCGGACCGGGCCGCGGTAGCAGCCGGGTTCGACCGCATTCGCCGCGAGCTCGGACCGGTGGAGATCCTCGTCACCAGCGCCGGGGTCGAACAGTTCACCCCCGTGCTCGATATCACCGCGGAGGGATGGGACCGGATCATCGCCATCAACCTCACCGGCACCTTCACCTGCGTGCAGGCCGCCCTGCCCGACATGCTCGCCGCCGGGTGGGGGCGCATCGTGACGATCTCCTCCCAGAGCGCCCAATCCGGGGCTCCCAACATGGCTCACTACGCGGCGTCGAAGGGCGGCGTCATCGGGCTGACGAAGGCGCTGGCGGTGGAGCTGGCCCGTCAGGGCATCACCGTGAACACCATCCCGCCCAGCCTGGTCGACACGCCGATGGCCCGGAAGGCCGAAGCGGCGGGCGACTTCCCCGGCGTCGACATCGTCGGCCCCATGGTCCCGCTCGGGCGGGCCGGCACGCCCGCCGACATTGCCGCCGCCTGTTCGTTCCTGTGCTCCGAGGGCGGCAGCTACATAACCGGGCAGTTGATCGGCGTCAACGGGGGCATGTACATCTGAAGCACCCCCATTCGGTCCGCCGTTATTCCGACCGCAAGAGGGAGGCGGGTCGGGATCGGGCGGCCACGACTGCGGGACCGATGGCCAGTGCGCTGGCGACGACGAGCGTCCCGGCCGCCACGGCCACGATGACCCATGGGACAACGACCGCATCAGGCAGCACGCCGAGGGAGAGGGCGAACTCCTGCCAGACGGCCCGTCCGACCAAAATGCCGACTGGCACACCGACGACGAGGCCGACCAGCGCGATCGTCGTCGTTTGCCACCACACCGAATAGGCGATCTGCCGGCGTACGAACCCCAGCGCCCTGAGGAGGCCGGCCTCTCGCTTCCGCCGGGCCACGCTCACCACGAGGACGTGCACCAGGGTTGTGATGCCGAACACGATGAGCACCAGGCCGAAAATCAGGGGGAAGTTCACTGCCTCTCCGAAGTTGACGAGATTGGCCGGCGTGATGGGATAGCTGATGGAGGCCGCGTACTCCTGGGCCACTCGCTCGAGAGCGGCGCGGCCGTCGGCCCCTCTGGCGAATCGCAGCATGTAGGAGCCCCCGCCGCCCTCGAAGGCCTCGCGCCCGCAGGCCGCTTGCGACGGTCCCGGAGGGCATTGGGCGTCCAGGAAACCGCCCAATGTGAAAACGGCGCCGGTGCCCAGTCCACCGGCGCCGAAGTCGGGCGGGAACACCGTCGTCCCGACGACCCGATACGACGAGGTGCGTGAGCCCCCGCCGGGCCTCGGCGCGGAAACCGCCACCGCCGCGCCGATGTGGGTATGCAACGCGCGCATCGTCGTGGCCCCGAGGGCGATCTCGTGCCCGGAGTGGGGCGGACGGCCGTTCACGGTGGTCAACTGCAAGGAACCTCGGATGGGGTCTCCGGCCAAGGCGTCGACCGTCTTGCCGTTTATCTTCACGTCGTCGCCGATGCCGCCCGTAATTCCCGTGATCCCCTGCATCCGCTCCAAGTGCGAGAGCATCGGCGTAGGGGTAGCGGGCGATCCGTTGAGGTTGAGCCACACATCGAACGGCTGGCCGTACAGAGCCGGGGTCGTGGTCAGGTGAGTGAGACTGGCACCGAAGACGGAGGTGGCACAGAGTGCGGTGACGGCGAGGATCGAACCGAGCATGGCCGCCCCGACGGGGACCGCGTCACGCCCGGTTCCTCGTTCGACGGCGCGCCGGACTCCTATCAAGAGGCTGGGGGGAGCTCCTGCGCTCGCCAGCGCCCCGCCGACGCGAGATGGTCGGGCGACCCTTGTCGTTCCTGGCGACTTGGCTCGTGTGGTGCGCAGGTCTGACAACAGACCGAGGCCCAACAGGAGGACGAGAGCGCCCAGTACGCCGATCACGGCCACGAGAGGGTCGAAGGTGAAGCCGCGTGAGGGTTCGGCCAGCCGCGCTTCCCCCACCGGAGCAAGGGGAGACAGGAGAAGACTCAGCGCCACGCCGCCGAGAACGCCGATGGCGCCAATCGTCAATGTTCTGGCCAGGCCCACCAGGACCATCTCACGTCGCCCCAGGCCCAGCGCGCGCAGGACGCCGTGCGTCTCCGATTCGACAAGAGACTGTCGGGCCAGTGCCTGCGCCACGACAACCAGGCCGACTACGGCGGAGAGCGCGGCGAGGATCCACCAACCAACTGCCTGTGGATGAATTGACGAAGCGACCGCCGTGGCGGGTGTGACCTGGTCCGCGCTCCCCAATGCGCCGAGTGCTTGTGCGTCCGCCTCGAATTTCGGGATGTCGTCCACGCCGTGGGTAAGCCGCACGTAGTAGATCGAGAAGGCAATCGTCTTGCCGGAGAGCGCCCGCGCCAGGGCGGAAGTGGCGTAAAGGTCCTTTTCCGGCTCGCCGCTGGAGCCCGGGAACTCCCCTTCAGACGCTTCGATCCCGACCACCCGGAGGGCGAGCGTCGGCCCATGCGGAATTATGTGGCCGTTCTCGAGTGCCGCCCGTTGCGAGGGTGCGTAGAAGGGCACCCTCATCACCGTCCCGACGCGGACGCCGAGTTCTTGCAGGTTGAACGACGCCAAAATCTGGTGGGGATCCGAGGGATCCGGCATCCGGCCCGCCACCAAATTGACGAAGTGGGACAGGCTTTTGGCCGGCGCGACGTACAGATTGAAGTCCTCCTGGCTGATCGCCTGGGAGCAGGCGCAGGAGGGAACAGCGGTGGCGGGAGCGCTGAGCGCCGTCACGGACCTGACTTCGTGCAGACCACCGATCTTCGGCAACGGCTTCGAGCTGTACGTGACGGCGTCGTACCCGTGCGTGGCGACCAACAGCGGGAAGGCAGCTGCGGTCCGACGGCCGGCACTGACCCCGGCCAGGACGAGGCCGGTTGTCAGGGCGACCAGCCCACCCAGCAACAACCACGACTTCCACCGTTGACGAGCCTCTGAATGGAACAGCATTCCGACGACGGCCACCGAGACCTCCCCCTCGCAGTGTGGGGAGAGATCCGACCACACACAATGTGGGTAACCAGCCCGCGTGGCATGGTGCTAGCAACACCAACTTAGGTTGGGGGATGACTGTCATGCCCTGTTGCGTCGGAGTGTTGGAACGCCGAGGTGTTGGAACGACCTACTCGAGAGGCCCTGCGAGGGCTGCGCTCAGTTCATCCCGGGCGGTCAGTCCGAGTTTGGCGAAGGCCGCGTAAAGATGGCTTTCGACCGTCCGCACCGACAGCGAGAGCGCGCGGGCGATCTCCACATTGGTGGCTCCCTGAGCCGCCAGCACTGCGACTTCGCGCTGACGGCGGCTGAGGGGTTCAACCTGATCTGCCCAGGATGCGGGCCGTATTTTCGCCCCTTCACACAGGCTCGCGGTCTCGTGTGATCGTTTTGCGGCTTTGGTCGATCGAGCGTGCAGTCCTTCCCGTCCGTACGCCGCCGAGGCTGCTGCCCAAAGCTCTGACGCCATGAGCGAAAGGCCGATGTTGGCGAAGGAGGATGCGGCACGTTCCAGGTCCGTTCCACGTTTTGCGACCACGGCCTGGGCGTGGAGGCCGACAGCCTCTCCCAGTGCGCCTTCCACGAGATCGGAGACTTCCTGCGTGCGGGCCGCCGCAGCGGATTCGCCCACGCGCAACAGGTCGTTGAGGATGACCAGTTCGAAGCAGCGCTGACCTCGCTCGAGTGCGATGTCCGCCGCCGCCCACAGCTGCGTGATCGCGTCAGTCAGTCGTCCTTCCTGAGCGTCAACCCAGGCCAGGGCTCTGCGCCCGTCCACGAAATAACTCAGGCGCTCGTTGGCGCGCAGAGACAGTGCTTCACGCCGCGCTGCCGCGGCCGCGTCCGGGTGTCCGAGGAGTCCTTCTGCTTCAGCGAGCAGCGCGAGGCACCATGACCCATAGGTTGGTTCCGTGCGGGCAAGGAGCGCCGCCTCCTTCAAGCAGCGCGCCGCACTGGCTACCCGTCCTTCGAAGAGGAGGAACCGGGCACGATACACATTTGAAAGTGCTCGCTGTTCGGGAGGATGGCCCGACGAGGACAAGGCAAAGTCGAGGAGCTCGAGTGCCTCGGGGACCCGGCCGGCGAATGCCAACGCAGTACAACGGCTAGTGACGGCCCAGCCAGGTGCGCGAGGAAGCGCTTCGCGAACCCGCAATGCGCACGCCAGGCCCGCTTCGGTGAGCGAGAGTGCGTCGCCGGTCCTGCCGATCATGACCAGGCTGGATGCGACGGAGGGCAAGGATCGGACGAAGACGCGATCGTCGTCTCGCGCCCGTATCGCGCGCATGCCCAACTCGATGGCTTCCCTGTATTGGCAGACGAAGGCGTGGAGCGTGGCCCGATGGCACTGAATCAACGCACGCGTCGTGAGGCCGACCGCTGAGCGTTCGATTTCGGTCATGAGGGCGAGGGTGTCCTCGACCCGACCCAGGCCAAGGCCCATCGCCAGCAACAAGCCGTCGGCCAGACGTTCCCGAGCGTTGTCGTCGGGCTCACTCCCGACCAAGGGGGGCAGAAGTTCGGCCGCCTCCTCAAAACGATGCTGGCTGAGAAGCGACCAACCGAGCTCGAGCTGGGCCAAGAACGTTCTTTGCTGTGAGAGCGAGTCCGCCGCGAGCTTTTCGGCCAGGGGGTGGTCCGACAAACGGTTGGCCACCTGAGCCGCCTCGGCCAGGATGGATGGATCCACCCTCTCGCCCGAACCTTGCCAGAGCACGGCCAACTTGAGGAGATCTGCCGGTGTGCGCGCCGTCTCCCTCCGCAACATGTGGGCGAGCTGTTGGTTGAGTTGGCGGTGGAGGAGAGACGGCATCTCGGCCCGGAGTACCTCTCCGAACAGGGGATGACTGAAACGGATGCTCAACGCACCCTCGCCTCCGACGGCAATCAATCCTCGTCGCTCGAGTTCTATCAGGACCCCGTCAGCGGTCACCTGTTCGGCCAGGGCGAGCCCAAGTGGTTCACCGACCGACAAAAGTTCCAGAAACCGGCGTCCAGGATCTGTGAGACCCTCGAGGCGTCCCGCAATGGCCTCTTGCAGGCGCGGCGCCGACCCCACTCCACCGGCCCATCGCCACACGCCATGAATCTGACGAAGCTCACCTGCCTCCAGCACATCGGCGATCAGCTCCCGGGCGAAGAGGACGTTGCCACGGGTTGCCTCCCACATCCGTTCCAGTGAGGCCCTCTCGATGATGCCGTCCAGCGCCCGCTCGAGCATCTCGTCGAACTCGGATCTCGACAATGCCTGCAGTTCCAGCCTCGGAATGTCACCATTTCGGCAGAGCCTGTCCAGCGCGTCCGGGACCGGGGATCCGCTGCGAAGTGTCAGAAGAACGGTCGCAAGCCCTCTGATGGCGACATAATCGATGAATCCCGCCGAGAGGCCATCGAGCAGGTGGATGTCGTCCACCGCCAGGACGATCGGCCGTCCCTCGGCCCGGTGTTGCAGCTGCCGGGCCAGGACGCTCAGCAGGTCGAGCTGTTCGACTTCGGGCAGATTGCCTTGGAGAAGCTGCGCACATGCACCGAAGGGAAGCGGCCGCATCGATTCCGAAGCGGTGATCCGTTCGATGTGATGACCGTATGTTGTGCGCACGACCTCGTGGACCAATCGCGTTTTCCCGACGCCCGCCCACCCCGCCACCAGGACACCGGGTCGTGCCGGATCCGTGATGGCGTCGGAAATGAAACGCTGTTCCTCGGCCCGCCCGACCATCGGCCACCGTTCCATGAATCGTAGTTTTACCGATCCGACCGCAAATTTCAGTACCTTGTACTGAGAGTCCCCAGTCCACTCTCAGGCACTCTGGTGCAATGGAGTCTCCTGACCTTGACGGCCTCCCGAGGGCCTATCGGATCGGACTGCGTCTGCAGGAATTGGGAGCCGACGATGACCTCATCGGCGACTGTCTCGGGATCGATCCCGCCGGCGTGTCGACCCTCATCGAGATCGGTCGCCGCAAGCTTGCGTCCGAACGACGAAGCAAGGAGCGGGTCGACCTGTCGGATCCGGATCCGGACTCGTCGCCCACACGTGGGTGACCGCAGGCGAACCTATTCGGCCGCGTCACCCTCGGTTGCGACATCCTCCCTCGCGTCACCCTCGGTTGCGACATCCTCGTCTCGCGCCCGCGAGGTGTCGCGACTCGGCGAAGGCTCGAGAATTCAGTGTCCACTACTGAGAGTCCCTCGAGTCGCAATTCGTACCATCGAAAGGTCACCAGAGATTCGCAAGCGAAAGGGGCAACAGTGGCGGTGAGCGACAGGCAAACGCAGACGCGGAGTCAGCCTCCGGACTTCGAAGGAGGAGCGAGCAGCGAAGATCACCTACGACGTTGGGTGGGTCTCGGAGGACTCGCCCTCGTGGTCGTCATACTCGTCACCATCTTCGGCACCCCGGAATCTCCGTCCTCGACGGCCAGCCCGGCCAAGGTGGTCATGTTCGTGCACGATCACCGGGGCGGTCTGTACCTCAACGCGTATCTGACGTCTGTGACGGTACTGATCGCAACCGTGTTCCTCTGGTATCTCCGAGAGGTCGTCGCTCCCGGCGCGGCGGGCCGGCGTTTGGCCAATCTCGGGTTCGCAGGAGCTCTCCTGTTCGTCGTGGGCGGCATTTACGCAGCCGGTGTTTCCTTCGCCATGGCCGACGTGGCCACTCACGCCAATCCAAACGTATTGCAGACGTTGAACATCTTCTCCGAGGACGTGAACGGCTTCGGAGCTGCTGCGACCGCCCTGATGATGGGCGCCACCAGCCTGGCCATTCTGCGCAGCAGGGCATTGCCGAGCTGGCTGGCCTATGTCGGGCTCGTGCTCGCCGTCGCTTCGTTCGCCATTCCATTGCTCGGATTGCCCGGCGTCGGCCTCTGGGTGCTGCTCACCACCTTCGTGGTTCTGGTCGCCTCGAGAACGCCGAAGGTCACCGGTCAGCTTCAGACCTCGGTCTGAGAACGGCGTCTGCGAGAGACAAGAGAGAGAGGAGCAACAGTGGCCAAGCTGGATATCGCCTCGGTGCAGGAGCTGTTGGACGCGGCCGAGGCCGGTGACTACGGCCCCGTGTTCGAGTCCTTCGATGAGCACATCATCGTAGAGAACGGCCCAGGCGCCGGCCCGTGGCGACACGCGGAAGGCCGAGACGAGTTCGCCAACGTGCTGCTCGAGTTTTCGGCGTTCTTCAACGGGACATTTCGACAGCACGGTCGATGCGTCTACGCGGATGACGGAGTCGTCATCAACCTCATCGAGGAGAGCGGGACGACCCCGGCGGGCGACAAATTCGAGAACTTGGCTGTCTACGTGACCCGGGTCGGCGCAGACGGCGGGGCCGACCGGTTGTGGACCGTCGACCTCAATACCGAGGACTGTATCGAGTTCTGGGCCCGCAATCCGGTTGGGTCGACCACGGATTCCCAGGGCAACTAGACCGCACTGGTCGAGTACGACTCGTGGTAGCGCTGACGCCGGACCAAGCACGACACCGGGTCGCGTCACACGAACCTGACGAACGCCCCGTTGCGCGGGGGTACGGCACGGGCGGGCGCCGTAGCCCGGTGACGGTGGCGTGGTACTGGTGGCGGGCCACCGGGCGGACGATGCGGCGCCCAGCGCTGGTGGTGGTGCTCCTCACCGGCCTGCTGGGCGCCGTGTCGATGGCTGCCCTGGCGGGAGCACGTCGGACCGAGTCGGCCTACGGACGCTACCTGCAGTCGGTCCGCGCCAGCGACGTGATGGTCAACATCCCCTCCACGGACACGTCGTTGATCGCCAAGGTGGAGCATCTGCCGGGCGTGCGCTCGAGTGCGGCCTTCGCGGGGCTGGCCGCCAACCCGGTGGTGGGCGGCCACGTCGACGACTCGTTTCTCACCAACTCCGTCGAGAGCAGCGTCGACGGCGCCTTCTACCGCCAGGACACCCTGACCGTGCTGTCCGGGCGGCTGCCCGCGCCGACCTCGCCCAACGAGATCGCATTGACCCCGCGCATCGCCGCGCTCTTCGGTGTGCGCGTCGGCGGGACGGTCCACTACCAGCTCTACAACGCCCAGACCCAGAATGCCATCGGGCCGGCCTCTTTCCGGGTCACCGCGGTCGTGGAGGCACCTCCGGCACTGGTCGACCAGTTCGACGAGCAAGAGGGCGCCTTCCTGTCGCCGGCGGCCACGGCCCAGTACGCACGGGCGATCGCCTACTCATGGGTGGGAATTCGCTTGGACCGCGCCGCCGCCGGCCTGCCGTCATTTCAATCGTCCCTCATGCACCTGTCGACGCGCATCGGCCACGGCTACGCCTTCGAGGTGCGAAGGATGGGCACCGTGCACCATCAGGTTCAGAACGCCATCCGTCCCCAGGCCGTCGCCCTGGCGGTATTCGGCGGACTGGCCGCCTTGGCTCTCTTGGTGCTGGTCAGCCAGAGCCTGGCCCAGTGGCTCGAACGCTTGGCGGGGTCACTCGGCACGCTCCGGGCGTTAGGCCTCACCCGCCGCGATGCAGCAGTGACCGGTGCGCTGGGCCCGGCCCTGGCCGTGGTGACCGGCATGGTGCTCGCCATCGTCGGCGCCGTGGCCTTGTCACCGCTGGCTCCGCTGGCTCCGGTGCGGCAGTTCGATCCCGTCCGCGGCGCGCAGTTCGACCCCCAGGTGCTGGTGGGGGGCGCCCTGATCCTGGCTGGGGCCCTGCTGGCCCTGCTGGCCACGATGGCCTGGCGCCGGGCCCGGCCCCGCCTCGACACGGGAACGCCCTCTCCCTCGGCCGTCGCCCGGGCCGCCGCAGACGCCGGCCTGCCCCGGGTGGTGGCCCTGGGCATCCGGTTCGCCCTGCAGCCAACGGCCGGGGGCCGCAAGTCCGCTGTGCGGGCCAACCTGCTCGGGAGCGTGGTCGCCGTCCTCGCGGTGGTTTCGGCGGCCGTGTTCGGGGCCAGCCTCGACGGGCTGGTCTCCCATCCCGATCGCTACGGGTGGAACTGGGACGCCCTCATCCAGAACCAGGGGGGCTACGGCACCTTCTTGAACTCTACGAATCCGGCCTCATTCCACGGAGGTGACGGAAAGCTCGACCGGCTCATGGCGTCGGAGCACGGGGTGGCCGGATGGTCGACCTTCGGCTTCACCCAGCTTCTCATCGACGGTCAAACCGTGCCCGTGCTCGGCGTGGCGACCCACCGCGGTGCCGTGGAACCGCCCACCGTCAGCGGGCGCCCCCTTGATGCGTCGGGGCGCTACCGCCTGGGGACCCGTTCCGAACAGGGCCGCAACCAGCTCGAGCTCGGGGCGACGACCCTGCGCCAGCTGGGCAAGCACGTGGGGGACACCGTGGTGGTGGGCAACGGTCGGACGACGCGGCGACTGACCGTCGTCGGCATCGTGACGTTGCCGTCAATCGGGGTGGGACTGACCGATCACGTCTCCCTGGGCACCGGGGCCATGCTCTCCGAGGCCACCCTGCTCTCCGTCGAAGGCCTGCACTCCTTCAACGCCTCCGCCAACGAAGCCATCTCCGCTCTCCCCTCCACCGTGGCCATCGATCTGGCCCCCGGAGTTCAGCCAGGCACCGTGGTCCGCCCCATCCTCAAGGCCGACCCCGGGGCCCCACCCGGGGGGGTGTACGAGGTGCCACGCGTGTTGGGGGCATCGATCGTCAACGCCAACCAGATGAGTGGGCAGCCGCTCGCCCTGGCCCTCGCCCTGGGTCTGGCCGCCCTGGTCTCACTGTCGGCGGCCGTGGCGGCGAGCGCCCGGCGCCGCCGACGAGAGCTGGCCATCCTGCAGACTCTCGGGCTGACCCGACGCCAGCTCCGCAGCATCATCGCCTGGCAGACGCTCACACTGTTGTTGGTCGCGGTGACCGTCGGCCTGCCGCTCGGCATCATCGCCGGGCGGTGGGCCTGGGCGGGCTTCGCGACGTCGCTCGGCGTGGTTCCGGTGACTGTCCTGCCCCTGACCTCGTTGGCAGTCGGACTCGCCCTCTTGGTGGTCGCTGGTCTGCTCTTCACGTCGCTCCCCAGGTTCTTCTCCCGCCAGGCCAGCACGGCATCGTTACTGCGTACGGAGTGACTACTCGCGGCGCATCTGTTCCATCGTCACCCCCACCAGAAGGATGCGGCGACGACCACATAGAGGCCGATGAGGCAGCAGCCCTCGAGCCAGGTCGACTCCCCGTCGAATACCACGACGGCGGTGATGACCGCCGAGCTCACCAGGACGGCCAATAACTCCGGCGGGAGCACCAGGGTGAGCCGCGCCCCTCCCAACAGAGGCGACACGAGCACCAACACCGGCATGAGAGCGAACGCGATCACGACAGGGCTCCGCAAAATGACTGCCACCGCGTAGTCCGACTTGTTCTTGGCGGCCAGCTGGACGCCCACCACATTCTCGACTGCGTTGCCGGCGATGGCCACGACCACCAGGCCGGCGAAGGCCTGCGACATATGCAGGACCGAGAGCGCGGGGGTGAGTGCCGCCACGAACCAATCGGAGACGAAGGCGGCCGCCACGCTCGACACGCCGAGAACGGTCAGCACGAGCCAAAGGGGCCACGTCGAGCTGCCGATCTCCGTGGTGGGGGAGGGGAGGTTGTCTTTCACCGCGGCCGGGATCGAGAGCACGAAAATGATCAGCAGGACGACGGAGGCAGCGGTCGATAGGGCCGTCTCATGTTTGGACACGGCGACGTGGAGGTGCGCGCTGATACCCGGCACCGAGAGGATGGCCACCGCCAGGAGCAGGAGGAGAGCGACGCTCCGGGCGGGGGCGGCGGCGAACCGCTGCGTGCCGTGTCGAAGGCCGCCGACCACGAAGGCGGCCCCGAGGATCAAGAGGACGTTGGCCAGAATCGATCCCACCAGCGCGCTCTGCACCACGCCAACCAGGCCAGCCCGAAGCGCGAAGATGCCGAAGAAGAGCTCCGGCAGGTTGCCCAGAGCCGCCTGCACCAACCCGGTCGACCCCGGTCCGAAGCGATCCGACAGGTGATCCACACTGCGCCCCACGACTCCCGCCAGGACGCCGAGCGCCACGGCCGAGACGACGAAGGGAGCCACGGGGCCGACGTCGACGTGCGCGGTCACCGCGCTCGCCGCGGTCAGGACGACCCCCGCGCCGAAGAAGAGCAGGTCGCCGCGCGACAGCGTGCCGCCGGAGCCGACGAGGGGCTTCATGCCTGCGGAGGCTAACGGGTGGTCGGAGGGGGCGTCGGGCCCCGCCCACCATGAATTGCAGTGGCCCGCCTACGAGATGAAGGGCTTCAGCCCTCGGACACGGCAGACCAGCTGTCGCCGGGGACCTCGACGTTGATGATCTCAGGCGCCGCTGCCAAGAAGCGCGGCATCTGTTCCATCGCGGTCTTGAAGTGGGCCGACGCGACGTGGGCGTCACCGGACTCGCGGTCACGGAACACCTCGACCAGGACCCACAGATTGGGATCGTCCGCGCTGCGGCACCAGTCGAAGGTGATGTTCCCCGGCTCGGCGCGAGTCGCCTTGGTGAACTCGTCCACCAGGGCGGCGAAGTCATCGGCGTACTTGGCGCGCACCGGTTGCCTGACGACGACGAGAATCATCCACTCCTCCTTATTCTTCGAGCAGTTCGGGCTTATTCTTCGAGCAGCTCGGGCTTATTCTTCGAGCAGCTCGGGCTGAATCGACACGATCCACTCGTAGAGCGGCTGGAAGGCCCGCCACCCCGCCATCGGCGGTCCGACCAGGGGTGCGGTCTTCTCCGCCTCCTCCGGGTCGATGAGCACCGGCGTGCCTGCCGCCTCGGCCAACAACTGCGCCTGGCACGTGCGCTCCATCGTGATGAACCACCAGGCGGCCTCGTCGACCGATGTCTGTCCGACGGTGAGCAGCCCGTGGTTCGACAAGATCAGGGCCTTGTTCGTGCCGAGCGCGTGTGCCAGGCGTTTGCCTTCCTCGAGTTCGAGCACGACACCGGTGTAGTCGTCGAACACCGCATGATCGCCGTAGAAGGCGCACGAGTCCTGGGTCAGGGGATCGAGGGGGCGGCGCAGCGACGACCACGCCTTGCCGTAGATGGAGTGGGCGTGGGCGGCCGCCATGACGTCGGGGCGGGCCGCGTGGACCTGCGAATGGATGGCGAACGCGGCGGCGTTCACCGGCCAGTTGCCCTCGACGACATCGCCGCGGTCGTTGACCAGGATGAGGTCCTTGACGCGGATGAACTTGAAGCCCATCCCGAGTGGGTTGACCCAGAAGTGGTCGGGGCGCTCGGGATCTCGTACGGTGATGTGACCGGCCAGCCCCTCGTCGAACCCGAACTGTCCGAAGAGCCGGAAGGCGGCGGCGAGGCGCTGCTTGCGGTGCCTGCGTTCGTCCTTCACGTCCTCGAACCTAGGGAAGCGTGGCGGGAGTCGATCGGATGGCATGGCTTCGTTCCTCAGCCCTTCCCCGCCGGGGTGAGCTCCAGGTACAGCCGGGTCACGCCGCGCAGGATGTAGGTGGGCATGTAGTGGTAGTGGCGGTCGCCCGGCGGCCCGTGATGCGCCTCGGAGATGCCGATATGCGCCGTGCGCTCGAGCAGCCGCTCAATGCTCACCCTCGTCTCCATGCGGGCGAGCGATCCGCCGGGGCAGCTGTGGACCCCGCGCCCGAAGGCCAGGTGCTCGCGCGCGTTCTCGCGTTCGAACCGGAACTCCGCCGGGCTCTCGAAATGGCCGGGATCGCGGTTGGCGGCGCCGTTGAGCACCATCACCGTGGCGCCGGCCGGGATGTCCACCCCCGCCACCGACGTCCCGTGCCGGGCCAGCCGGAAGTCTCCTTTGACCGGCGCCTCAATACGGAGGGTCTCCTCCACGAAGCCCGGGATGAGGTCGCGACGCTCCCGCAGGAGCCGCTGCAGCTCGGGGCGGTCGCCGATGAGCTGCAGGGCGGCGCCGAGCAGCCGCACCGTCGTCTCCTGCCCGGCGGCGAAGAGGTTGGCGGCGACGCGGACGACATCGATGACCTCGGGCAACTCACCGTTGGGGAACGTCGTGGTCGCCAGGGCGGTCAGGACGTCGTGGCGCGGCGTGTGCCGCCGATCCTCGATGTACTGACTGAAACGCTCGTAGAGCCATTCGAGGGGGTTGTGCGAGATCATGTCTTTCGTGCTGCCCACGGCACCGTCATGGGGCCGGCGGGACAGGGCGTCCCTGAACTCGGTGTGCTCCTCCTCCGGCACGCCGAGAAGGTCGGCGATGACGAACAGGGTGAACGGATTGGCGTAGCCGCTGATGAACTCGCCTTCGCCCTGGGCCATGAACTCGTCGATCTGGCGGTCGGCCAGGCGCCACACGAACTCTTCGTTCTCCTTCAACCGCTTCGGGGTGAGCTGGCGCATGACCAGGTGCCGGTGGTCGCGGTGTGCGGGCGGGTCCATCGTGGTGATCTGGTCGCTGAACGGGAGCTCGTGGCGGTGCGGATCGATAAGCTGGCTGACGTTGGGC
>Ga0302325_10016465_pt1 | contig 15661 bp, 1 predicted proteins | sample Palsa_T0_2_FD_201948 | JGI IMG/M metagenome (GOLD analysis project Ga0302325, IMG submission 201948) | Peat permafrost microbial communities from Stordalen Mire near Abisko, Sweden - Palsa_T0_2 | ecosystem: Environmental > Terrestrial > Soil > Palsa > Peat permafrost | place: Sweden: Abisko...
CCTTACTGCTTAAAGGCATACTTTGTTCGTAAAGCAGCTGAATTTGGTTGATATTAATCACTTGATTAACTAGCATTCCTTTTATCACTTTCATCATTTTTTATTACAAAGCAAAATTCAGATAAACTAATTTTATATTTTCACTTGGTTTTATAAATAGCATCATTATTTCTTATTTGGGCTCTAGGTTTAACTGCAGGCATTAAAACCTGGGGGGGTTTGTTAGTTGGAAATCACGTGTTATAGGGTTCGGGCATGCTAAGCTGGATATCGGTAATGCCGATAGAGCTGAATATCGGTGATGCCGATACAACTGAAATAGCTCGGCTGTACAGGGGACATATTCCTGTATTGTAGCATGTGATGCCGAATTATAGGGGCCTTAAGTCCCTATAAGTACGGGCTCCATTTCACTGTAGAACAGCAGACAACTTGAATCATTTTACCCTTCTTCATGAATTGGAACAACTGCTCAACCAACTGACACGAATCCCCAGGTGGTGACATTCCCCAATCCCATAAATAACCCATCCTGCTAGACGCCCGCAATCTCATGCATATACACTTCGGGGTTTAATCCTGATCCTCCTCCTTCTTTTCCTCCTCTACTTTCACTTGAATACCCTAACTCCTGATCCTGTTCATCCATCGAAAACGACAATGTTGGTCCTCCATGAATCTATATTCTATATTATATTGTAATTTAGGCCGAGGTTTTGCCGAAAAGGGCGGGTCAGCTGACTTGCGGGTAACCTGTGCAGGAACTTTTCTTTTCTGCTTGCGTGGGCCCCTTTTTTGCAGGCCTGCAAAAGACCTATTATAAATTTATACCTATTTAATCTATTTATCTAATAGATTTATTTACATAGTAGTATAGTTATTATAAACAAAATCAGCCTCTTAATTTGTTTAAGAGAAATTTAAAGGGCATATATATAAGAATTTGTTAAAGGTATAAAGTATTATTATAAGCTATATTTATTATATTTGCGTCTATTAATTACTATTTAAGACTATAAAAAGAATCAATAGTCCCCTTTAAGCTCTTTAAATCCGAATACACCACTAGAGACTTGTAAATAGTAATATAAGAGAAAGGTAAATAAAGTGCCCTTTAAACCTCTTATTTATAAGTATATTAATCAATTAACTATTATTATCTACAAAAATAGTCCTCTTATTAATCAAGGGTTATAAAGGGATATATTTGAAAGTTCGCAACTAAAAGAGCCAATTAAAAGGCATATTAATAGTTCTTTTATAACTATAAAGCACATTTTATTATAATTAAAGGGTATATAACTATAAGAGGAAAGAGGTTTACTATATAATAAGATACTTGCAAATTAGCTTATAATTTAACTAGAAAATTAAAATTAATTACTAGTTAAGGTTATAACCTAATTATAAAGATAATATAAGCCTTTATAAGTGTTTATTTTATAGCTTAATAAACTTATAAAGTTATATAATATTAATAAAATAAGTAAAAAGTATAAATTTTATTAAGTATTATACTTTTTTAGGGAAATAGGACAAGATTATCTTTTTAAAGTATATTATAAGTATAAAGATATAGTTTTAAATTATTTGTAAATGCTATTACTATATTTATAAACACCCTTAAAGGGCTAAAACTTATAAAGTTATTGTCGGTCCACCTGTAACGCGTAGCACAGCACGTAATATCGTGGTATGCAATTTGCGTAGGTAGGTGGTTGATTGATTAGGAAGGATATCAACACCATGGTGTCGATATACTTCCTCGGCTACCTATTTTGGACTAGCACTGTCACGTGACCTAAAACTAGTGAATGCAAATATACCAACAGTTATACTTTTTAAAAGAAGATTTATTCTTATAATAATATATTAGCATTTATATTTATAACTTATAATAAACACAAGTGTATTAATATTAGGGGTAATATTTAATACTTTCAAATTTATAAAGAGCTTTTTTATTATTAAAGCCCTTTAATCCTAGGCTCTTAAAAGTTACTTGCTTTTACTCAACTTTTCTTTTATAACCTAATTATTATAACTAATTTATATATATGTAAATATCTATAATTAGACTATATAGTTATAATAAAGCTTTTAGAGATACTTATAGCTTGTAATTCTTTTATTAATATCTATTAAGTAGCTTATAAATGCCTTATAAACTAGCTAAAACCATTTTATTTATTATTAAACCTATAAATGCAATTAATAATAGAAGCTAGTACTAATTATTAACAAGAAAATCTTTTAACTAGTAATAAGATAATAGTAATACTCTTAAATAAGTATAAAAAAGCTAGCAAATGTGATATTATTTTTATAGTTTATAATCTTGCTTATATAAAAGCTTTATTAACTTATATTAATGTAATATATTATATATATATATATATATACCTTTTTATTATATTCTTCTCTTTTTATATAGCAAATATAAATAATATTATAGTTTAACACTTTGTTAAAACTATTATACTTATAAGAATATATAGCTAAACTAACAAGTCTTTTATTAATATTATTTATATATTTATAATAAAGAGTACTTAACTTTATTTATAATATATAATATATTATTAATATATTTGCTTTTTATAAGCAAATGACACTTAATTAGCTTTATAATCACTAAATAAACCTTTGTATAAATATATATAATAGCTTTTCGGATATAATTCTCTATAATAATATTAATATAAATAATATTAGTTAATATATTATTCTTCTTTCTAGTTTTATAAGTAGTAAATAGTTTGTGTAATAGCTTTTTCAAGACTTGCTAACAATTATATATATTTTTTTTAAGTAGCTTAGCTATTTTATTACTATAATTTATAACTTATGTCTTTTGCTAGCTAAAAGATTAAAGAGTTACTTATAAATATCAAGAAGAATCTTTTAAGTTATATATAAGCTATATTTATATTATTAATTATTAAAAGCACAAGTTGCTATATATCTACTTTCTCTTCTATATAAATTAGTTTATAAGCCTTTAAATACTAGAATAAGTTAATAAGGTTATTTGTATAAAGTTATTAAATCTAGTATAAAACCTTATAAGCAAGCTTATAAAGTTAGTCTTAGTTTATATAACTTATAGTCTTGATAAGCAAGATAATCCTAAAGCCTTTTATTTATAATATATATAACTTAACTCTCTTCTTTTTTGTTAAAAGCATTTTCTAAAGCCCTTTTCGAATATAACTATTATTTTTATAAACAAGTATTTTATATATTATTAATAGGATAATAAATAGACTTTTATAGTTTGTAAACTAGGGTTTCTAAGTTAAGATGTAGTTTATAATAACTATTAAATAATTCCTTATAATTTATATCTTTTAAAGAAGTTTTAATATTATATTAATATAAAGGTCTATAAAATAGTTTAATGTCGCAATTTGTTACGGTCCTGCGCTGGCACGTCCAGCGCTACTCCCGATCAGGCTAGGGTTGGCAAACCTAGGATATTTAAGCATGCAATGCTTCATGTTTCCTACTTCCTTCCTTAGCTTTGTATAGTTGTAATTAAGACCCTTCTACTTTTGCCTTCCTTTCTATGCCTTAAAGCTAGCGCTTGTAACATAATACAAAGCTCCTTTTATTTATTTAGTCGAATCTGTCTAGTCTATCGATTTAATCTAAGTTATTGCGATAGTGCCCTTATAAATCATTTTATTTGTCTATTTGTTTGTTTGTCTATCTGTCTATCTATTTGTCCTAATATTCTCGATTCTCTTAAATATATCTCCTAAAGCTTCCGACCTCAAAGCTTACTTCGATTTTACAAACCCGATTTTTTTACTTCTTTTGCAATAGACCCGCGCTAGCAATTATAAGAGCTTGCTACTCGACTCGAATCGCAAGCTACAATTATAATAGCCCTTTAAGCCTAGCTCTCGGCCCTCTCAAATGCCTTTACATCTATGCCTACGCTTGCACGACCGAGGCTAGCTTTACTAGACCCTGCCAAATTCGACGGCAAAGCTTACTATTTTAATATGTGGCTACTTGCGATTAAGGCCAAAATACGCGTCGATAGAGCCGCCTTTAGCGATTTAATTGTACAATTTTACTACATTTACAATCGACTCGAGCTTATAGTCTAGTCGATTATCCTCCCCTAGCTAGCTTGCGCAAAGGAAGACGAAGTCTAGTCCTACTAATCGATACTCGATTAGCTCTTGCGCGCGTACGATAACCCGAATAGGACCTAAGAAGCTAAGGAACGACTTTACTAAATCGAGCAAGGCATTGACCCTTTGCCGACATATATACTCCGATTTAAGCGCCAATTGTACAAAGCTAGGGGTTATAAGTGGTCAGATAGCTATAAGATTGCTACTTTTCGGTATAGTTTATCCGGAATAATTAAAAACCGCCTAGCAGCATAGCTAGAGCTCCTTACCAAGTACTCGCGGTTCTTACAAGTAGTCTAATAGCTCTCCTCGCGCTCTGCTTTTGCCCCTATTGCCCCTACTACTCCCTCGGTCCCCTCTGCTTTTGCTCCCTCGGCGCCCTCTACCCGATTTGCTCGCCCCTCGAACACTTGCAGCGACCCAATAAACTTGTCGACCCTCGAGATGAACGCAATCGATGTCCCTTTAGCTCACGCGCGCGTATAACATACCTCTCCTTCTCCTACTCGACAAACATATAAGGAATTAGGCGCGTGCTTGCGCTATAGCTCGTATGACTATTGGCTAGAGGAATGCCCTCGACTAGCTTGTCCTAGTAGTGCATTACAGTTAGCTAGAAGCTCTAGAAAAAGGGTGCTAGTTAAAGCTCCGGATTACAACTCGAGTAGCAAGGCCTCTTCTTGGAAGTCTAGGGATAACTACATACTAGACCGGTTAGATTGGACAAAGCGGGTTTAATTGCTTGAGAACAAGCTCTTTTTTTTAAGGGGGGGGTGATATTACGGTCTTGCGCTAGCACGTGCAGCGCTACTCCCGATTAGGCTAGGGTTGGCGAACCTAGGATATTTAAGCATGCAATGCTTTATATTTCCTACTTCCTTCCTTAGCTTTATATAGTCGTAATTGAGACCCTTCTACTTTTGCCTTCCTTTCCAGGCCCTAAAGCTGGCGCTCGTGACACAATTGTAGGGGCTTATAGTAGCTTAAGGCTTAAGCTTATATAATCGGGGGCGCTTTGCGCCTTATATTATAAGAGCTTTCCCCTTATCTTTTCTAGTTTCTAATTAGACAATTTATTAATTACTTATTTATTTAATTGCCTTGTTTTGCATATGATAATTATAAGCCTAGTTTGCACTTGGAGCTTTTAAAGAACACGTAGCGATATAAGGTAAAGTGATTACCCACTTTCTACTTTATTTACACTTTATTAAGCACTTTGTTGCAATATATATAGCTTAATGCTATAGCATTTAAAGAGGTTTCTAAGTAGTGTATTGTATATATTATACTCTTTAAAGATTAACAATTGCGGCTAAACTAGTTTATATAGCTTTGTTTTTAAGCTAACTTTAAGCATATTTAATATTTAGTTAATTTAAATACACTAGACACTCTTGCAAACTTACCTTTAAGCTTTTTGCTAATATTCGAAGAACTAATTATCTAATAAGACAAGCGTCTTTGGCAATAACACATTATTGTAATAGAGTAGTGTGGCGGGGTGCTAAGGGGATTGTTGATTTCTGTCGATTTTAGAGGGTTTTTAGAGGTTCTCAGTTAGTGCTACACGTGACTAGAATAGGGGGTATAACTGCTATTTTCTATAGCTACGCACACTTCATTTTATACTTAATTCATACTTACTTTTGCACCTAATAATTGTATATAGTTATTGCTAGTCTTATAATTTTGCTTCTATTTCTTAATTTACGCATGCATGCTTTAATTCTCTTCTTTTATTATTGCTTTATATTTACATATACGTTCTACTTGTTATTCTATTGCTTGGTTTCCTAGTATTGTTCTTATAAGGTTTCTTCTAGCTAAGGTCCGCCCCCTTATATGTTTTTAGTAAGCGACGCAAGGAGGACTCGATTCGCAGCTAAGGAAGCTTTTATTATATATACTTAAGGTTCGCGCAATAAGTTATATACTAGGGTGTCTTTACTATTAAGTGGCCAACTAGTCTACTTTTGCTAGTTTTGTTTTAGCTAATTATTTCGTTTATATAGCTAATTTCCGAACTATTTCCCGCTAATATAAAGCTAAAATAGCTACAAGGCGGCATATTAGCTTAATTAGGGATAGCCTCAAGTAAAGCTAGCTTAAAGAGGAGGAGAGTGCTATAAGGAGATAAGAGTAAAATAGGATAAAAGGGCTATAAGTCAAAATTATATTAAGCTAAAGTTTTAGCCCTTTTAAATAAACTAGTATTATCGATTTGCATTTTAATTTTAACTATTTTAATATTAGGAGTTAAGAAACTATTAGCTTTAGTATAAAGTCTAAAACAAGGAGCTATTAATCGGGAGTCCCCGATTAGTAGAAACTATATAAGAGCAAGCAAGCTATTAAACTTAAATTAAGAATAAGTAAGACTAGAAATTAAAATCGGGAAAAGAGCAACTAAGAACTAGGAATACGAGAAAAATAAGATATACGAGTATAAGGAGGCTAAGAAGCTATAAAACCGAGCTATTATAAGGGGTTATGTTTTTATTTGAAGAGATATAGCTTCGAGGGAGAAAAGAAGGGAAAAAAAGCCGAAAGTATGACTAAAAAACGCAAAAGAGTATAAAGAAGGCATAAATAATTAAAATAATCGAAGATGCTTATTAAAAGACTTATTAAGACAATTATTAATCATTTTTGCAAAAAGCAACCGATTAACCTTAAAATTAAGCATAGCAATTACTAGTTTCCCCCGAGAAATACTAAAGCCTTAACTTATACTTTAATTAACCTCTTTAAAAGACAAAGTTATCGTTTTAACACTTAATTTATACAAAATAAGAGATAACAAGTATATACTAGTCCTTAAACTATACTTTCCCTTGCTTAAAGCTTAAAGAGCCTTATAATTTAAAGGGAGCAATATTTTAACCTTCTTAGAATAATATAATAATATATATAAGGATTACTAAATCTTTATAACTACAAAGAAAGAACGTATTATTAAATATATCTCTTTGTTATAAAAAGATTAAGTAAAAGCTATACCGGAGTATTACACTAATAGTTTAAGCAAATACAATAAAGACAAGTTTTATATAGCCTTAAAAAAGGAGTATAAGGAATATAATTAAAAGACCTTTAAAGTTAATTATAACTTCTTAAATTAAATTATCGCTTAATCTTAAGCTATATATATTATTACTAAAACTTATATTAACTTATTTTATAAGGTATTAATAGAACTAGTAAAGAGGAACAAGCTAAATAGCAAACACTAATATAAAGAGTTTATAAAGGGTCTTCTTTTATAAGTTAAGGATAAGATCTTTAAAGACTTTAATTATAAGCTTACTAATATATTTACTTATAATTATTAAAAGATGCACAAGATTACAATATTTGTATACAAGTATAAGGAGAAAAAGCGCTACTATAACAAAGCTAATAACCTCGAATACTCTTAGCTACGCTAAAAACACCTTAATATAATTATATAAAATATAATACTTGCAATAAGCGATAAATACGCCCTTCTCTTACCCTTAGCTATGCTTATATTAGCAAAAGAAATCACTAGAACTAGTAAAGTGTTAAAGGTCCTTATTCTTAAGATAGTAAAGCTTAAAAAACTTGCTAGTAAAGTCGACTAATTAATAAAAGAAATGCAAAAACTCTCGATTTTATATATTACTTTAAAGGATTTATAAAAGGCTGTTAACGCTTTAATAGCCGCTATTACTAACAAGATATAGTTATAATATTAATTTATGCTTTTTGCAATTAATAACCTAAGAAAAAGATTTGGTAGCTATTATAAGGGTAAAGGGGGTTTTAGTAAACGCGGTCGAGATTAAGGTAATTATTATAATAAAAGAGGCGGAAGAGCATTTATATTAACTAGTAATAATCGCCTTTACCCGGATTCTTAGTAAAATATAGCTTAAATTAATACTATAAACTAGTCTTTCGATTAATATTACCTTACTTACTTTAATAAAGACTAAGATAACGCTATTAATCTTAATTGTAAACATATATATTCGAACGACTATCCGCTATTATAAGAGCTTATTTACCTTAAATGCATCTATAAGCACGGGTTTTACTAGTATAAAGGGAAATAAGACCTAAATCGGGCCTTTATTCCCTTAATACTACAAAGCAACTAACGTTAGTTTAATTAAATTAAAGCTTACTTTTAAGGGGGAAAATACAATTATAATATAGCAAAACGCCTTATTAATGCTTAGCGTCTTTAAAATAATATTTAACTTAAAAACTAAGAGAAAAACAAGTCTTAAGCCCCTCTTATAATTGGCAATTTGTATAAAAACAAAGAAATCTTATAAGACACTAATAATATCCTTACTTTTAAAAGCAATTATATAAATGTTATAAATAAGGATAGCATCTTTATTAGTAATATATATAAAAATATAATATATCTTATATTATTTATTAATATTGCCAAATCTTTAAAAGTAAAAGGAAAAGGATTATAAATTGCTTAAGATATTATAAAGCAACAAGCTCGAGTAAAAAAAAGGCTCTTATAAGCAAAAAGCTAAATATTTGCTATATTAAGAGTTAAGAAGGATCTTAAACCCTTATAAGATATAAACTTTAACTTAGCTTTTAATAAAAAACTAAAACTAGTTAACACTTTATAAGAAGAGCTTATTTTATAATTAAAGAAAGTAACTATTTTGCTTTTGTATATACAAAAAGGGGTAAAAATAACTATTAATGCCTTTAAAACTCCTAATCTTATAGCTATAATTTAGCACTAATAGTTAAAGGATAACTAAGCTTATATAACAATCTTAGAAATAAGAAATATAATAGCTATATATATAGTCGAGGAAATTAAAAAAATAACTAAGATAACTATTATAGCTAATAAACTAAAATGTATAATATAAAATATAATATAGCTAGCTTAAGTAACTAGCTATATACTTTAAAGAAATATAAGTAGCTTTAACTTTAAGACTCTTATTTTAAAGAAAAGCATTATTATATCCCTTTAACTTCAATTTCTATTATATAGTCTTAGTAGTAAAGTGGAATGCTATAGCATGCTAGATATAAAAGCTAAATGCAATATCTTACTTATAAAAATAGCTAAAAACTTAAGCTATATTATTTATAGCATTAATACTTTTACTATATTTATAGTTACAAGTAACTAATTCAGTTTTATTAGTATAATTAAGATTAAAATCAAGATTATAAAAGGGGCTAATTGTAAAGACTTGTTTTTCCTAGTTAATAACTTTCTTAAAACTTTGCTAAAAATGCTATTTATTAGCAAGATAAAAATGGCTATAGATTATAAGGATAATAGTTTATAAGATAATATATTTATTAATTTAAAAGACTCGAGAAATGCTTATATAATTATAATTATTCTATTGCTAAAGAGTATTTCTAGGAAGAAAGTCTAGTTTTAATAAGACTTTTAGCTAAAAATCGAGAAAGTAAATTCGAGTAATAAAGAAGAGGAAAAAGAAGAGGAAAATTAAAGCTTAATGCTTTAGCCAAAGAGAATATTAAAGGAGTAAAGGTTATTTTAGGGTTTTTTAAGGAATTTTATAATTTTAAAATTAATGTTATTAATTTTTTTAGATATAAGAGTTATAAAAGACGCCTTTATTTTAGCTTTTATAAAGCACTTTTTGAATATAATATAGAAATAAGCTATAAATATTTTAAATATTAAAGTAAAATTATATTATTTAATATTAGCTAATTTTATCTTTAACGCTAAGAAGGGAAGACTAAAGTTTTTAGGGTTTTTATAGTCTTTTAATAAATTAGAAAGAATATTACTATATTTAAGAGATAAGGACAAAAGTAGAAATATTTTGCATTTTAGTATATTAGAATAAGTAAAACTAAAGAAAATGGCAATTGCATTGCAAAACCTTATAAGTATACCTTTTATGCTCTTAGCAAATAGTATTTACAAATTAAAAGCTAAGAAAGTATAGCTAGTTAATAGTAATAATAAAAACAAGAAAAGGACCCAGGGAATAACTTGATTAATATAAGTAATTTAAAGCATAAGATACCTTATAAGCGCAAGGGGGCAAATACTAAAATTACTTGCTTTTATACTTTATTATAATATTAGAAGGCTCTTGACTTACCCTTAAGCAACTAGCTGATCTAGATATTAAAGGCTAGCTTTAAAAGAAAGAAAAAGCTATATTCGAAAAACTAATAATTAATTACAAAAGTGCTATTACATTTAACTAATTGAAAAGAAGTGAAAAAGATTTATAAGGATATTAGTCCCCTTATTTTTATTAAAACAATATTATATAAAGCTTAGCAAGAAAAGAACTTCCCTTGCTTTAAAGCTTTAATGCTAATAATAATAAAAATGCTATTAAAATAACTAAATTAAAAAGTATTAGAAAAACGCAATAAACTTTATAAAAACTCTTAATTTCTAATTACAAAGAAGCTAGCTAGCATTTATAGGCTTATTAATATAGTAGTAAAGATAAATTCTATTACTTTATAAGATATTAATATGCTTTTATTAATAGACAAGTTTTTAAAGGAATTTGCTAAGTGTTAATATGCTTCTTTAATCGATTTCTTTTTTAAATATAATTAACTTACTTTAAATATTAAAAGTCGAGATATAATAGCGTTTATAACCCCTTTTAGCTTGCTTAAAATAAATACTTTATTGCAAAGAGATACTAATTTAATAGCCTAATTTATATAAATAGTAATAACAATTTTAAAAGACTTATTTTTAGCTATAGCTATGCTATTTATTGATAATATTAGAGTAAAGGGGCTATATACTAACTATAATAAAGAATTAAAGCTTTTTAAAATCCGTTAATTTATATTTAAATATTTGTAAAATTTAAATAAAGCTTAAATTATAATTTTGCTATAATAGTATAAGTATTATAAGTTTTGTATATAGTTTTAAAGAAAGGAGCCTAGTAGCTATAAAAGTTAATAAGATTTTAGACTAGCATTAGTGCAATAATATTATAAAGGCTAAGGCATTCTTAAAAATTTGTATATATTACAAAATCTAAATTAAAGCATATACTATAATAGTTAAACTAATTTATTAACTATTTAAGAAAAGAGAGCCCTTTTTATAAAAGGAAAAATAAATTAAAGCATTATAAACTCTTTAAGAAAAACTTACTATTGCGCTACTACTTTGCAAGCTATACTATAATTTAGCAAAGCTATAAAAGCTTATTATCTTAGCTATAAACGCTAATCTATTTAAATAAAAAGCAGTTTTAAGATAATATAATAATAAAAGACATAAAAAGATTACTTAATATAAATCTAAAATATAAAACTAAACTAAGCAAAGCTATAATACTATTAAAGGAGAATATAAAAAAGTTTTTAAAGCTATATAAAAACTACAATTTTAGCTATATAATATTTATTTTATCCTAAAAATAGATGCAAACATGCTTATTACTTAGCTAAATCAAGCAACTACTAACTTCTTTAAAGCTTTAATTACTTGCTAGCTTATATAAATTAAGCTATTTAACTTCGAAGTATGCTATATAAAGGGTATAAAGTATATTATAGCTAATAAACTATCCTAATGCCCTTATTACAAAGAGGATTTAGAAGATAACTTAGATATTAATAAATTTATTACGCTAAAATTTAATATAATTGAAATTTAACTAATTATTAAAAGCGCAAAAGTAGTAAAGCCTTATAATATTAAATATAATGCGCGCCTTAATTAGTTAAAGCTTAATTATAAAAGCAAACTCTATTTTTTAAGCTACTTTTAAAGAGGCAAAATTAAAAGTTGCCCCTCTTTAAATAGCTTTAAAAATTAAGCATTTAAGGGAATAGTTTTTCTAAACTATATAACTAATAGCTATAACATTATATATCACTTTATATTAGCGCTTTAAAATGCAACTAATAATTTTATATCAATTAATCCACTTAATAAAAGCCATTTAAAGCGATTTTAAGCTATTATAAGGTATTTGATTATATTAGCTAAGCTTAAAGGCATATTTAAGAGCAAATTCCGCAAATTAAAGAAAGAAGTACTAAATTATAGCATATACAATAAGCAATTATAAAAAAACAAGTGCAAGTTATACTTTTTATATCTAGTTTTTAATAATTTAGCTTAAAGAGCAGAAATTATAAAAGAGTTATATAATAAAACTAGTTATTTTGGCTAGGAAACCACTTTTACAAGAGTAATAAGCAAATATTATTAAGAGGGTTTTATAATAATATTTGCAAGTATTGCAACTTTTATAAAGTATGCTAATATAAGCACAAGCAACAATTAAAAGAAGCTTTATTTCTTATAAAAGCTATTTCTCTCTTTTATTACATTAATATAAATGTTATAAAGCTGCTTAGATATAAAAGCTATAATTGTCTAGCAATAGCTAAAGATAACTTTTCTAAATAGCTAAAAGCTAAACTTATAAAGAACTCTACTAGCAAGAAGATTGCTAAGTTTATTTAAACTAATATAATCTATTAGCATAGTTTATTTAGAAAACTTAAAGTTAATAATAGTGCTAAATTTAAAAGTGCTATAATCGAGGAGCTTTAAAAGCTAAAGGTTTATAAAATTATAATCTTTGTATATAATATAAAGGCTAATAAAATGATAAAGCATAGATATTAGCCAATTATATTAGCCCTAATTGCTTTAAGCATAAAAGGGAAAAAAATATAAGTAGACTTTTTACTTTAAGTGCTTTTTGCAAACAAAATTACTATATATAAGCTTATAAGCTTTACTCTCTTTTATATAATTTATAGTAAAGAAGTAATATTCTTAATAGAAACTTATTATCTTATATAAAGAACTCTTAAATAAGATAAAGTTTATAATTGATCAACTTTATTATAGCTTTATATATAATAACTTTAGATATATAATAACTTTAGATATATAATAACTTTAGATATATAATAACTTTAGATATATAATAACTTTAAATATATAATAAAGACATTAAAGAGTTTAAGCTATAAAAGACTTAATACTATGCTAAGGGCAAAGTTAACTTTAATACTAAGCACTAAATTTATAAGAAACTAATTTAAGCAAAAGATCTTATTTTAGTATATAATATTAAAAACATTAATTAAGACAAGTTTAAAAATATTAAGCTTTTATATTAATAGCCAAGATTATATAAAGTTAAAGAGGCAAATTAGCTAAAAGGAACTTATAAACTAGAAAAATTAAATAAAACTCTTTTATATTACATATATATAAGAAACTAATTAAAGCAATTTATTAAAAAAGCTTAATATTAATGTTTTTATAAGGATAAAGTTTTGAAGCTTGCTTTTAAAGAAGTCAAATTCCGGATTAATATAAAACTAGAAAAGGAAGCTATTATAAAGTTTTATACTAAAATAATTTGAGAAATTGAGAAAGACACTAAAATTGTAATATAAGTTTTAAAACTCCTAAAATCCGAGAAGGGGAAGTATATTTGCTTTAATAATAACTAAAAAGAAGCTAAATTAGCAAGTAAAGATAAAGACTAAAAGTAAAGGCTATTATTAATTATAAATATATAATTGCTAATACTTTAATTTTAATCTTTATATATCTTAAAATACAAGAATAACTTAAAGAGGACTATATTACTTAAAATTAGACTTTACTTAAGCTAAGACTTAGTTAACAATTATAGTTTACAAATGCAATTAAGCAATAAAAGCTAATTTAAGCTGCAAATAATATTAGAGTTTTGCTAAAAGCATTAATTATAAGATAATAATAGAACTAAAAGACTAACAATAACAAAAACACCAAATAAAGCCTTTTATTTAAAAGAACTTGGCATTTTTTTCTTATTTTAGCTTTTAGTTGCTTCTTACTTTTACTTTTAGTTATTAGGATATTTTTTTTACTTATTTTCCTTTATTATATGTGAAATTTCTATTACTTTTAACTTATACTTGTATTTCCTTTAGCAAAAACCCTTACTTGCTTTACTTTTACTTGCTTAAAATAAATAATAAATATAAGAGGGATAAGGCTAACTTATATTTGCTTTTTGCATTCCTTTTACTTTTAAGAATTCTTAATTCATTTCTTAATTTAGTCAAGTTTTTAAAGCTATATATATTCGACTCAAAAACCTTTGTTTTCTAGTATTATAATTGCTTTTTCTTTTTAAATAAATATATTATAAAAGACTTTTCCGCATATAGCACTAACTTACTTTTACTTTTATGCAATAAAGGACTTACACTTTAAAAAAGAGACTTTCTCTTTAATTTTTCTTTTTATTTTATATATTTAAAAGCTTATATTATCTAAAATATAGCTTTTAGTTATAAACTAGTCGATTTTTGGGTATAGCAAACATTTACCCTTATTAAAACTTATATAACTTTATATTTATATTCTATAACTTTATAATTTACTTATATATTTTATATTATATAATAATATCGAATCTATTACAAAATACAAAAAAATAATACCGAAATGTTAAATAAAGAGTTTACTTCTATAAAATAAATTAAAGAAGAAAAGCTCCTAGTTACTTGTTATAAATTTATATATTATAAACTAGGAAAGCTACAAATTGCTAATATCGAAGTTATAAGCTTAGCCTAAGCCTTAAATGTTATTAAAGACCTTTTAAATAAAGAGAAAGCTATTATAATCACAATATTTAATATTAGACTACTATAAGCTAAAAAAAAGCAAAAGATGTGATTTTAAGCTAAAAGGATATAGTTTAAGATAAAGAAGCCTTCAAATTAAAAAAAGACACTTTAATAGCATATAATATTTAAAATAAAGCTTTTTTAAAGGCTATAAAGAATGTAAAGAAAGCTAAAGCTATCTCTTACAAAGCTTTAATTAAACTAATTAAAACTTTAAATAAGAAGAGCCTATAAGCTTAAGTATTTAGCTAGTATATTTAGCAAAGATACTCTTAATATAGCAAGAATGTATATAGCTAATTAAGTAAGTTATTTAAATCGAAAATTGCTTTATAAGAGGTTATTAAGTCAATTAATATAATAACTTTAAAGTGTATTTAAGGAGCTTTAATTTACGCCCAATTAGCATTCTTTACTAGTAATATTAAAGCTATACTAAAATATATAAGGGCTTTAGCAAAGAATTAATAGCCAAAAGATCGAGGAATTGTAAGCCTTTAAGCTTAGCTAGCTAAGTTTTACCTTTAAAGAATTAAGGGTTTTAATTAAAGGAACTTATGCTAATAAACTATTTCTTGCTTTTATAATTAAAACTATAAACTAAGAAGCAATTATTATTAATCCCCCGAAAGCCTTTATGCTTAAGCAAGTTAAATAAGCTATAAAATAAGAGTTAGTTGTCGATTTAATAGCTAAGCAACTTGCTAAATAATAATAAAAGCTAAAGTATAATAAAGTAATAAAGTTTATAAGTATTCTTAATAAAGATATAAGACTTAGTATAAGTAAGGATAAAGTCAATTTTAATTAGTTATATAATAAACCCGATATTGCTACCAATCTCTTAAACTTTAAGACAATTG
>Ga0302325_10016467_pt1 | contig 15660 bp, 15 predicted proteins | sample Palsa_T0_2_FD_201948 | JGI IMG/M metagenome (GOLD analysis project Ga0302325, IMG submission 201948) | Peat permafrost microbial communities from Stordalen Mire near Abisko, Sweden - Palsa_T0_2 | ecosystem: Environmental > Terrestrial > Soil > Palsa > Peat permafrost | place: Sweden: Abisko...
GCTCAGTGGCGGCAAGGCACGCCGGCGACGCCCGCAGGGTTCCGGCCCGGTATCGCGCGCTCGCGGGCTTCATCGTGGCCAGCGGGGCCTTCGTCGCGATCTTTGTCGCCCTGACCCTCAGCGCTTTCCACCGGCCGACTCCGCATGACCTGCCGGTCGGCATCGTCGGTCCCGCCGCGGTAACCGATCAGGTCGAGCACGCCCTAGACGCCGCTGTCCCCGGCGCTTTCCGGTTCCGTAGCTACCCCAGCGCAGCCAGCGCTACGACCGGGATCGCGCACCGCGAGGTCGATGGCGCGCTGGTCGTTTCCGGCGCGAACCTGCGACTGCTGGTCACGCCGGCCGGCGGCACCGCTCCGGCCCAGGCCCTCAGCGGGGCCTTCACGGCCGTGGCGGCCCGGTCCGGGCGTCAGCTCGTGGTCTCGGACGTGGTCGTGCCCGGCGCTAATGACTCTGAGGCCCTGTCGTCCTGGTTTGTCGTCCTCAGCGTGCTGATCCCCAGCCTGGCCGCGGGCTCGGCGTCGGCCCTGGCCTTCCGCCGCGCCCCGCGCGCCTGGGCCGTCGCCGCGCCGGTGGCCGCGGCCGTCGTCGCCGGGCTGGTCGCCGCGGCGATCGCCGATGGCATCGCCGGCCTGGGCCACTACCCGGCGATCGCCGGCGTTGTCGCGCTATTCTCGCTGGCCGTGGCGGCTCCCACGGCTGTACTGGCACGGATCCGGCCGCCGCTGGTCGCCCTGGCCCTCCTGGTGTTCATCGTGGCCGGGATCCCGGTCAGCGGCGGAGCGCCCAACCTGGCCAGCTTCACACCCGGCTTCCTGCGCGTCTTCAGCCCGGTCCTACCGCTGGGGGTAGCGGCCAGCACCATCCGCAACGTGGTCTATTTCGGCGGCCACGACACCGCGGCCTACCTCTGGACCCTGGCCGCCTGGGCACTGGCCGGCGTCGCCGGCCTGATCCTAACAACGGCGCTCCGCCGCCGCGCCCCCGCACTGACCAGGCCCGTCCGCCCACCGGTCCTGACCGAGCCCGTCCTGACCGAGCCCGGCGGCCCGGGTCCCGGTGTGGTGCCGCCTATCACCCTGGTCGTCGGCTTCGATGACTCCGAGCCGGCCCAGCGGGCCCTCAGCTGGGGCGCGGACCTGCTCCAGAAACGCCCCGGCGCCCTGCACGTCATCTACGCCGACCACGCGGTCATCGACAGTGACCTGTCCGGATTCGGCCGCGCCGAGATGGACCAGGACCGTGATGAGAAGGCCGCCCAGGTGGCTGAGGCCGCCCAGCGGATCGCCGCCGCGGCAGGCACGCCGTACACGTTCGAGCGCCGCCAGGAATCGCCAGAAACCGCGATTCTCGACGCCACCGGGAGTTACGCCGCCGCCGAGCCCGCCAGCATGCCCATCATCGTGACCGGCCGCTCTCATCATGTCCCGCACCGCGTCATCGGCTCGGTCCCCGTCCGGCTGCTGCACGACTCGCCCTACCCGGTGCTCACCATCCCCTGATCGCCCAGCGCCTGTTACTACGAAACGTAGTAACATGTCAAGCGTGAACGGCGCTGTCCCCACGACGATCATCGTCGCCGGTCTCGCCCTGGCCGGATACGCGCTGCTGATGACTGCCCTGAACCGGCGCATGAACGTCCCGCTCCTCGCCGCCACCGGCGTCCTCGAGATCCTGCTGCTGGTCGAGGTCGGCCTCGTCGTGGCCAAGCTCGCTGGCGGTGAACGCCCGGCCAGCCTGCCGACGCTCATCGGATACCTGATCGCGACGCCCATCGTCCCGCTGGCCGCCGCCTTCTGGGGCCTGATGGAACGAACCCGCTGGGGTCCCGCGGTCATCGCCGTAGCCGGAGTCGTCGCGGCCGTCCTAATGGTCCGGCTCCACGAGATCTGGCCGGTCATCCATGTCTGACTCCCAGCCATCGCCTGAGCCCAAGCCTTCGCCCGAGCCCCAGCCGTCGCCCGAACCCAAGACGTCCCCCGAGCCCGCGGCGCGGCCGGACTCGACCAGGACCGGCCCGGGCCGTCTGCTCGTGGCCATCTACGGGCTCTTCGCGCTCTCCGCCTCCGCACGGGCCGGTGTGCAGATCGTCACGAAGTTCGGCCACGCCCCGGTCGCCTACCTGCTGTCGGCCTTCGCCGCCGTGGTCTATATCCTCGCCACCGTCACCCTTTCCGTCGGCAGCCCAACCGCACGCCGGATCGCCGTCCTGTCCTGCTCGATCGAACTCGTCGGCGTGCTGGCGGTCGGCACCTGGAGCCTCGCCGACCCGGCCACCTTCCCCGACGCCACGGTGTGGTCTGGCTACGGCAGCGGCTACGGTTTCGTCCCCCTCGTCCTCCCCGTCTTCGGTCTGCTCTGGCTACGCTACTGGGCCAAGCGACCTAAACCCGGCGGAACGATCCCGCCCTCAGCCCAGCCCCCGCCAAAAGCAGCACCTGGCGACGCAGTCCATGGTGAGGCCGGTGCATCGGGTCAGGGCACAGTGGATGTCGTTGCCGACGGCAACGCCTAGCACGCCGGCGCCAGCAGCAAAACGCGAAAACACGATCCAGAAACCGTCAGAACATAGCTAATATCCATAAAACGGGCGCTTCCGAGAGCCGCCGCTGCCGGATTTTGTCGGCATGGTGGCACATCGTGCCGGCTATTGCCGGCACAGCCGTCCATCCTGCCGGCTGGGAATCCCCACTAAAAGCTAGGTATTTGTAATTCGTGTGCATGCAGGTGCGGGTGAGGCATCCTGCACGCGCAGCGCCCAACCGGGGCACTGCGCAGATGTAGTGTCCCGATCCCGATCCCCGCAAAGCCAGGACCCACCACCAAAACCCACGCCACCATCACAACAAAGCGGCCAAAGGGCCTGCACGTCGACCGTCATCGACCGATGGCGGAGCCGGACCGCCGCTCGGCCGCCTCGGCGAGGTAGCGGTCTCCGTGAGCGACGGGGCTGAAGGCAAAGGCGAGGGCGATGGCGGCGATGAGGCCGCCCATGACGGCGTAGACGCCTGTGACGCTCCCGCTCAGGTTGATGGCGGCCGCCCCGGCCAGCGACCCGAGGGGGATGGCTGACCAGGCCAGGACCTGGGCGACGCTTACCACCCGCCCGTAGAGCTGGGACGGGACGATCGCCTGGCGCAGGGCGACGGTGTTGATGTTGAACAGCATGCCGAAGCCTGATGACGCCGCCCACAGGACCAGGGCCGCCGGGTAGAAACCGGCCAGGGCCATCGCGGTCATGGTCAAACCGGTGAGGACGAGGGCGCCGAGGGCGGTGACGGCGAAGGAGAAACGCCGCCGGATCGGCCCGGCCACCAGGCTGACCGCGACAATGCCGACGGCACCAGCCGCGTACAGGAAGCCGATCTCGGAGTTGGTGGCGTCCAGGGCGCGCCGGGCGAACAGGACGAGCTGGGAGTCGGCCGGCGCGGCGACGAAGTTGATCAGGGCCATCATGATCGAGATGGAGCGCAGTACCGGGCTGGACCACACGTAGGCCAATCCCTCCCGCACGTCGGCGAGCAGGGCCCGGAGCGCGGACCCGGCGGGGCGCCCGGCCGGCGCGGCGGCGTTGAAGCTCCCGCGGATCAGGGCCAGGCAGCCCGACGAGACGAGGAAGGAGCCGGCGTCCACGAACAGGAGGTCGGCGACCGGCACGAAGGCCACCAGCGCGCCCGCGATCCCGGGGCCGAGGATCTGACCGGCGTTGTTCGTCGCCATGATGCGCGCGTTGGCCGTGACCAGTTCCTGCTCGCCGACGAGCGCGGGGATGGCCGCGAACTCCCCGCAGTTGAAGATGATCCCGAGCGTGGACTGCACGAAGGTCACCGCGTAGATGTCCACGACCCGCAGCGACCCGGCGATCGTCAGGACCGGGATCACGGCGATCACGAGGGCCTGGGCGATGTCACTGCCGAGCATCAGGCGCTTGCGGTCGAACCGGTCGACGACCGCGCCGAGCAGGAGACCGAACAGCAAGTACGGCACGAACTCCGCAGCGGTAGTCAACGCCAGGTTCGTGGCCGAGTGGGTCAGCTTGAACACCAGCAGCGGCAAGGCGAAGATGGTGAACGAGCCGCCCAGCTGAGAGACGGCCTGCCCGCTGAAGTAGAGCCAGAAGTCTCGCCCCAGCCGGGGCCGCCCGCCCGCCGGGGCTTTCCGGGTCTGACCCTCGCTGCCCATCCGGACCCACAGTACTTCCCAGCACGAGCCGGGCCCCAGCACGGACCGACCAGGGAGCCCAGGGTAGGGGCCAGGGTTTTCCCTGGTGCGAACGGGGCGCCTGGACCGCGACGGTAGAGGCCAGCACCCAACCTTCGGTGCACTGCGGGACGGCCCCAGGAGGAACCCATGTCCAGCGCTGTCAGCGCCCACCCGCCGGGCGGGCTGCACCAGGACCCGGAGCCGATGACGGCGAAGGATCAGCAGAAGGCCCGTGCGCTGGGCCTGACGTCGGCGACCGGGCTGGTCGTCGGCACCATCGTCGGGGCCGGGGTGTTCACGATGCCGGCCGTGCTCGCGAGCGCGGGCACCCTCTCGCTGCTCGTGCTCGGGGTGATCGCCGTGGGCGCGATGGTGCTGGCGGTCTTGTTCGGCCAGCTGACCAGGCGGGTCCCGAACGCCGACGGCGGGCTCTACGCCTACGCCCGGCACGAGTTCGGCGACTTCGCCGGGTACCTGACCGGCTGGTGCTACTGGATCCAGGCCTGGGCGGGCAACGCGGCCATCGTCTCGTCCTGGGTGTTCTACGTCGACGCCTTGTTCAACATCAAGCCGTCGGGCCTGGGGAACTGGGGGATCGCCCTGGTCGGGTTGTGGATCCCGGCGGCGATCAACCTGGCCGGGATCAGGCAGACGGCCTGGATCCAGAACGTCACCGTGGTGCTGAAGTACCTGCCGCTGCTGTTCGTCGGCGTGGTCGGCTGGTTCTTCGTCACCAAGGTTAAGTTCGGCGCGTTCAACGCCTCCGGCGGCAGCCTGTACTCGGCGATCGGGATCGCTGCCGGAGTGGCGCTGTTCTCGTTCATCGGCGTGGAAACGGCGGCTATCATCGCCAAGCGGGTCAAGGATCCGCGCCGCAACGTCGGCCGCGCCTCGCTGCTGGGCACCGGCGCCAGCGCCCTGGTGTACCTGGCGGTGTCGGCCGCGGTCATGGGGCTGGTCTCGCACCGCGCGCTGGTGAACAATGGGGCGCCGTTCGTCAACGCCTTCGAGACGATCTTCCCGCACGGCGCCTGGGCCGGGAAGCTGGTCGCCGCGCTGGCCGCGACCTCCGGGTTCGGGGCGCTCATCGGCTGGACCCTGGTCACCGCCGAGGTGTCGCGGGCCCCGGCCAACGACGGCCTGTTCCCGCGGGCGTTCGCCTGGACCGACCGCAGGGACACGGCCTGGTTCGGCGTCGTAGTCGCGGCGGCGCTGCCGTCACTGCTGATGCTGTGGCGCTACACCACCAGCTCCGGGCTGACGGTGTTCACCTACCTGGTCGACCTGACCGTGGTCACCGTGGCCATCCCGTACCTGTTCTCGGCCTGCGCCCAGCTCACCTACCTGGTGTCCCGCCGCCGGCCGGTGCAGGGCTGGCTGCTGGCCCGGGACCTGTCGGTCGCCGGCGCGGCGGTGCTGTTCTCGCTGTGGGTCACCTTTGCCGCCGGGTACTCGGCGGTGTACCAGGCCATGGTCGTCGTGCTGGCCGGAATCATCCTCTACGCCTTCATCCGGGCCCGCCGCGAAAACCTCGGCCAGGTCCCGGCGCCAACAGACCTGACCCAGATCCCGGAAGGACAGTCATGAGCTTCAGCGTTCAGTCAGAGGTAGGCCAGCTGCGGCAGGCCATCGTGCACCGGCCAGGGCTGGAGCTGTCCCGGCTCACCCCGTCGAACATCGGCGGGCTGCTGTTCGACGACGTGCTGTGGGCCAGCAAGGCCAAGGAAGAACACGACGTGTTCGCCGAGACCCTGCGCGAGGCGGGTGTGCGCGTGCACTACTTCGCGCAGCTGCTGGCCGAGACGCTGGAGGAGCCCGAAGGCCGGGCGTTCGTGCTGGACCGGCTGTGCACCCCCGAGATGCTGGGCCCGACGCTCGTCGGCCCGCTGCGCGAGCTGTTCGAAGACCTCGACGGGCCGCGGCTGGCCGAGTACCTGGTCGGCGGGGTGCTCAAGGCCGACCTACGGCCGCTGCGGGCCAAGAGCCTGAAGTGGGACATGCTGCGGGCCGATGACTTCCTGCTCCCCCCGCTGCCCAACCACCTGTTCACCCGGGACAACTCCTGCTGGGTCTACGGCGGGGTGTCGGTCAACCCGATGGCCAAGCCCGCCCGGCAGCGGGAGCACCTGCACATGCGCGCCGTGTACCGCTACCACCCGATGTTCGCCGGCGCCGATTTCGTCACCTACTACGGCGGCGACGACGCCGATCACCTGCCGGCCAGCGTGGAGGGCGGCGATGTGCACGTCCTGGGCCACGGCACCGTGCTGATCGGCATGGGGGAGCGGACCACGCCGATGGCAGCGGAAATCCTCTCCCGCGCCCTGTTCGCCAGCGGCCAGGCCGACACCGTGATCGCCGTCGAGCTGCCCAAGTCGCACGCGATGATGCACCTCGACACGGTGATGACCATGATCGACCGCACCACGTTCGTGCTCTACCCCTTCATCGACCGGCACATGCGATCGTGGACCATCACCTCCGACGGCGACGGGCCAGCTTTGCAGGTCACCTACAACCGCAGCCTGTGGGACGCCCTCGCGGCGGCGATGGGCGTGGCCGAGGTCACCGTGCTGATCACCGACGAAGACATCCGGGCCGCCGAGCGGGAGCAGTGGGACGACGGGAACAACTACCTGGCCGTCGCCCCCGGCGTGATCCTCGGCTACGACCGCAACGACACCACCAACACCATGCTGCGCAAGCATGGCATCGAGGTGATCGCCGTGCCCGGCAGCGAACTCGGCCGTGGCCGCGGCGGTCCCCGCTGCATGACCTGCCCGATCGAACGAGATCCGGCCTAGCCAAGCGATCCGGCCCCAGCCACGCGAGGAGCATCTGATGGACCTGCACGGACGCAGCCTGCTGAAGGAAACCGACCTCAACGCCGAAGAGTTCCTGTACCTAGTCGAGGAAGCCCGGCAACTGCGGGCGGACAAGCGCCGCGGCGTGACCGGGCGGCGGCTGGCGGGCCGCAACATCGCCCTGATCTTCGAGAAGACCTCCACCCGGACCCGGTCCGCGTTCGAGGTCGGCGCCCACGACGAGGGCGGGCACGTCACCTACCTCGGCCCGGGAGAGTCCCAGCTGGGCCACAAGGAGTCGGTGAAGGACACCGCCCGCGTGCTCGGCCGGATGTTCGACGGCATCGAGTACCGCGGCTTCACCCAGGCATCGATGGACATCCTGGGCGAGTTCGCCGGGGTGCCGGTCTGGAACGGGCTCACCGACACCTGGCACCCGACCCAGATGCTGGCCGACATCTTGACCATGACCGACCACTCGAGCAAGCCTCTGGCCGAGGTGTCCTTCTGCTACCTGGGCGACGGCCGGAACAACACGGCGAACTCCCTGCTGGTCACCGGGGCCACGCTCGGCCTGGACGCCCGCATCTGCGCCCCGGCTGAGCTGCAGCCCGCGGCGGAGATACGCGAAATAGCCGCGGGCCTGGCCGCCGGATCAGGCGCCAGGCTCAGCGTGACCGACGACGTCCACGCGGGCGTGGCCGGGGTGGACTTCGTCTACACCGACGTGTGGCTGTCCCTGGGCGAACCCGAGGACCAGTGGGACGCCCGGATCGACCAGCTTCTCCCCTACCAGGTGAACGCCGCCGTGCTGAAGGCCACCGGCAACCCGGCGGTCAAGTTCCTGCACTGCCTGCCCGCCCTGCACAACCGCGACACCGAGATCGGCCAGCGGATCTACGCCAAACGCGGGCTGGACGCGCTCGAGGTGACCGACGAGGTCTTCGAGTCACCCGCCTCCGTGGTGTTCGACCAGGCGGAGAACCGGATGCACACGATCAAGGCCCTCATGATCGCCACCCTCGGCCCCGCCAGCCCGGAGGAGCGATGCGCGTCGTAGTGGCCCTCGGCGGAAACGCACTGCTCGAGCGGGGCGAACGGCCGGACGCCGTGATCCAGCGGCGGCACGTCCGGCAGGCCGCCGCGGCCCTGGCCCCGCTGACCGCCGATCATCAGCTCGTGCTGTGCCACGGCAACGGGCCGCAGGTGGGGCTGCTCGCGCTGGAGAGCCAGGCGGACACCACCCTCAGCCAGCCGTACCCGCTCGACGTCCTGGTCGCCCAGACCCAGGGCATGATCGGGTACTGGCTGGTCCAGGAGCTCGGTAACGCGGGTGTGGCCCCGCCGCCGGTGTGCGTCCTGACCCAGACGGTCGTCGACCCGTCCGACCCCGCGTTCGGCCACCCCACCAAGTTCATCGGGGCCGGCTACGACCAGGGCGAAGCGCAGGCGATGGCCACCCGCCTGGGGTGGACGGTCGCGGCCGACGGGCCCCGCTGGCGGCGGGTGGTGGCCTCGCCCCGGCCGCTGGGGCTGGTGGAGATCGAGACCGTGCGCTCCCTGGCCGACGCCGGCGCGCTCGTGGTCTGCGGTGGGGGCGGCGGCGTACCGGTGGTCCGGTCGGACGCCGGTGCGCTCACCGGAGTGGAAGCCGTGGTCGACAAGGACCTGACCGCAGCCGAGCTGGCGATCACGCTCAAGGCCGATCGGCTACTCGTGCTCACCGACGTGCCGGCCATCATCCGCGGCTACGGCACGCCGGACGCGCAGCCCATCCAGGCCATCGACATCGTTGCGCTGGCGGCCATGACGTTCCCGGCCGGATCGATGGGACCCAAGGTCGAGGCGTGCCTCCGCTTCGTCGAGGCGTCCGGCCAGCCGGCCGCGATCGGCGCGCTGACCGACGCCGCCGGCATCCTGGCCGGCCGGGCCGGTACCACCATCAGCGCCGGGCGGGCCAGGGAGTGAACCAGGGCTCCCACGGGCGCGACGGGTCAGGCCAGAGCGAAAAATGGACACTAACGGCGACAGCTGAGTCCGTCACGGAGTCCGGAGGTTCACGACGATGAGCACCCATCTACTAGATCAGGCGGTCTTCAGGCCGACCCTGCCCGAGGACATCGACTGGGAGCCGTTCCCGGCGTTCCCGCCGTCGGCCCGTCTCGCCGTCGTGGTGGGCCAGCCATCAGAGCCCGCCCCGTACGTGGTCCGGGTCAAGCTGCCGTCCGGCGTCAAGCTGATGCCGCACCGGCACCACGAGGACCGGGTCTACACGGTCATCTCGGGCGTGTTTTACATCGGCCTGGGCGAACAGTTCGACGAGGGAAAACTGCAGGCGTACCCGCCCGGTGCCGTCATCGTCCTGCCCGCGGGCACCCCTCATTTCCACTGGGCCAAATCCGGTGACTACGTCACCCAGGTGACGGCGATCGGGCCGATCAGCCTCGAATACCTAGACCCGGAAGACGACCCGCGGAGCAAGTGAGCCATGTTCCCGCGACCGAGGAGCCTGCCCCGATGGTCAAGCAACTGAGAATTCTGTGGCAGCACCTGAGCCGGGCCCTAGCCGCTGACCCCGGGCGATTCGCCGGCGGCTCGGCCGTGGCCGGCCCACTCGGCCTGCTCGCCGTCGAGCAGGAAGACCTCGCGCGGCTGCAGCGGTCACGGCGCGACGCTGGCCTTGCCGACGGCCGGCCATGAGCGGGGCGGCCCAGTACCGTGCGCTCGCGGGTTTCGTCGTGGCCAGTGCGGCCTTCGTCGCGGTGTTCGTGGCGCTGACGCTGAGCGCTTTCCACCGGCCGGTGCCGCATGACCTTCCGGTCGGCATCGTCGGTTCCGCTGCGGTCGCCGGTCAGGTCGAGCACGCCCTAGGCGGTGCCCTGCCCGGGGCTTTCCGGTTCCGCGGTTATCCCAGCGAGGCCAGCGCGGCGGCCGGGATCGCGCAGCGTGAGGTCGACGGCGCGGTGGTGGTTTCCGGCGCGGGCCTGCGGCTGCTGGTCACCCCGGCCGGGGGGACCGGCCCGGAGCAGGCCCTGACCGGGGCGTTCACCGCCGTGGCAGCACGGTCCGGGCGTCACCTCGTCGTGTCGGACGTGGTCCCGGCCCGGGCGAGTGATTCCGAGGCGCTGTCGTCCTGGTTCGTCGTCCTGTCGGTGCTGATCCCGAGCCTGGCCGCGGGCTCGGCGTCGGCGCTGGCGCTGCGCCGCGCCGGGCGCGGCTGGGCGGTCGCCGCGCCGGTGGTCGCCGCGGTCGCCGCCGGGGTGGTCGCCGCGGCGATCGCCGACGGCATCGCCGGCCTGGGCCACTACCCGGCGATCGCCGGCGTTATCGCGCTGTTCTCGCTGGCCGTGGCGGCTCCCACGGCCGTGCTCGCGCGGATCCGGCCGCCGCTGACCGCGGTGGCCGTGCTGGCGTTCATCGTGGCCGGGATCCCGGCCAGCGGCGGCCCGGCCAACCTAGCCGCCTTCACCCCCGGCTTCCTGCGCGCCCTGAGCCCCGTCCTGCCGCTTGGGATCGCGGCCAGCACCATCCGCGACGTCGTCTACTTCGGCGGCCACGGCGCCACCGCGTCCCTGTGGACCCTGACCGCCTGGGCGCTAGCCGGCGTCGCCGGCCTGATCCTGATCACCGCGCTCCGGCGACCCGCCCCCGCCCTCGCCTTGACCCTGGCCGGACCCGCTACCCCGCCGCGGGTCCTGGCTGGATCCGCTACCCCGCCGCCGGTCCTGGCCGGGCCGGTCCCCGCCCGGCCCGCCCACGCCCCCGACAGTCCCGGCCCCGGAACCGTGCCGCCCCTCATCCTGGTCGTCGGCTTCGATGACTCCGAACCCGCCCAGCGGGCCCTGACCTGGGCCGCGGACCTGCTCGCCACCCGCCCCGGCACCCTGCACGTCATCTACGCCGACCACCCGCTCCTGGACAGCGACCTGACCGGATTCGGCCGCACCGATATGGACCAGGACCGCGACGCCAAAGCCGCCCGCGTCGCGGACGCGGCCCGGCAGATCACCGCCGCCGCCGGCACCCCCTACACCTTCGAGCGCCGCCAGGAATCACCGGAAGAGGCGATCCTCGACGCCGGCGCCCGCTACGCCGCCGCCGCACCCGTCATCGTGACCGGCCGCTCCCACCACGTCCCGCATCGCGTCATCGGCTCGGTCCCCGCGCGGCTCCTGCACGAATCGCCCTACCCCGTCCTCACCATCCCATGACCGCCGGCCCGTAACCACCGGGTGGTCACGATTCCTCCGACGGCGCAGGTTGTTCCCTCCGGACGGTCATGTCGCGATGGCGGCGGGAGAAGCTGAAGCCGCTCAAGCCTGCGATCCGGGCGAGGAACGCGGCGGTCACCGCTACCCACGCGGCCACCGCCACCCAGAGCATGAACCGGCTGAGTGGTTCCATGAAGGCGAGGTGGGCCACTTTGCCGAACGTCAGCCTGGCGACGCTGAACATCCCGAGCGGGAAGACCACGCTCCACCATGCGGGCTCATAGCTCAGCGGCCAGTGGTGCCGGACGTAGCGCCAGAAGCCGAGCACGACGAGCAGTGGGATCCACCAGGTGCCGAAGGCCCACAGCGCGAAGGAGAATCCCTCGACGAACCCAGCCGTCGCCCTGACAACGGACGGCGTGGGGGGAAGGCTCAGGATGCGGGCACCGGCCAGCACGATGATCGCGGTGGCGCCCATCAGGATCCAGTAGGGCGGGCTGAGAGCCTGCGGGGTCACCGGCACCGTCAGCCAGCGTTGCAAGATAAGCGAAACGAGCAGGAGGTACAGCACCAGCCCGATGCTCCATAGCCCGACCGCGACGGGCGCCAGCAGCCCGGCCTGGGACGGCCACACCCGGGCCAGGGTCGACGCGACCAGCGAGAGGGACTGGGTGGCGACCACCCAGAGCAGCCAGGCCCCAGCAGAAATGTTCCCGTCGAGATGATGCTGGTGGCCATCACGAACGGGAAGTAGCCCGGAGACAGGCCCTGGATGGCCGTCGCGGTCCGGCGCAGGGATCGCGGCGGACCATCCCCGCGATGGTCACGGTGCGGGAAGGGCCCGGCTGGATGCTCCGGTTCGACATCGGTGGCTCCTTCGCGGTGATTCCTGAGCCGACGGGCGCTGGTACTCCGCTCACCGTCGCGGTTGGGGCGAGCCGCGCGCGCTCGTGAAGACCCTGGCTGGCACCCTGGATGGTAGAGGCCAGCGGATGACCCTTGATGAGGCTAGGTGACCAGGACATGGATGATGACGTCAAGACTCGCGCCCGGATAGAGGAGCACTGGGCGGCTTCCGAAAGCGGGGACAGCGACACTGAGCACGCGATCTACGCGGCCGACGGGATACTGGACTACCCGCAGTCCGGCGAGCGCTTCCGGGGACGGTCGAAGATCAAGGCGCAACGCGGCGGGCACCCGGCCGAACGCCACTTCAGGGTGCTGCGGATCCGGGGCGGCGGCGATCTTTGGGTGAGCGAGTGCGTGATTACCTATGACGGCGCGCCCACCTACTCGGTGAGCATCATGGAATTCACCGACGGTCTGGTCGCGCACGAGACCCAGTACTTCGCCGACCCCTTCCCGGCGGCGGCCTGGCGGGCGCCGCTCGCCGAGCCGATCCCGGACCGCGACCGATGAACGGCGACCGGTGAACCGCGGCTAGCGAACCTGGGCCCGCAGGAACTTCCCGATTCGCTCGGTGGCCTCGGCGGCCTCGGGGGTGCCGAGCAGGAGCTGGTAGACGTGGGGCAGGCCCTCGCCGATCTCCAGGGTGACGTCGACCCCGGCTTCGCGGGCCGCTGCGGCCAGGCGTTCGGCGTCGCTGAGCAGCAGGTCGGCCGTGCCCACCTGGATAAGCAGCGGCGGAAGCCCGGACAGGGCGGCGAACAGCGGCGACGCCAGGGGCGTCCTAGGATCGGCCCCGGCCAGGTAATCGGAGGCGAACTGACGGAGCAGGGCCGGGGTGGAGATCGGATCCTGATCGGCGCGCTCGGTCATCGACGCCCCCGAGCTGGTCAGGTCCACCGTCGGGGACATCAGCGCGGCGGCCGCCGGCACTGCCTCCCCGGCGTCACGCGCGGCCACGAGCAGGGCGACGGCGAGCCCGCCGCCGGCCGAGTCGCCGGCCACCGCGATGGAGCTTGCGGCCAGGCCCTGGTCGGTACGGAGCCAGCGCCACGCGGCCAGGACGTCGTCGATGGCGGCAGGGAAGTGATGCTCGGGGGCCAGGCGATATTCGGGGAACAGCACCCGCATCCCGCCGGCCCGTCCCAGCCGGGCGGCCAGTTCGCCGTCGCTGCGCACCGACCCGAACTCGAAGCCTCCGCCGTGCAGGAACAGCAGCACCCGGCCGGTATCCACTTCGGGGGCGGTAAGCCAGTGGGCGGGTACCCCGCCCGCGTTCACGTCGCTCACCAGCACGTCGTCCGGCACCGGATGAAGGCGGTCCCCGGGGGTGAAGGTGGCGCGGAGCTCGGCCAGCGTCGGCGGGACCTGGCCGGCCGCGGCCTTCCGCCGGTCCCAGAGGGCGTCGATCGCTTCCTGCATGGCAGGGCTCGGCATGTCGGCGTCTCCTAGTCAGAGGCGGGAGGTGAGCTCGGCCACGATGTCGGCCGCTGGCTGTGACTTCCGCGCGAGCGCGACGTCCTGTCCGGCCCACAGCGAGAGGGCTTCGATGTCACCGGTGGTCCCGGCCATCGGTGGCGCTGGCTCATACCGGACGATGGCCTCGCCGGAGGCGAAGTGCGCGATCACGTCGCCGTCTCCGGGCCGCTTCCCGTCCGGAGGGCGACCCGCGGCCTCCCACGCCTGCGCCGTTGAGTTGCGGAGCGCACGGTGCGGAGAGTCGGGCCACCCGACGTCGTACAGGTTGGGGTACCACTGCGGATCGGTCTCGGCCGCCGCTATCAGCCGGCGCCGGTAGTCCTCGTGGATCGGCATCTCCTCGGCCAGCAGGAACCGCGTGCCCAGCCACGCGGCCTGGGCGCCCAGGGCGAGCACCGCGGCGACGCCGCGAGCGTCACCGATCCCGCCCGCCGCGATCACCGGCACCGGCGCCACCGCATCCACCACGGCGGGTACCAGCGGCAGGGTCGCGACCTTACCCCACACGTGCCCGCCGGCCTCCCAGCCCTGCGCGACGATCACGTCCACGCCCGCCGCGACGGCCCGCCGTGCCTCTTCGGCGCTGCCGACCGTGTGCAAGACGATCCCCCCGGCGTCGTGCACCGGCTGGACGTAGCCGCTGGGATCCCCCCACATGAACGAGACGATCCGCAAGCCCGCCTTCAGGGCCTGGTCAAGGTGACGGTGATGATCTGTGGTGAGAACGAAGTTGCCGCCGAACGGGCGCTCGGTCAGCCCCGCGGTCGTCCGAACGCTGGCTCCGACGTCGGCCGACCAGGTGAGCGTCATCATGCCGAGCGCGCCGGCGTTCGAGACCGCCGCCGCCAGCCCCGGAACGTCCGCCATGGGGGCCTGGACGATCGGTTGTTCAATCCCGAGCAACTCACATACCGGCGTACGCACTGGCCTGGCCCCTTCCGTGCTTCACACGTACGATGTCGGCATCGACTCGGACCCGCGGTCCCAGCCGTGAAACTTCGAGTAGTCGTGCGCGTCCCAGGCTTCGCGGAGCCCCGGGGTGCTCAGATCCCAGTCCGGGCGGATCTCGCTGCTGGCGACGCGCAGGTCACGCCACAGGTCGTAGAACGACGGGCGGCCCCAGAACCAGTAGCCGTTATAGACACTGTGCACGACCAGGCCCGGCTTGAGCACCAAGGTGTGCGGGATCATGGGGTTGTGCTCGGGGTCGGTGTACTCGGCGATGTCGAGGTCCTGCTGGACGGTCCGGCCGGGATCGGACAGGAAGGTCCACTGGGCGCCGACCGCGGCCCGGAACTCTTGCAGGGTGTGATGGTCGTCGGTGGCGATGGTGGCGATCTGGGTGTAGGCCACCGCGACCTTCGGGTAGTTGGCCGCCAGCTCCAGGTGCTGCTGGTGCTCTTTCGGGCAGTAGTTGCCGCGCGCCAGGGTGAGGATCAGCGGGTCGCGGCCCTGAAGCTCGCTGAGCGTGTGCACCGTGCCGGTGTGGTCCGGCAGAGAGTAATCGGGGAAGATACCGCCGGGCACAATGTCGGGACGCATGAGATGACCGCCTCTCGGTGCCGTCGCGGGCGCGACGCGTACGGTGCTGATGCCTGCTCCGCGGCCCGGACCCGTCCCGGGCCAGGACAGCGGCAAGCCGGCCCTTGTCCCACCATCGTCGCACCCGGGCCGTTCCATCGCGCCCGTAGGTACCCTGGTCTGTCCCCGTGCTGGTGAGCCGGTGACTCCGTCTAGCCCGGCCCTTTCCTGGCGGCCGCCTCGGCCAGGAATCCCGCCAGCAGCCGGGTCGTCTGCCCCGGGCTCTCATCGACGAAGAAATGACCGCCGGGGACCGCGGCGGTCTGCAACTCCCCTGCGCACCGCGCCCGCCACAGCGCCGGCACGTCGTACAAGGAGGCGATCCTCCCCCGCTGGCCCCAGGCGACCAGGGCCGGGCAGCCGATGCGCGCCTGCGCGTCGGCGGAGTCGATCGCGAGGTCCACGGTCATCGTCGCCCGGTAGTCCTGGCAGGTGGCGTGGATGTACTCCGGCCTGCGCCAGGCGTGCCGGTAGGC
>Ga0302325_10016468_pt1 | contig 15660 bp, 11 predicted proteins | sample Palsa_T0_2_FD_201948 | JGI IMG/M metagenome (GOLD analysis project Ga0302325, IMG submission 201948) | Peat permafrost microbial communities from Stordalen Mire near Abisko, Sweden - Palsa_T0_2 | ecosystem: Environmental > Terrestrial > Soil > Palsa > Peat permafrost | place: Sweden: Abisko...
ACGCTGGTGTAACGGATCCCGTAGTGCCAGCAGCCGAGGTCGAGGGCGAACATCACCCCGGCGAGAACCATGGCCGGCGTGGGAAGCCCCGGCCGCGACGCGCCCGATCGCCATCCAGCCAGCGCCAGTAGCGGCAAGGCCAGGGCCAGGCGCCAGAAACCGGCCGCCGCCGGACCGGTCAGCGTCAACCGCACAAGGATCGGCGCGGCGCTGTTCCCCCGGGCCCCGGCGATCAGCGCCGCGATCGCCGCGCCGTCCGTTCCGCCTCGACCGACAGAGCCCGAATGACCGCGTTCCACGTCGCCGTTCATCGGCTTGCCAGCGGCGGGGTCGACCATGGCCACAACCGAGCATGCGCCACCGCGGTCCGCAAGCGCCGCGGCCGGCGGGGGAGCCTTCCGGTGGGCTACAGCACCCCGGCGATCCATCCGAGCGTTCAGCCAACAGCGGCTCCAAACCTTGCCAGGCGCGTTGGCGATCTGTCACAAAAGCTTTGAAAAGCGGACCTAAGGATGGGTGATCTTTCAGGGGGAGGCCGAGGCGTGGCCGTGATCGCCGCAACCAACGACAGCGTCGCCCGATCGGGTCCGGAGCTGAACCACAAGCCGCATCCGCTCGGCCGGGCGGTCTTCATGCTCGTGCTCATCGCCGGGCTGGGGTTCGCCGCCTTCAGTATCATCAGGGATATGAACGGCGTCGGGGAACCCCTGGAGATCCCGGTCTTTGCGCTTCTGGGCCTCGCCCTTGTCATTGCGCTCGGGTTCGAGTTCGTGAACGGCTTTCACGACACGGCCAACGCCGTGGCGACGGTGATCTACACCAACAGCATGCCGCCGGTGTTCGCGGTGGTGTGGTCGGGCGCGTTCAACTTCCTGGGCGTGATGATCTCGACCGGCGCGGTCGCCTATTCGATCGTCACGCTGCTGCCGGTCGAGCTGATCCTCCAGGTCGGTAGCGCCGCGGGCTACGCGATGATCTTCTCGCTGCTGCTGGCGGCGATCATCTGGAACCTGGGGACCTGGGCGATGGGGATTCCCAACAGTTCCTCACACGCGCTGATCGGCTCGATCATGGGGGTCGGTCTGGCGAACCAGCTGATGGCGCCGACCGGCTCGGCGACCTCCGGGGTCGACTGGTCGCAGGCGACGAAGATCGGCGAGGCGCTGCTCTTCAGTCCGCTGGTCGGCTTTGCCGCCTCGGCCGGCCTGCTGCTGATCATGAAGGTGCTGATCCGCAACCGCACCCTCTACGAGGCCCCCAAGAAGGACGCGCCGCCGCCATGGTGGATTCGCGGCATCCTGGTCCTGACCTGCACCGGCGTCTCCTTCGCTCACGGCGGCAACGACGGCCAGAAGGGCATGGGCCTGATCATGCTGATCCTGATCGGGGCCGCGCCCACCGCCTACGCGCTGAACCGCACCATGCCCGCTAGCAGCACGCCGGCGTTCATCCAGTCGATCCACAAGGCCGAGATGGTGTTCGCCGCCCATTCGACCGGCGTTGCGCGGCCTTCGCAGAACGACGCGCGCAAGATCGTCGGCGATGGCCTGCGAACGCGCAAGGTCGCCACGCCGGCCGTCTTCGCGGCGCTGACGTCCCTGTCAGTGGATATCGAGACCGAAGTCCGCACCTACGGCGCGATCCGCAAGGTCCCGGCGGTGGCGACGCCGAACCTGCGCAACGACATGTATCTCTGCGGCGACGCCCTGCGCCTGCTGGCCAAATCCAAGACCTCCCCGATGAGCAAGCCCGAGGCGGCGACGCTCAAGACGTTCCAGGGCAAGCTGGAGGCCGGCACCAGGTTCATTCCGACCTGGGTCAAGATCTCGGTGGCGCTGGCGCTCGGTCTTGGGACCATGGTCGGCTGGAAGCGGATCGTCGTCACGGTCGGCGAGCGCATCGGCAAGACCCACCTCACCTACGCCCAGGGCGCGTCGGCCGAGCTGGTGGCGGCCCTGACCATCGGCGCGGCCGAGCTCTACGGACTGCCGGTCTCGACCACCCACATCCTCTCGAGCGGCGTCGCCGGAACCATGGCCGCCAACGGCTCCGGCCTGCAGTGGAGCACGGTCCGCAGCATCGCCTCGGCCTGGGTGCTGACCTTACCGGCGGCCATCACGCTGGCCGGTGTGATCTACTTCATCCTGCGTCACCTGATCTGACTTCGCCGGCGGGCCCCGGCAGGCGACTGGAGCATCGCGAGCCTCGAGGCTATCAATGGTCGCGGGGGCTAGCGCCCCTGGCTCGAATGCACGGGGGAAGACATGGGACGGACGACGCGCGTTCTTTGCGAGGGGATCTATTTCGGCGAAGGACCCCGCTGGCGCGAGGGGCGGCTGTGGTTCAGCGACTTCTACGCCCACGCGGTGAAATCGGTGTCGCTGGCCGGCGACCTGCGCACCGAGTTCGAGATCGAAGATCAGCCTTCCGGACTTGGCTGGGCGCCCGACGGATCGATGCTCATCGTCTCGATGATCCGGCGCCAGGTGCTGCGCCGCTCGAAGGATGGCGGGCTCAGCGTCCACGCCAACCTGCCCGATCCCGGCGGATTCCATTGCAACGACATGGTCGTCGACGCCGCGGGCGGCGCCTATGTCGGGGAGTTCGGGTTCGATCTCGACGCCGCGATCGCCGCTTCGGGCGTGGCGGCCGTGATCGCCAAACATCCCAAGGCGAGGCTCTTTCGTGTTTCGCCCGACGGTGCGGTGACCGTGGCTGCGAGCGAAATGGACTTTCCCAACGGCTCGGTGATCACGCCCGACGGCACGACCCTGATCGTTGGAGAATCTCTGAGCGCAAGTTTGTCGGCTTTTGACATCCGCCCCGACGGCTCGCTCGCCGGCCGCCGCGTCTGGGCCACGATCGCGCCGCGGGCGCCGGATGGGATTGCCCTCAACGCCAACGGCGAGATCTGGATCGCAAATCCGATCGCGCCCGAGTGCGCGCTGATCGCCAAGGGCGGCCAGGTTCTGGAAGTGATCGACACCGGCCAGCCCTGTTTCGCCTGCATGCTCGGCGGTGACGATGGCCGCACGCTGTTCATGCTGACCGCGTCCGGCTCGGGTTCGGCCCAGGCCGCAACCTCACCCGGCGGCAAGCTTCTGATCGCGACCGTCGATAGTCCGCACGCCGGCCGGCCTTAACGCTGTGGGGTCGCCCGACCTACCGACTGAGGCGATCGATCCAAAGGCGGTGCAGGAGCACCGGGCCGCCGCAGTCAGGCTTGGAGAGATCGAAGTAGGTCTTGAATCGGAGGCCCAGGCGGTCTTCCCGCCGCCAGGCGACGCGGGCCTCGAAGGCAAGGCCGTGCCTGAAGTCGATCAGGTACATCGGCTCGCCGAGGCTCTCGCCGGCGGGCGCGCGCACCCTGGCCCCGGTGAGCGAGATATCCAGAATCGAGCAGGTCGTGGTGAAGAACGCCGGGCCATGGACGATCATGCCGCCAAGGACGCCGCGGCGGCGCGGGGCGACGCGGCGCTCGCGAAGCGCGCGTTCACTCTGCATCATGGCGGCCGCGGGCATTTTCCGAGCGTCTTCCCAATGGTGGCTGACTACTTCAATCCCATGACACGGTAAATTTTGTGTCGATACGGAGGCTCGGCCAAGGCCCCGGACCTCTGGAGGCTTGACCTCGCGCGGTCCGTGGTCTGCAAGGCCTAAGCAAGGTCAGACGCCGCAAGGGGACCACCCAACTTGGCCGAGGCGCCAACTCAGCTCGCGCATCGGTTCCCGGCCGCCGCCAGGGCCGACTGGCTGGCGCTGGCGGAGCGGGCGCTGAAGGGCGCGCCGATCGAGACCCTCCAATCGCGCACCGGCGACGGCGTCGTCATCGAGCCGCTCTACGCGCCGGACCGGGCCGTGACCGCCGAACCGTTCGACCCCGCCCCGCGCCCCGCTGGCCGAAGCTGGGAGATCCGGGTCCCGGTCCGCCATCCACAGATCGCCCGCGCCAACGCCGAGACTCGCGAGGCCCTGGAAGGCGGCGCAGCCTCGGTGGTCTGCGCCATCGATCCCGACGGTGAAAGCGGCGTGCAGGTCGGCGGGGCCGAGGACATGGCGCGACTCCTCGACGGTGTCCTCACCGACCTGGCGCCGGTGGCGCTCGACGCCGGTTTTCTTGGGGCCCACGCCGCGCAATGGCTGGCGAACGCCGCCAAGGCCTCTCCGATCGCCCCTCTCGCGTTCCATCTCGATCCTCTGGGAGCCTTCGTGCGTTCCGGCGCCAGCCCCGGCCCGATCGAGAGCCATGTCGCCGCCTGCGCCGGCGTCGCGGCGCGACTGGCGGCGCCGCACCCCAAGGCGAGCCTCTTCCTTGCTTCCGGCGTCGCCGTTCACGAGGCGGGGGCCGGCGACGCGGCCGAGATCGCCTTCGCCGCCGCCAGCGCCCTCGCCTACGCCCGAGCCCTCGAGGTCGCGGGTCTGCCGCCCGCCGAGGGTTTGGCGCGAATCGTCATCGGCCTGGCGGTCGACGGCGACCCGCTGGTCTCGGTCTCCAAGCTTCGCGCCGCCCGGATGGTCTGGCGCCGGATCACCCTGGCTTGCGGCGCACCGTGCGCGGCGAGGATCGAGGCGCGCTCGTCCCGCCGGATGCTCACCAGAGCCGATCCCTGGACCAATCTCGTGCGGCTCACCGCCGCCGGCTTCGCCGCCGCGGTCGGCGGGGCCGACGCCATTGTCCTTGGCGCCTTCACCGACGCCGTGAGCTTGCCGGCCTCCCTCGCCCGGCGCCTGGCGCGCGATACCGGCCTCATCCTGATGGAGGAGGCCCATGTCGGCGCCGTCGTCGACCCGGCCGGCGGCGGCTGGGCGTTCGAGAGCCTGTCGGCCGCCATCGCCCGCGCCGCCTGGGAAAGTCTCCGTGCGATCGAGGCGGCCGGCGGCGCGGCGCGCGCCCTGAGTACTGGCCTTATCGCGGAATGGGCGAAGAATGGCCGGCACGAACTTGAAAAAAAGATCAAATCCGGAGAACTGAAGATCATCGGCGTGACCGACTTCCGCCTCGACAAGAGCGAGGCGGTCGAGATCGAAACGGCCAAGCCGATCCCGACGCGCGCGCCCGACCCGCGTCTTCCCGGTCCCGACAGCCACTGCTCGCAGCTCACGCCGATCCTCTTGGAGGAACTGGCGCGGTGACCTCCATCCCGGACTTTGCGGCTTTGGCTTTCGAGGCGCCCTGCGACGCCGCCGAGCCGCTCGCCTCGCCTCGGCCCCCGACCGAGGACGTCTGGGTCACGCCAGAATCCATCGCCGTGAAGAACGCCTATGGCCCGGAGGACATCGCGGGACTGGATTTCCTCGGCGGCTGGCCGGGGATCGCGCCCTTCGTGCGCGGGCCCTATCCGACGATGTATCTGACCAATCCGTGGACGATCCGGCAGTACGCCGGGTTCTCCACCGCCGAGGACTCCAACGCCTTCTACCGCCGCAACCTCGCCGCCGGGCAGATGGGACTGTCGGTGGCCTTCGACCTGGCGACCCACCGCGGCTACGATTCCGACCATCCCAGGGTCAGGGGCGACGTCGGGATGGCCGGTGTCGCGATCGATTCGATCCTCGACATGCGGACGCTCTTCTCCGAGATCCCGCTCGAGAAGATGACCGTCTCGATGACCATGAACGGCGCCGTCCTGCCGGTGATGGCGCTCTACATCGTCGCCGCCGAGGAACAGGGGGTCGCCCACCGCGCCCTCTCGGGCACGATCCAGAACGACATCCTCAAGGAGTTCATGGTCCGCAACACCTACATCTATCCGCCAGAACCCTCGATGCGGATAGTTTCAGATATATTTTCATACACTTCTACGGAGATGCCGAAGTACAACAGCATCTCGATCAGCGGCTACCACATGCAGGAGGCCGGCGCCTCCCTGGACCTGGAGCTCGGCTACACTCTCGCCGACGGCGTCGACTACGTGCGCGCCGGCCTTGCCGCCGGCCTGACCGTCGACGCCTTTGCGCCACGCCTGTCGTTCTTCTGGAACGCCGGCATGAACCTCTTCCTCGAGATCGCCAAACAGCGGGCGGCGCGGCTCCTCTGGGCGAACCTGATGCGCGAGAAGTTCGATCCCGCCGATCCGAGGTCCCTGGCCCTGCGCGCCCACACCCAGACCAGCGGCTGGAGCCTGGCGGCCGCCGACGTGTTCAACAACGTCGCCCGCACGACGCTGGAGGCGATGGCGGCGGTGGCCGGCCAGACCCAGAGTCTGCACACCAACTCCCTGGATGAAGCCCTTGCCCTGCCTACCGATTTCTCGGCCCGCATCGCGCGCAACACCCAGCTTTTCCTGCAGTTCGAGAGTGGCCTCACCCGAACGATTGACCCCTGGGGCGGCAGCTGGTTTGTCGAGCGTCTCACCGATGATCTGGCGCGGCGGGCGCTCACCCACATCGCCGAGGTGGAAGCGCTGGGCGGCATGGCCAAGGCGATCGAGGCGGGCCTCCCCAAACGGCGGATCGAGGAGGCGGCGGCACGAACCCAGGGCCGGATCGATAGCGGCCGGCAGACCCTGGTGGGCGTGAACCGCTACCAGACCGACGAAGCCACCCAGATCCCGATCCTCGCGGTCGACAATACGGCGGTGCTGGCCCGCCAGATCGAGAAGCTCGCCGCGCTTCGGGCCGATCGCGATCAGCGAGCGGTCAATGCGTCCCTGGAGGCGCTGGAGAACGGGGCGCGGGGGAGGGCGAACCTGCTGGCGCTCTCGGTAGAGGCGGCGCGGGCCAAGGCCACGGTCGGAGAGATCAGCCTCGCCCTCGAGCGCGCCTTCGGCCGCCACCAGGCCAAAGCCGAGGTCGTGCGCGGCGTCTATGCGGCGGAGGCCGGCGACGATCCGGCGATCCAGCGCGCGCGATCGATGGCCGCTGCCTTCGCCGAGGCCGAGGGTCGGGCGGCCGCGATCCTGGTCGCCAAGATGGGCCAGGACGGCCACGATCGGGGCCAGAAGGTGATCGCCACCGGCTTCGACGACATCGGCTTCAAGGTCGAGGTCGGCCCGCTCTTCGCCACCCCGGCGGAGACGGCCCGGGCGGCGGTCGAGCGGCGCGTCCACGTGGTGGGGGCAAGCTCTCTGGCCGCCGGCCATCTGACCCTGATCCCCGAGCTCGCCTCGGAACTGGCGAAGCTTGGGCGAAGCGACATCATGATCGTGGTTGGCGGCGTGGTGCCCGCCGGCGATCGTCCAGCCCTCGAAGCCGCCGGCGCGCGCCTGATCTTCCCGCCGGGGACGGTCGTCGCCGACGCCGCCGCCGCGATCCTGGGCGAACTCAATCGCGACCTCGGCTACGCCCAGGAAGGGTGAGCCCGCGCCGGGCGCCGCTTCAGGAGGCTTTGGCCTCGCCCGACGTCCTGACTTCCGCCGGCGCCGCCTCGATGTCGACATCGAAGGTCTCCAGGAAGCGCGAAACCAGCATGTAGTAGCCGACCGTGATCGTCAGCTCCTGAAGGGCCTTGTAGCCCAGGCGCTCCTTCAGCGGCTCGAAGGTGGCGTCGCCGGCGCGGACGTTCTTCACCAGGTCGTCGGTATAGGCCATCACCTCCCGCTCGGCCGGCGTCAGCGCCTCGGCCTGCGGCCCCTCTTTGATGGCGCCGATCAGGGCGTCGGACATGCCCAGGCGCCTTGCGATCCGCTCGTGCTGGAAGACCTCGTAGCGCGCCTTCGAAAGCACGCCGACCCTGATGATGGCGATCTCCCGCAGGATCGGATCGAGGCTGGTGAAGTTGAGGATCTGGGTGCCGAGCTTGGTGAACCCGTCGACCAGCTCGCCGCTGTGGCCCAACATCCGAAAGATGTTGAGAGGCGGCAGCTTCTCGTAGGCCCGAGCCGCGCGGCCGGTGGCCGTGGTGGTGTCGAAATACGGGATCCGGGCCACTTGATCGCTCCTCTCGTCGCCTTGGCGGCGAACCTAGCTCCGCCAGACGAGCCACGCCACCAGGCTATTTGGCCGGGCCTCGCGCTCGGCTCCCGGAACAGGGGCGCGGGCGGGCGCGTTGGCGAATAGCTGCAGGAGAGGGAGATCACGCCCCGTGGCCAGGGACATGCCGGACGAGCTGGCTCGCGATCATGGCCTCGCCTACGTCCATGATCACGATCCCGGAATATCGCGCGTTGGCGTCCCGGGCCGCCATGACTACCGCGACGCCGAAGGCCGAGCCGTGCGCGACCCACAGATTTTCGAGCGCATCCGCAAACTGGTCATCCCGCCGGCGTGGACGCAGGTTTGGATCTGCGCCGACCCCGAGGGCCATATCCAGGCGATCGGCCGCGACGCGCGCGGGCGCAAGCAATATCTCTATCATCCCCTCTGGCGCGCTTTTCGCGACGGGAGCAAGTTCGAGCGCACCCTGGCCTTCGGGGGCGCGCTTCCGAAGCTACGCTCCCGCGTCGCCCGCGACCTTCGCCGCCGCGGCCTGCCGAGGGAGAAGGTGCTGGCCGCGGTGGTCCGCCTCCTCGAGGTCACGCTCATCCGGGTCGGCAACGACGAATACGCCAAGACGAATAAGAGCTTCGGCCTGACGACCCTGCGCAAGCGTCACGTCAGGCTCTCCGGCGTCGGGGCGGTGTTCGAGTTTCGCGGCAAGAGCGGGGTCAGCCACAAGACCGGGTTCCACGACGCCCGGCTGGCCCGCGTCCTGCGCCGCTGCGAGTCCCTGCCGGGCCAGAGGCTCTTTCAATACCTCGACCATGAAGGCTGTCGGCACGCGATCGGCAGCGGCGACGTCAACGCCTATCTGCGCGCCGCGATGGGCGAGGACTTCAGCGCCAAGGATATCCGCACCTGGGCCGGGACGCTGTTGGCGGCCCGGGCGCTGGCGCTCCAGCCCGGTTCGAAGAGCGCGAATGAGGCCAAGCAGACGGTGTCGACCTGCGTCAAGGCGGTCGCCGGCCTGCTCGGCAACACGCCGACCGTCTGCCGGGCCTGCTACATTCATCCGGCGGTGTTCGAGGGGTTCGAGGCGGGGCGGCTCTCACGCCGGCTGGCCTGGAGGGGCCGCGCCGCGGAACTCGCGATGATCGAACTGCTTGGCGAAACTGCAGGCGGGCGCGCCCTGGCGGCGGGCTGAAGGATCGCGCTAGAGCTTCGGTCGGACGCGCCGCCGATCCCGGCGGCCCTCGATGGCTGGAGCAACGAGAATGCGGGCGGTTATTCGCAGGGCGGGCGCGCTCGTTGTCGACGAAATGGCCGCTCCGGAGCCGGGGCCAGGCCAGGTGCTGGTCCGCACCCTGGCCTGTGGGATCTGCGGCTCGGACCTGCACGCGCTGGACCACTACGACCATATGATCGACCTCACCGCGGCGGTCGGCGGTTTCAGCCAGATGCGCAAGGGCGCCGACACCGTCTTCGGCCACGAGTTCTGCTGCGAGGTCGTGGAGAACGGGCGTGAGACTGCCGGCCGTTTCCGTCCCGGCGCGAGGGTCGTATCGATCCCGGGCCTGGTGGGGGCCGATGGTTTCGAGACCATCGGCTATTCCAGCCGTGTGCCTGGCGGGTTCGCCCAGACCATGGTCCTGAGCGAACCCCTGATGCTCGAGGTTCCAAACGGCCTCTCCGCCGAGGAGGCGGCCCTCACCGAGCCTCTGGCGGTGGGCGAACACGCCGTCGCCAAATCCCAGCCGCAGGACGATCACGTGTTCCTCGTGGTGGGCTGCGGTCCGGTGGGACTGGCGGTGATCGCCTCGCTGAAGGCCAGGGGCCTTGGCCCGGTCGTCGCCAGCGACTTTTCCGCCGAGCGCCGGGCGGCGGCTCAGATGGTGGGCGCCGATCGGCTGATCGATCCGGCGCAAGTCTCGCCCCACGCCTCCTGGAGCGAGATGGGCGTCCCGGCGAACCGCGCCGAAGCCTTCCTCGCCGCCGCCCAGGGTCGGAGCGTCAAGCGACCGCTGATCTTCGAGTGCGTCGGCGCCCCGGGGCTCGTGCAGAATCTGGCCATGGGCGCGCCGGCGGGAAGCCGGATCGTCGTCGCCGGGGTCTGCATGGAAACCGACCGGCTCGAGCCGCTGGTCTTCATCACCAAGGAGATCGAGCTTCGCTTCGTCCTCGGATACAGCGCCGATGAGTTCGCCGCATCCTTGAGGAATCTCGCCGAGGGCGCGACCCGATATGGGGAAATCATCACCAGCGTCGTGACCCTGGAAGAGACGCCCGCGGCCTTCACCCGCCTCCAGACCGACAAGGGCCAGATCAAGATCCTGGTCGCGCCCGGCCGGTGAGAAAGGTCAGGCGGGCTCGGCAACGAAGAGCTTGCGCAGCTCGGCCTTGATGATCTTGCCGTTGGCGTTGCGCGGCAGGGTCTGCGGCCAGAAGATGACGCGCTTGGGCACCTTGAAGGCGGCCAGCCGCTCGGCGACGAAGGCGCGCAACTCCTCCTCGGTGGCGACGGCGTCCGGCTTGAGGGTCACGACCGCGCCGGCCTCCTCGCCCAGGGTCTTGTGCGGTATCCCCACCAGCGCCGCGTCCATGACCGCCGGGTGGTCGTAGAGGACGTTCTCTACCTCGATGCAGTAGATGTTCTCGCCGCCGCGGATCAGCATGTCCTTGGCGCGGTCGATGATGAAGCAGAACCCCTCGTCGTCCAGGCGGGCTAGGTCGCCAGTCTTCACCCAGCCTGCATGGAAGGTCTGGGCGGTCGCCTCCGGCTTGTTCCAATACCCCTTCACCACCTGCGGGCCCTTGCACCAGAGTTCGCCGACCTCGCCGACGCCAAGTTCCCGATCGCCCTCGACGGTCATGATCTTCAGGTCGGTCACCGGCACCGGCGGACCGCAGGAATCGGGACGATGCTCGTAGTCCTCCGCCCCGTGGCTGGTCGCGGTCGCAGAGGTCTCGGTCATCCCCCATCCGTTGCCCGGCTGCGATTTCGGAAACGTCTCGCCGATCTTGCGCACCAGCTCGGGGGCCGAGGGCGCGCCGCCATAGGCGACGCTCTCCAGCGACGAGAGATCATAGTTCCCCCGCAGCGGGTGCTCGATGAGCTGCCAGGCGATGGTGGGGACGCCGCCGGCGGAGGAGACGCGCTCGCGCTCGATGAGCTCGAAGGCGCGCACCGGGTCCCAGCGGCGCATCATCACCAGCTTGGCCCCGCCGACGAGGCTGGGATTGAGGATCGCGAAGCAGCCGGTGGCGTGGAAGAAAGGCACCGACAGCAGCGTCGCGCGGTGGGTGTCCGGATCGGCGGCCGGCGGCGCTTCGCCGCGGCGGAGGAAGGAGCGCGCCGCCGAGCAGGCGCCGGCCATGATGTTGGAATTGACGTTGCGGTGGGTGGCGAGCGCCCCCTTCGGTTTCCCCGTCGTCCCCGAGGTGTAGAAGATGGTGGCGTCGTCTTCAGGCCCGACGTCCGCCCCCGGAAGCGGCCGGTCAGGCAGCCTAGCCCAGGCGTCCGGAGCGCCCAGCACGGACTCGAGCGTCACCACCAGGGGATTGGCGATCTCCTCTTCGGTGCGGCTGACATAGACCCGCGCCAGGTCGGGACAACGTTCGAGATGCTCGTTGATCCGCTCGAGCCGCTCGGCGTCGACGATCGCTATCTTCGACCCGGAATCGACGAGGCCGTATTCCAGCTCCGGGCCGGTCCACCAGGCGTTGAGGGGCGTGACGATGGCGCCCAGGCTCGCCGCGGCGTAGAAGGCGACCGGCCACTCGGGCAGGTTGCGCATGATGATCGCGACCCGGTCGCCTTTTCCCACGGCCTGAGCCTGAAGTTCCCACGCCAAGGCGCTGACGGCGCAGAAGAACGCCTCGAACGTGACGCGCTCGTCTTCGTGGACGAGAAAGACGTTCTCCCCGTGGGCGCGGCCGAGTTCCGCCACGGCGCGCAGCGAGGGCGGGGCGTTCTTCCAGGTTCGGGTCTTCACGCCCCGGATATCCAGCTCCTCCATCTCGAATGGGGCGCCGGGCGCGGTGAGCAGCGCGTGGGCTTCGGCGATCGACATCGCGGGCCAACCAGGCGGCCCTGCGCGTGCGGCGTCGGTCATGGCGCGGTTACCTTCCCGATGAACATACGATAGGCGGGCGAACAAGCACAGAGACCGGGCCGCTTCAAGGACGGCTCAGGCCAGGCTCTCCAGCCTCGCCCTGGCCGCTTCGAGCCGCCCCTTGGCGACCAACGCCTCCTCCAGTCGCTCGCGGCTCTCTTCCACGACCTCCGAAGGGGCCTTGGCGATGAAATCGGCGTTTGCGAGCTTGCGCCGCGCGCGGTCTATATCTGAAGCTTTGGCGTCTATCTCCCTGGAAAGCCGCGTCTTTTCCACTGCAAGGTCGAGATGGGAGGCGACCGCGAGTGCGGCGGTGGTGTCGCCGGCCAGCAGGACCGCCGATCCGTGCGCCGGGGCGTCGGCCTCGCCAAGTCCGCCGAGCCTCGCCAGGCTGACGACGAGGTCGCCATGGCGACGAGCGAATTCCCGGGCGCGAGGGTCGGGCGCGATCAGCTCCAGCCGTGGCCGCGCTGATTGGGCGAGGTTCATTTCGGCCCTGAGCTGGCGCACCTGAGTCACCAGTTCGACGACCCAACCGATTTCCGCTTCCGCCTCCGGATCGACGAGGCCGGGATCGAGGGTCGGCCAGGCCGCGCCGATCAGCTGATGCTCCCGGGGTCCCGCCTCCGGCGCGGTCTGAGCCCGGAGTTCCTCGGTCAGGAACGGCATCACCGGGTGCAGCAGCTTCAGCGAGGTCTCCAGGGCGAAGCCGGCGATGGCTCGGGTCTCCACCTTGGCTTCCTCCTCGGCGCCGGCCAGCACCGGCTTGGCGAGCTCGACATACCAGTCGCAAAAGACGTTCCAGATGAAGCGGTAGAGTTCACCGCCGGCCTCGTCGAAGGCGCAGGCCTCGAGCGCCGCGGTGATCCGCGCCGTCGACTTGGCGAGTTCGCCAATGATCCAGCGGTTGACCACGTTCTTGGCGAGGGCGGGGTCGAAGCCGGCGACGACGACTGCGCCGTTCATCTGGCAGAACCGGGCCGCATTCCAGAGCTTGGTGCCAAAATTTCTATAACCTTCAATCCGCTGGAGAGAGAGCTTGATGTCGCGCGCCTGGCCGGACATCGCCGCCAGCGTGAAGCGCAAGGCGTCGGCCCCGTAGGCGTCGACGATCTCCAGCGGATCGAGCACATTGCCCTTGGCCTTGGACATCTTCACGCCCTCCTCGTCACGGATGAGGGCGTTGATGAAGACGCGGCGGAACGGGACCTCGCCCATGATGTGCAGGCCCATCATCATCATCCGCGCGACCCAGAAGAAGATGATGTCGAAGCCGGTCACCAGGGTGTCGGTCGGGTAGAATCTCTCCAGGTCCGCCGTCCGATCGGGCCAGCCCAAGGTCGAAAACGGCCACAGCGCCGAGGAGAACCAGGTGTCGAGAACGTCGTCATCCTGGCGCAGCGGTTCGGCGCGCCCGTAGTGCTCCAGGGCCGCCGCTCGCGCCGCGCCTTCAGTCTCCTCGACGAAAATCCGGCCGTCCGGGCCGTACCAGGCCGGAATGCGATGGCCCCACCAGAGCTGGCGCGACACGCACCACGGCTCGATGTTCCGCATCCACTCGAAGTAGGTCTTCTCCCACCCCGGCGGAACGAAAACGGTCCTCCCCTCCTCGACCGCCTTGATCGCCGGCCCGGCCAGGACCTTGGCGTCCGCCCACCACTGGTCGGTGAGATAGGGTTCGACAGTCACGCCGGAGCGGTCGCCGTGCGGAACGAAGTGACGGGTTGGCTCGACCCCGCGCAGCAGCCCCAGGGCCTCGAACTCGGCGACCACGCGCTTGCGGGCCTCGAACCGGTCGAGGCCGCGCCAACCTGGCGGCGCGTTCTCGTTGAGGCGGCCGAAGGGATCGAGGATATTGATCATCGGCAGATGGTGGCGCTGGCCGACCTTGAAGTCGTTGAAATCGTGGGCGGGCGTGATCTTCACCGCCCCTGAGCCCTTCTCCGGGTCGGCGTAGTCGTCGGCGATGATCGGGATCGGCCGGCCGACGATGGGCAGGCGCACGCACCGGCCGATCAGCCCGGCATACCGCTCATCCGAAGGGTGAACCGCGACCGCGGTGTCGGCGAGCATCGTCTCGGGCCTGGTGGTCGCCACCACGATCTCGCCGGAGCCGTCCTCCAGCGGATAGGCGAAATGCCAGAAGAAACCGTCGACCTCCTTCTGCTCGACCTCCAGATCTGAGATCGCGGTCTGGAACTGTGGATCCCAGTTCACCAGCCTCTTGTCGCGATAGATGAGCTTCTGCTTGTGAAGGGTCACGAACACCTTGCGAACAGCCCGCGACAGGCCTTCGTCGAGGGTGAAGCGCTCGCGGCTCCAGTCGCAGGAGCAGCCGAGGCGGCGCATCTGCTCGGCGATCATCCCCCCGGACTTCGCCTTCCAGGCCCAGATCCGCTCGACGAAGGCCTCCCGGCCCATGTCCCGCCGGCTCATGTTGCCCTCGGCGGCGAGCTGGCGCTCGACCACCATCTGGGTGGCGATTCCGGCGTGATCTGTCCCCGGCAGCCACAGGGCGGCGCGCCCACGCATCCTGGCGAAACGGACGAGCACGTCCTGCAGGGTCAGGTTGAGCGCGTGGCCTATGTGCAGCGAGCCGGTGATGTTGGGCGGCGGGATCACCATCGAGAAGGGCGACGCGGCCCGATCCTCCGTGGGCGCGAAGGCGCCGGAAGCCTCCCACTGGCGATAGAGGCGCGGCTCCGCGGTCTTGGGGTCGAAGTTCTTGGCGAGCATGGGGACCAAGGGACGGCGCCCCGCGGCGTTCGGCGCGGCCGCGAGGCTATGCTGAGGTTGAAAGGAAGAACGCCACCATGATCTGGCGCGTCTTCGCCCTTAAATCAATAACTTGCGGCGCGACTTTCCGACAGACGCGGACGGCGGCGGTGCTGAGCCGCGCCGCTAGCGTACTCGACCGCGGGCGATCCGCTCGACCTCGGCGTCGACCGTCGTCTGGACGATTCTCGGCAGGTTCTCGTCGAGCCAGGCCTTGAGCAGCGGTCGCAACAGATCGCCGGTCAGGTCCTCCAGCGTGCGGCCCGCGGCCGGCAGGGCCGGCGACGGCGGCGCGGCCGGCGCCGGTTCGGGCTTGCTGACCGCCTCCGCGAGCTTTCCGAAGGCCGAGGACGACCTTACCGCGGCTTCGGGGGCGATCAGGGTTTCCGGGGCCGCGGCGGCCTGGGTCCAGACGTCGACCGGGGGCGCGTGGGTTTCGGGCTCGGGCGCGGCGGCGACCAGCTCGGTGCGGACATGCGCCTCGACGTCGCCGTGGATCTCCGCCGGCGCGGGTTGCGTCAGCTCGAGCACGTCATCCTCGGCCTCGGGTTCGCTCGGCGCCTTGGCGTCGACCTGAACGGCCGCCGGCGGAGGGCGCCATTGGCCGTCGTCGACATGGGCGCCGCCGGCGGGGGGAGCGTCGTCCTCGGAGATGATCCGGCGTATCGAGGCCAGAATTTCCTCCATCGTTGGTTCGGGTGCGGCCTGGTCCGACATGTCTGTTCTAGGCCCGTTCCTTCTTGGGTGAGAGAATCCTCAGGGAGCAACGCTACGCGCGAAACGCCGATCCTGCAATTTGCGTCTTTCGAGGCGAGCGAGGATTCGCCCCCTATCTCACCGGGCAGTCCCTGCCGGCGGCGCGGAGGCGCTGGCAGGGGCGCTGGGCCTCGCCGCGCCTAGAGCGCGAACGCGCGGA
>Ga0302325_10016469_pt1 | contig 15658 bp, 19 predicted proteins | sample Palsa_T0_2_FD_201948 | JGI IMG/M metagenome (GOLD analysis project Ga0302325, IMG submission 201948) | Peat permafrost microbial communities from Stordalen Mire near Abisko, Sweden - Palsa_T0_2 | ecosystem: Environmental > Terrestrial > Soil > Palsa > Peat permafrost | place: Sweden: Abisko...
GATGCTCAACGAGGTTAGGCGCCGACTCGGTCTGCTCGGTATCGTAGAAATGCGGATCGTCCGTGATGTTCGCGTCTGCGAATACACTTTCGGCTACTCACGTACGGAATCCGGGCCGACCGTCCGGCGCGAAGAAAAGCTTCCGGGCGCGGAGATGCCCGTGCGCCTCCGATTGCACGGCCGTGTCCGGGTTGGCGACCAGGCCGCGCATCCGGTCCTGTGTATCGATCAAGCCAACGAAGGCTTCTATGTGCGCTTGGATGAAGCCTGCGTGCGGGCGTGGCTCACGGAGAACAGTATCGGGTTTCCAGGGGCAGCACCTGGCGTCGCCTTGGGCGGCAGTCTTATCGAGGACTTTGCCGATATACAAAACAACCAGGCGATGCGGTTTTCCCGATTTCTCGACGAGTATCGTCGTGAGCAAGCGGTCCCCAGACGTGCAGCGGCTCATGTGTTCACACTGTTGCATACGGCAGCCCACCACCTGATTTCCGTGGTCTCGACAATGTCCGGGCTCGATCTCGGCTCCTTCGGTGAACATCTTTTCGTCCCAGATCTTGCTTTCCTAATCTACCGACGCGGGTCAACCATGGATCTCGGTAATCTTTCATCGATGTGGCGCGAGCGTGGCAGTCCCGATTTTGGAAATGAGGTTCTCGAAAGGCTGATCGATCCGGCGAGTCTCCGCTGCGGCTCGGAAAGCGTCTGCAATCATCGCGGCGGCGCATGCCCCGACTGCCTGCTCATTCCTGAGTCGGCCTGTCTTACCCGCAATGAACTCTTGTCGCGATCAACGCTTGTGGGGCGTGGCCGTCCAAGATGGGATGCCGATAGCTCCAACCTGGTGGGTTATCTTGAAGTCGCGGCTCATCGTCACCTGGCAGAGGCAACGTGAAAGGTGACCTCCAACTTGGGCATGCAATGGCCACGTCGCTGGTGACCAGCCTCGCCACGGATTGCAGTGTTGCGGCGGAACTCGCCGCCGCCGCTGATCTGCGCCGCGGGAGCGTGCTGGACCGCGCGACACTTTCTGGCGTTCCGCGAAGTGCACTGGAGCGGGTTGCGGCCGATTTCGAGAAGCGGGGATGGCTGGTCAAGCAAGGAAGTGCGTGGCATGTCCCGCGTATAGGCATGCCGAGTGCAGTTCCCGCGTTCCTCGCTGGCATGGCCGCGATGCGCGGACCCGCTGCAGCCGAGGAGGCGGCACTAACAGCCGTGACATTGCCACCATACCCAAGCGCGATTGCGGCAGCCCTCCCTGCCACTGGGCTAAGCTACGCATCCTTGATCAGCACCGAGGAGGCTATGGCGCGGGTGGCTGACGCTGCTGCGTCGCGGCTGACACTAATGACCCCGTTTCTAAATAAGGGCGGTCTCGATTTTGCGATCGGCCTATTCGAACGATCTCCAGCAACGGCAAGAACGCTTATCGTGCGCGGTGCCGGATCAACACGAGCGGCGCTGCACCCTCAGCGAGAGCGGCTCGAATTTCTACAGATAACCATCCTGGATTGCTTGCTGCCGACGGCGGATGGGTATGAAACTTCCCATGCAAAGGTTGTCCTCGCAGACGATCAACTTGCCTACGTCGGCAGCGCCAATCTGCTCCTGCAGCTGCATCATTCTATGGAGCTCGGCAATGTCGTACGGGGCCGAGCAGCAAAAGTTGTCGCCAGTGTCGTGCGTGCGGTCGAGGCCATATCACCGCCTTGGAGCTGGCGTCGATGACACCCTTCGATACCACGACGGAACCACCCCCACTTGCCGCATCCGGGCACTCCCTTTCCTATGCTCCCGATCAAGTCGTGCTGATAGCGGCGCAGACTCTCGACAGCATTCTCAAGTACTATCGCCCGCTGGCTGGGAACGTACGTGCCAAAGCAGAATGTTTACGTCTGGCTGACGGGAAGGGACCCGCTGCCGTACAAAAGGCCCTCGCAACGTTGTCTGCAGAGTGGGCTGATTACGCGATCGCTAGCGTTTACGCCATTCTGATGTCGCATGCGCGACGAAAATCCCTCGGTGCCTACTTCACTCCGCCGCATCTCGTTGATCATTTGCTCCGAAGAATGGGAAAACTCGGCATGGATATCGCACATCACAAGATGCGCGATCCGGCCGCAGGGGGTGCGGCGTTCCTAGTTCCGCTGGCCCGTCGAATGGTTGTGGAGTGGCGGAATGACGGAATTTCAGAACGCGGCATTGTGACCTTGCTGCGCAGGCGCTTGCTCGGCACCGAAATTGATCGCGGGTTGGCTGATATTGCCAACGCGTTGTTACGGCGAATGTTAATTCGGGAGTGTGGGTTCCGCCCGAGCATTGTTAAGGATCTTGAGATCGTACGGAGAGCGAATGCACTCGTGCGTCGCACGCTTCCGGAATCGACCGATCATGAGGTCGGCAATCCGCCATACCGACGGTTATCGATCGAAGAACATAAGGCGATGCACATGCGGTTCGGAGACATCGCGTCAGGCCGCCTTAATCTCTATGCAATGTTCATGCGGCGAGCTGTCGCTGAGGTGCCTGCCGGCGGACTTGTTGGACATGTTGTTCCAGCTTCATTCTTAGGCGGTCCGGAGTTCTCGGCGTTTCGTCGCCGCTTGTTGGAACTCGCTGAAGTGCTTGTCGTGGATCTAGTAGATCAAAGAAGCGGCGTGTTCGTTGACGCCACTCAAGACGCTTGCTTCGTCGTGCTGCGACGCCGGGACAAAGAGGTGAAGGATGAGGAGTGCTGGGCATCAAGCGGGACCCTGCACACCAATGGGCACTTCGTGGCTGCCGCGGATATGCATCTCACTGCAGACGGTTCCGCGTGGCATCTGCCCGGGCCTGAGGCACAATTTACAGCCACTTTGGAAGATTGGGGTTACCGCGCGTCCGTCGGCTACCTCGTACCCTTCCGACAAGCTACGCGGATACATGATCGACCTGCCAAAGGTAGGGTGCCGCTAATTTGGGCGAAGGCAGTCGGCCAAGACGGCTCATTTGACCACAGCCGAGGCGTCTCATCGAAACGCGCGGGCTGGGTGTCGGTCCCGCCTGACGCACCCTATGTGGTGCGAGATCCCTGTGTCGTAGTGCAAAGGACTTCGTCTCGAGACCAACGTCGGCGAGTGGTCGCCGCTGCTGTTCCGGATGCCTTCATGCGGCAACACGGAGGTCTTGTAGGTGAAAACCACGTTCTACTGCTTGTGCGCTCGCGTCCTGATGCACCACCCCCGGCCGCACTTGCGCAGGCACTTAACAACCCACTCGTCAGTCAAGCGATGAATCGGGTTTGTAGGTCCGCCAGCATTCCGATTTGCGCGATCAAGGGCCTCCGGCTTCCACCGCCGAAGTCGTTCTGAGCTCCGGCACTTTTGGACCTATTGCCGTAGAATTTAGTGCAACATGAGGTCGTTGAGTTTATGACGGCGTTCGGGAGCAACGACCACCTTTGGAAAGGGGCAACTGGCATTGGTAGACGTAATCACCTTTGATGACGCAATTGCGGACTCTACGCAGTTTGCAAAGCGTCACCTTCTCCTCGGCAACGGCTTTAGCATAGCATGCCGCCCCGATATCTTTCATTACGGATCGCTGTTTTCCAAAGCCAATTTTTCGGGCAATCCGAACCTTGTTCGGGTGTTCGAAGTTCTCGATACCCAGGATTTCGAAATCGCCATTCGCAACCTGGAATCTGGCGCCAAGCTCTTGCCAATTTATGCGTCATCGCATGCGACTGCTGTCGCGCAAATGCTGGCGGATGCTGTTGCCTTGAAGGAAATCCTTCTTACCACCATTGCTCATAATCATCCTGATGTTCCTGGTGACATCCCGGATGCAAAATTCTGGGCGTGCCGGCGGTTCCTGGCCCACTTTCTTGGTCGGCCAAACGAGGGACAGATTTACACCCTTAACTACGATCTTCTCTTGTATTGGACATTGATGCACGAGGATATGCCGTTCGGCGATCCCATTGAACTGTCTACAAGCGATGGTTTCGGAAACGACGAAGACGATCCTAGTGCGGATTATGTAGTCTGGCAGGGTGAGACAGCGTCTCACAGTGCCAAGGTGCATTTTCTCCACGGTGCCCTGCATCTCTTCGATGCAGGCAACGAGTTGCAGAAGTTCACATGGGTCAGGACGAACGAGCGTCTGATAGATCAGGCTCGCATAGCGATAAACGCCAACAAGTTTCCGCTGTTCGTTGCAGAAGGATCAAGTGCTCAAAAGAAAGCCAAAATTCGCCACAACGCATACCTCTATCAGGGGTACAAGCAGCTTACCGTCAACGCCCAGCAGGTTAAGCATTGCTTTTTCCTCCATGGTCATTCACTGGCTGAAAACGATGATCACATGTTACGTCGCCTGGGAACCGGCCGCTTCAAAAAGCTCTATGTGAGCCTTTTCGGTCCGGTTGACTCTCCCGCAAACGAGCTCATCATCGCGAGGGCTTATCAACTGGCGAGTATGCGATCCGATCGATCTCCGATGGATTTGTCGTTCTACGACGCGCTAAGCGCCAAGATCTGGGGATAACCGGGCCACGACCGACCATCCATCGATACGAACCGTCCAATGTAACTCGATTGATGAATTGGCGACCTTCTTTGGCAATCGGCCGCCGGGTCCATTGTTCCGCGGCCAAATTCCGTAGCGCCTGTGACGTGCTGCGACGCAGCGTCAGTGTTTTGCACGCGACCGGCTTCAATGGAAATGTATGCGACAAGGTTCGCTTTCCAAAGCTTTCCAAGAGCAGTAGGGCCGACCCTGATGTTTAATGGTGCCCAGGAAGCCCATGATGACATCGCCGCCAACACAGCTCAACTTGACTGCGCGTATCGAACGCGCGCTTGTCTTGCTTGCCTATTTCATCGAACTCGATGGCGACGTGCATGTGCCGATGTATGAAAAGTTCGAGGCAGAACTTGCCGCGCTCAAAGCGACAGCGGACGTGCGGTCGCGCGCAAATCAGAGGCTCGCGCGCTACAGGCGTTCGGGCGACGGGAAGGCGATCATCTCGAGGAATTTGAGCTTCAGCTCCAGCGATGGGCCTCTTCCATATTTGGGTTTGTAGGTCTTATGGCCCATGAGGCTGTCGATGAGGCTATCCGGCGTTTCGGCCGCCACCAACCGATCCTTGAAGCTATGCCGCAGCGAATAGACGGAGTGATCCCGCGTCGGGCGCAACCCATTCTCAAGCAGGAATTTGTTGACAGTGCCCGAGAGTGTCGTCGCGTTGTCCCGGTATTTGGGAAATCCATGCCGGCGAAGGCGGAGGGCCTTGAGCGCGACGCCGACCAACGGGATATCCCGTTCGGAATCCTCGGTCTTCAGGCGGCGTCCGTCCGCCATAATGCGAACATGGGGAATAGGGGCATTCAGAATGATCGTGGTCTCTCGCAGATTGACGATCTCGGAAAGCCGTAGACCGGTCTCAATCATTACGTAGAAAACGAAACGTGCGTCTTCGTTCAATTGATCGAGCGCGCCGGCAAGAAAGCGGCTCCGGATGAAGTCGGGTTCGTAGGGGAGGCGTGACTTATCCGTCTCGCCTCTGAGGTGAAGACCTTTGAAAATGTCCGGCAGGTTCAGGCGGCGTCGAATGCTCATGTCTTTCAGCATCCGGCTAAGCTGCCCCATATCCTTGTTAGCGGTTTTGGCGGCAACCTCGTCGGCCACCACGCGTTCGCGCCACCATTCGCTATATTCGATGGCGTCAGCGCCGGTGAGATCGGCAACGGGTTTGTCTCCCACCACCTTGACGAACTGAGCGACGGCTCTGATGCGGCCGTTGCGCCAGATGCGAAGCTGATCCGGGGACAGGTCCATCACCTCATCTTTGGTGACGGACTCGTATTCCTCAAACAGGCGTGAGAGGCTGAAGCTGGGAGGCTGCACGGTTCCCAGCAGCGCTTCGCGCGCGGCGGGATCGTTCGCCAGCCCCTTGGCGACGAGCGCCTCAAGCCGCTCGAGACGCCTCTCCTGCGGGAGGGCGATCAAGTCGCTATTGGGAATATAGTCGTAACCGAGACTCCGGGCGTGGCGTCGGGCTTGGTCATAGCGGGTGATGTCGGCCTTCGATCGCCCGTCCGCCAACTCCCTCCAGAAGCATTCGAGCTCGCGGTTGAGCGTGTGCGCAACGCGCAACGCGCGGCGGCCGTGGCGATCATCGGCAACCTTAATCCGGGTGGAATGCCGGATGATGCCGCGCCGATCCAGCGCCGCGAACTCGGCGGGGACTCGGCGGACGAAGTGCCAGGTGCTTCCCCGGCGCATGAGAAAATCGGACATGATGGCGCAACCTGTTGGACGAAATGTTACACACTTTTCGCCTCGGTCGCACCGCGAAACCCTTGGAAACTTTGGAACTTACTGATCGCAAACAGAAAGTTCAAAACAGGGTGGAGCGGGTGAAGGGAATCGAACCCTTGTATGCAGCTTGGGAAGCTGCCGTTCTACCATTGAACTACACCCGCGGTGGCGCGGTTATAGAAAGCCCGGGTTGACGACGCAATCTACCCCGGCCTAGGTTCCGCCCCGGCGTCCGGCGCGAAGCAACCCGGGCCGCCCCTCGTGATTTGTCCGGCCGGATTGCGGCGAGGTGAAATAAGCGCGCTAAAGAGGCCAGCGTTCGGTCCAAGGCTGGTTCACCCAGCGACTTTCTCTCAGACCGGGGCTGCTTCGACGGTCGGGCCACGCAGGAAAGGCCCAGACACATGACGATCGATCCCAGCAAGCTTCGGCCCGCAACCCGCCTGGTGCACGGCGGGGTGCATCGTTCCGCGCATGGCGAAACCGCCGAGGCGCTCTACCTCACCTCCGGCTACGTCTATGACAGTGCCGAGCAGGCCGAAGGCACCTTCGCCGGCACGGTGGAGCACTACCAGTATTCCCGCTTCGCCAACCCGACGATCACCATGCTCGAAGAGCGACTGGCGCTGATCGAGGGCGCCGAGGCCTGCCGCACCACGGCGACCGGCATGGCCGCGGTGCACGCCGCACTGCTGTCGCACCTGAAGACCGGCGATCGCGTGGTCGCCGCGCGCGCGTTGTTCGGCTCCTGCCACTGGATCGTTTCGACCCTGCTGCCGCGCTACGGTATCATCGCCGAGTTCGTTGACGGCAGCGACCTCGGCCAATGGCGGCAGGCATTGTCGCGCCCGACCCAGCTCGTGCTGCTGGAAACCCCGTCCAACCCGATGCTGGAACTGGTCGACCTGCGCGTCGTCGCCGAGCTGGCGCACGAGGCCGGCGCCATCGTCGTGGTCGACAACGTGTTCGCCACGCCGCTGCTACAGCAGCCGCTGCAACTGGGCGCCGACGTCGTGGTGTATTCCTGCACCAAGCATATCGACGGCCAGGGACGCGTGCTCGGCGGCGCGGTGCTGGGGACCCGCAAGTGGATCAACGACACGCTGCAGCCGTTCATCCGCAACACCGGCCCGGCGCTGTCGGCGTTCAATGCCTGGGTGCTGCTGAAGGGCCTGGAAACGTTGCCGTTGCGCGTCGAAGCCGGCTGTCGTTCCGCTGTCGCGATCGCCGAATTCCTCGCCGCGCGCACCGAGGTTTCGCAGGTCTGGTATCCGTTGCGCGCCGATCATCCCCAGGTCGCACTGGCGCGGGCGCAAATGAGCGGCGGCGGAACGGTCGTGACCTTCGAGGTGCACGGCGGCAAGGACGCGGCATTCGCCGTGATGAACCGCTTCCGCCTGATCGCGGTGTCGAACAACCTGGGTGATTCCAAATCGCTCGTCACGCACCCGGCCACGACGACCCACATGCGGATCGGCGCCGAGGAACGCGCGAAGCTCGGCATCACCGATGGCGTCATCCGCCTGTCGGTCGGGCTCGAGGATCCGGCAGATCTCAAGGACGACCTGGCGCAGGCGCTCACCGGGCTTGGCCACGTGGCCGCACGCGCGGCCGAGTAGCGGAGGGACTTGGCTGGACAACGCGGCGCCTTCGGCCTTGAGTCGGTTTGCCGCCACAGGAACTGGCGACGAGCGAGCCAGCGACTGGCGAACTAACGACTGACAACAAGGTGCGGCGCGGCCATGTCGAATGAAGATCCGAAACCACGCAGCGGGAAGCGCCCGCCCACGCGCCCCGCCGGCGGGCGTAGTCGGGGCGCGGCCGAGGCCGTTCGCCCCGACTACGCACAGACCACGCGCGACGTTTCCGTTTCCGTTCGGTCGTTCTTCCTGGCGGACCAGTCGCGACCGGACGAGAACCATTTCGTCTGGGCCTATCGGGTGAAGATCGAAAACCACGGCGGCGAACCTGTGCAGCTTATGCGCCGCACCTGGCGGATCACCGACGCGCGCGGACGCACCCAGCAAGTGCAAGGCGCCGGCGTGGTCGGTGAACAGCCGTTGCTCGAGCCCGGTGAGACCTTCGAATACACCTCCGGCACGCCGCTCGACACCCCGTCGGGGTTCATGATGGGCACCTATCACATGCTCGTCCCATCCTCCGGCGAGACGTTCGACGTGGCGATCCCACCGTTCAGCCTGGACAGCCCCCACCAGGCCGGCCGCGTTCATTGACCGCGCGTTTTGATGCAAGCGGTCGACCGCCGGTGAGGCGACATCGCTTTGCCAACACCCGAATTGATGCCGGACGCGGGGTTCCGGTTGCGGGTGCCGGGACACCTCCGTATAAGCGCGCGCCACGGAGAGGTGCCAGAGTGGCCGATCGGGGCGGTCTCGAAAACCGTTGTGCGTGCAAGCGTACCGTGGGTTCGAATCCCACCCTCTCCGCCGCCGCCCTTCGGAAAATCGCGGCCTTTCACCCAAAAAACCTAGTGGAATAGCCAATCTTTCGCCATTCGATTGTGCTTGCGTGTGCGCCCCGTGCGCGTACATCCCACAATAGTTTGTGGGATGAATTGTGTTACGGGGAGTTGGGCGGATGGCGCGGACGATCGGCAAGCTGACCCCGGCCAAGGTGAAGAACGCGAGCAAGCCGGGACTCTATGGCGACGGCGGCGGCCTGTATCTCAGTGTCGGGCCGACCGGCGGCAAGAGTTGGATTTTTCGCTACATGCTGGACGGCAAGGCGCACGCGGTGGGCCTCGGTGCACTGCACACGATCGGACTGGCCGATGCTCGCGGTCGAGCCACCACCGAGCGCAAGAACCGCCAAGACGGGATCGACCCTCTCGGCGCGCGGATCGCCAAGCGGCAGGCCCGGCGGCTGGCGACGGCCAGCGCAGTCACGTTCAAGATGTGCGCCGGAAATACATCGTCGCGCACCGCGCTGGCTGGCGGAACGCCAAGCATGCGGCGCAGTGGGAAAGCACACTCACCGCATAGGCTTATCAGGTGATCGGTGCGCTGCCGGTTGCAGCGATCGGCACCGGCCATGTGACCCGCATCCTGGAACCGATCTGGACCGAGAAGGCCGAGACGGCGGCACGGGTGCGCGGGCGGATCGAATCAGTCCTGGACTATGCCAAGGTACACGGCTGGCGAACCGGCGAAAACCCGGCGCGCTGGAAGGGACATCTCGACCAAGCGTTACCGGCGTGCGCCAAGGTATCGAAGGTCGAGCACCACGCCACGCTGCCCTAGGGCGAGATCGGCGCCTTCATGGTCGAACTGGGCAAGCAGGACGGTATGGCCGCGTCGGTGCTCCGGTTCGCGATCCTCACCGCAGCCCGGACAGGCGAGGCGATCGGCGCCCGGTGGTCGGAAATCGACATACCGGCCGCGGTCTGGACGATCCCGCCGGAGCGTATCAAAGCCGGCCGGGAACATAGGGTGCCGTTGTCGGACGCAGCCTTGGCCGTGCTGGGCGAGGCCGCCAAGTTGCGGCAGGACGGACCCGACGCGCCAGTGTTCCCCGCCGCCCGTTCCGGCAAGCCGCTTTCCAACATGGCACTGCTGATGCTGCTGCGGCGCATGGGACGGGACGACCTGACCGCGCATGGCTTCCGCAGCACGTTCCGCGATTGGGCGGCCGAGACCGGGTGGCCTGACGATCTGGCGGAAGCGGCCCTCGGGCGCGGGCCGTTGGTCCTGCTCGATTTCGACCAGTCGCCTATGACGGGCACGACGTTCGCCACTATTGCCGCGAGGGTCGCCGAACCGAATCACGAATGCCGCGCACAGTATGACGGCATGCTGTCCGCGATCTGGGCACCAGAACCGTTGTCGAAGCAGATCGCGGCCTGCGGCCTACCATCCGAGCCGATTCCGCCCGAACTGCTGGCCGATCCCGCGGTGCTGGCGCTGGGCGCGTCCGGCCTTGTGGCGAACGGTGCAGTGAAGATGGCGGCCCCGGCCCACGACAAGGCGCGCGATACGCCACTGATCGGCGCCCTGACGTTCCGGACCGGCGAGCCGATGGACGCCGATCCACTCCGCCTCGCGCTGTTGGTCGGCATCGCGATCGGCACCTATCCCGCCCATCTGCCCGACGCGGCGTAGCAATGATAGGGCACGGAATGCCAAGCCTCATCGAAACCAGGATCGCCGAGCGCGAAGCATTCCTCGCTCGGTACCGCAAGACCTATCTCGTTTCGATTTGTCATGAAAGCGGTCATGCGGTTGATCTGCGCGAGGCCGCACTGCGCGAGGCCGTGGCGATGATCGAGGTGGCGACCGATCTGCTGCCGCGGGACAAGCCCATCGCCGCGACGCCGCCGCCGCCACATAGCAATCGTCCGGAACCCTATCAGTAATGTGCAAGGTTATGCACTGTTGTTCCGCGTTATGTACTGCCGTTCTATTTATACCAACCCGAGTATAGTCTTGAATATCGGCGGATATTACCCCATATGAGCCGCATGAGCACCACTACTCGAGTCCCTACGTGCGTCACGCTGCCGCCTGATCTGCTGGCGCGCGTCGATCGTATCGCCGAGGCCGACGAACGGTCGCGCAGCTTCGTGGTCGCGCGGGCGCTGCAAACATACTGCGACCAGATCGAAATTCCATCCGCCGCCGGGGTTCTCGGCCCGGCTGCGGTGCGTGTTGCCGCCCTCGCTTGCGAGGCCAACGCGCGGGCCGGCGGCGGGTTAGATCCTTCTCCGCCGCCGGCCCTCTCCTATCTCGCCAACCTACACGTCGCCGCGCTGCGCCGTTGCACCGCGGTGCATGACGACCGCGCCGACACCGCCCGCCAGCATCGCGAGCGGGTCATGCGGGAATCCACTGAAGCCCTCACAAACGGAGCAACCGAGTGAACGCCACCGAACACGCGCAGGCTCACGCCGAGGCGTCCCGCCGGACAACGGAGAGCTGGCACCGTCATGCTGCTGTTCCGACGCTTGACGCGCAGGCGAAAGCACGGGCGACGGAGGCTGCTGGCAAGACCGATGCGCTGCGGCGTTCTACCGAATACCGCCGCAACCTTCCTGTGAACGGCGAAGGTGCAGCATGAGTTACGCCCGTGACCATGAAATCGACTTATTGCGCACTCGCGTATTCGGAATGCAGCGGCGCCTGGAACCGATCATACAGGGTCCGTCCGGCGATGACCTCGCCGCGCTCGACAAGGCGCAGTCCCGCGCCGATAGCGTCGCGAACTATTGGGGAGACAAGGCGTCGGCACCCGTACCAGGCGAAACGCCAATCGCCTATCGCCGACGCCAGCTCGAAACGCTGAGGCAGCATTCACCCAAGTTCAAAGGCAAGAGTTTCGCCACCCTGCCAGCTGACGCGCTGGATATGGTTGAAGAACAGGTCTACGCCGATGCCATCGCCGCCGCGATCGATCCCGCCAACATTCCGCCCGGCACGCTTCGCGCCGTAAGTGAACGCGACCACGCCGGGCGTTTGATCACCAATGGCGTGCTCCAAGGTGGCTAGCTTGATCGTTTTTCGTTCTGTCCGTGTTGGCCGGACGGTCGTAGTGCTACTCATGCCTCCCTCCGTTCGGACCGAATCGATGGATCGACTTCGCCAAAAGCGCCGCCGTCGCCCGGGCGGCTTCGTTGCAAATAAGTTACGCCCGAGACGGTGACAAGGCCGGCCGGCCGAGGGTGACGATATCGGCTGCATCGCGGGCGGCGCTCGGCGGGGCGGTCCTTTTCGTGGCGCATGCCGTGCTGGCGCCCTCAACGCTCCACCAACCCGGACCAACCGACCGCGTCAGGCAACGTAATCTCGATCCGGTCCCGCCCGCCGCCTGATCGGCGACCCCTGCCGCCTCACCGGGGCGGCAGGGTAGCCAAGGCCGCGATCGATCACCCCACGTCGGTACGTGGTTTGTATTTTCCTAATTGTACAACATGCCGTGCTAGTTCTTTTAATTCCTTAATCTCGTCCTCCCAAGCCTTTTCAGATGTCTTAACCCAGTCTAAAAGAATGTCCTTCGCCTGATCTATCTTCTTTGCGTCCTCTTTGTCTTTTGGATCCAGGCCTAGATTATCCTTTTCCAGCTTCGCCTCATATTGATCGATTCCGCCCGAGATCTTCTCAAAGGCCCCTTCAAGGTCGGTGAGCTTCGCCTCGATATCATCGCGAGCCTTGTCAAACGCATTCCACGCTTTGGTGGCTCCATCATTATAACTTTTCATCTTGGGTTCAGGGACCTTTCCCTTGTCCCCCAGGATTTTCAGCGCCTTCTTTTGGGCATCGTCCCAGTCGTCCGCCATTGTCCCCTCCGTCCTGCGATAAGGTCTCGCCAGGAGGCGCGGCGTGGTCACCGAACGAATGTAGCGTCGCTCCGTCCCCCCCGGGGGCGCCTCGATCAGATCTGACCACGTGAGGGCGTAATGTGCAACGATGCCAGCACCAGGTTCAGCCTGACGACCCCGCAGACACGACGGGGCCGCTCCGCGAGGGGCGGCCCTTTTTCTCTGCGCCGGTGGATTCTGATGATGATTTGCTGGCCGAGCGTCGACCGGCGCAGGTGTTGGCGGCGGGTGGCTACGTAGTTTCCCGGACTAGCAACACCCCCGGCCCGTATCCATATCGTTGGCCGGGACAGTGTGCCGCGGCCCTTGCGGATGGCTCCGAGCACGCACACCCTGGAAGATCTGGAAATGCAGCCAACACATCGCAATCTCACCCCCAAGCTGGAGCCGGAGTTGCTTGATCTTGGTCAGCGTCCTGCGACGCTCGGAGGCGCGCGCTTGTCGCCGGCACATAGCGACCACGTCTCCGGTGCCTTCGCCCCCGAAGTTGTCACCGCGGGTCGGCGCCCGTCGGTCTCTCACGAACTCTGCGACGGCAGCCGCGTTACCTTTACGCGCGTTGCCGATCTGGAGACTGTGGAGGACACATAGGCGGCCCAGAACCACCATTCACGAACACCCCGAGTCTCACACCCAGTCGATAGCGGTCCTCCGAACGGTAGAGCGGCGACCGCGCTCCATCTGGTTGGTGGGCCGCCCGCGGGGGGGGGCGCTTTTGCATGGACGGGCACAAGACGGGCAGATTTCAGGGCACAATTACGGAAACCGCCTGCGTCGCGAAGGCCACGCACAGGAACACGATACCGATCCTCTGCGCCATGGCAGAGCGGCGGTTCTTCGTTCTTGTGCGCCGATTATAGTCCTCCACTTCCGACCCTCCCCAAACCGCGCCCTCGTAGGGGAAGAGGGCATAGCTGTTGAAGTACAACAGCGTGCTACCAGCGAATCCCAGCAATGCGGAGATCAGAGCGGCCAACTGACTCCAGGAACGGATTACCAAGGCGCGTCCTCCGTTTTTGGCCGCCGCCGACCGACCGGCTGACTCTGACCATCCGGCGGCTGGGCTGGGCCGATGTAAGTCCAGTCCGTCCCCCCCGCCTCCGGCGCCGCCGTCGGTCTCCCAACTTCCTATGGTTTTGCTGCTGTCGGCCCTCCACCAAGCCCACCGCCGCATGCCGCGTTCATCTATGACAAGGTAAGGTCCCGTCCGTTGCGGGTTGGGCGGGACGCCAGGATTGGCAGGATCAGGCCAGCCTCTTTGATCGGGCATCGGCATCCCCTTGACGTGTGCTAGGATCAGTCCGAGGCTGGCCCGTCCTGTCAAGGCTTGTGCGCCGGCATGGCACCGGGAATTGCGGGCCAATTTGTGGGATAGCACAGGGTTTGATACTAAATAGTTGATATACAACACATAATATGACGTGTGGGCGGACACCCTCTCCGCCACTCTGTTTCCGGGTGTCCGGCGACACCCTATGGCGTCCGAGAGCGCCGACGCTTCGCTTCGGCTCTCGATGTATTCGGCTAGATGAAAGCGTGTGCTTGGACGCCATGTACACCGGGCATCAACAGAGCGGGGGCGGACGATGAATTGGCGCACGAACGGAGCCATGGACCTGCAAACGCTGCTCACGGTGCTGGCAGGCGGATTGCTCATGTATTCGGCTTGGCTAACGTCGATCGTGTTCTCCGCCGCAAACGGCCACGGCCCCCTGTTGATCGCCGCCTCTATGTTTCCTCCCGTTGGCGTGGTGCACGGCATCGGAGTTTGGTTTGGCGGATGGTAAGGCGTTGGGCTTGGAGCCATGCCCTGCGATTGACCTCCGTCCGGGAGGGTCCTTTCCGGTATCATGTTGCAACGTCCACACCCGCCCTGCCAGCCGGCAGCGGCGATCGCGAGATAGGCGGACACCGTCTCCACCATTCTACGTCATAGTGTCCGGCGATACCCTATGGCGTCCGAGAGACGCCGACGATCCGCTCCCGCTCTCGATGTATTCGGCCATATGAAAGCAGAGGACGCCAAGCAGGCTATTGCGGCGTTGACGCTCGCGCCGCGTTCATTTTGGCAAAGAAGGCCAGGGCGGCTTCAAGTTCTTCGATTGGTGAGGCTTCGAGAAGGCCGATGAATTGCAACTCGACCGCATCGTAATGCGCCTTCACCTTCCGCAGTTTACCCGGCGAAAAATCCACCAGGACGCTGCGGCCGTCGTTTGGATTGGCTTGCCGGCGGATATAGCCCCCCTTCTCGAGCCGATCGAGCACCACCGTCACCCCACCCGAACTGAGGCCGCTGTATTGGCCCAGCACCTTGGGCGTCAACGGTCCCAGAAGCTCCAGCACACTAAGGAATTGCAGATCGGTCGGGTGCAGATCAAGCCTTTCCGCAACCCGCTGACTGGGATCTCTCCAATGTGGTGGCCTGAGCCAGCTAACGATATGACCTGACGGCCAGCCTGTAAGCGGGGGTGCAGATGCAGCCTTTGCCGGGCCCCCTGTTCACAGCATCACCCGATATCCAGTATGCCGAATCCGGGCATCAGTCGGACGTGCGCGCGGATGGTAGGCATTGAAGACAGCATCAAGCGATGATAAATCCGTGCTATCCCTGGACGCCGAGCGCATACGAACCACCCTGGCGCTCGACGATGAATTGGTGGCCAGGGCTCAGGCCCTCACCGGCCTGAAGGAGAAATCCAGTCTGGTCCGGGAGGGGCTCAAAGCCCTGATTGAGCGTGAAAACGCCCGACGATTGGCCGGTCTGGGGGGCAGCGAGCCAGGCCGGGAGGCGTCCACACTGCGGCGGCCAACGAGTGTGTGATTCTGGTCGACACGTCGGTCTGGATCGATCATTTGCGCGCGGATTCCGCGGAGCTCGCCGTGCTGCTTGGCGCCGGGCTGGTTCTGGTGCATCCGTTCGTCATCGGTGAACTTGCATTGGGCAACCTGCGCCAGCGCAAATCTGTGCTGACCACGCTCGCGGATTTGCCCCATGTCGACATCGCTACCGACACAGAAACCCTG
>Ga0302325_10016470_pt1 | contig 15656 bp, 13 predicted proteins | sample Palsa_T0_2_FD_201948 | JGI IMG/M metagenome (GOLD analysis project Ga0302325, IMG submission 201948) | Peat permafrost microbial communities from Stordalen Mire near Abisko, Sweden - Palsa_T0_2 | ecosystem: Environmental > Terrestrial > Soil > Palsa > Peat permafrost | place: Sweden: Abisko...
CCACAGGCTGCCGGCTGGTTCGGGTATAGTGAGAAGCGCGCGCGTCTGGCGAGCGGTAAGCCGCGCGCCGCAGCACCGGCCGCTCGGCATTAGCCTCCCCGGTGGGCGGCCCGCGTTTGCCTCCCCCCTCGTTGGTCCGCGTCGTCGGAGGGTAGTTCCTGGGGTAACGGCGCCCCTGCGAATAGTGCAGACTTCCCCTCTTCAATATCTTTATACGCGATTTCTGTGATTTTATGCAGCGGCTGCAAAAGCTACGACCAGCACTGGGGGCGCCGCTCGATTGCCGATTGCATTTCAGGCGGAATTGCTAATAATCAAGGGAGGGAGGATTGTGCTTATGAGGCAAGGGCGGTTGGTTTTTCTTGGAGCTGTGATCACGGCTACCTGTCTTTTCGCGAAGGTAACGGTGGACTACGATCACAAGGTGGATTTCGGCAAGTACCACACTTATTCGTGGATCGGCGTGAATGTGCAGGACCCCGCCTGGAAGGATATTACGGCGAACGCCATCGATGCGCAACTGGCGGCGAAGGGATGGCAGAAGGTCGCATCGGGCGGAGACGCATCCGTGACGGCAATGGGCGCGACACGGACGCAGCAGACGATGGAGACGTGGTACACGGGCGGGTTTGGCGGTGGATGGTTTCATCGGGGATGGTGGGGTCCGGGAGTTGCGACCACGACGATTGAGCGTACGCCCGTGGGGACGCTGCACCTTGACGTCTTCGACTCGAATACGAAGATGGTGATCTGGCACGGCGAGTCTACTGACACGTTGAGCGGGGATCCGAACAAGAACGAGTTGAAGCTGCAGAAAGCCGTAGAGGACTTGTTCAAGAAGTTTCCCAAGGCAAAGGCAAAGAAGTAGCGATTCGCGTGCGCTCATCGAGAGCTTGACAGCGCACCGCTCCGCCGCGCTCAACGCCACGCTGCTCGAACGCCCGGATGTGGCGCTTGAAGGAAACCCCTTTGGAAGAGGGCCGCCCTCGTAGCTTCCAAGCTCTTGGCCGCTTCGGACATACCGTGAAATGCTGTCGCGTCCGGCTCGCTGTGAGTCGTACTCCGCCGCGCCAGCCGCTACGGCATTGGCCGCCCCGAATGGGCGCTCGCGCTTGGCTTGCGAGTTCCCCGCGCGGCGCGCGGCGGGCCCGACCCGATGAGCCTTCGCTACGACTGGGCCACGATCCTTCGGACTCCCGATTTGAAGTTTCTGATAACCGTAGATGGTCTTCCCGTTGACGCCGAACTTGGTAACGGGTGCCTCATCATCGCGACGACCGGATCGATTGTCTGACCGCTGGAAATCGTCGCGGGTCCGGCCGCTGTTTGTGGAACGCGCTAAAAGGCGGGATTTCGCGATTTTGGGTTTTTCCGGCAGGCCAACAAACGGCCCGGCGGAGCGAAGACGGCACCCGGGGATAGTGAAACTCGCAGGACGATGAGGATGACAGTTTGGTGTATACTCGACTGAACCGGAAGGTCCAAAATCGGAATTCCAGGTTCTTCACGTATGGACGCTGGGTTTCTCGGGATGCTGTCAGCCTGCCGGATCGCTCTTGTGGCATGGGCGCCGGCGGTGCTTGTGGCTCCGCACCTGATTGCGGGCGCGAGCGCCACTTACGCCGTAGGAAAAGGCCCGCAGGGCGTGGTGTCTGACGGCGTCAATATCTGGGTGACGAATCAAGCAGACAATACTGTCACAAAACTGTTGGCCTCAACCGGAGCCACTGTCGGCGCCTATGTGGTGGGGTCGAGGCCAACAAGCTTGGTTTTCGACGGCGCGAATATCTGGGTGGCGAATTCGTCCGGCAACACCGTGACGGAACTCCTAGCCTCCACCGGCGCCACAGTTGGCACCTACCCTGTGGGATCTAATCCAGGAGGCATCGCGTTCGACGGCGCCAACATCTGGGTGACCACTTCCACGTTCACCAATGGCGGCAGTAACCCGACCGGCGCCGTGACGGAACTCCTGGCCTCCACCGGCGCCACGGTGGGTACCTACGCTGTGGGCGTTCGACCAGGAGGCATCGCGTTCGACGGCGCCTATCTTTGGGTGACAGATACATACGACGACAAAGTGAGGAAGCTGTTGGCTTCGACTGGAGCCGTAGTGGGTACCTACTCTGCCGGCCCGAGCCCCCTGGGCTTCGACGGCATCGTATTTGACGGCGCCTATCTCTGGGTGGACAATTACGGCGCGATCGGTACGGTGACGAAGCTGCTGGCGTCGACCGGAGCCATAGTAAACAGCTACCAGGCGGGACCAACGATGGGCTCGGCGCCCGGCGGCGTAGCTTTCGACGGCGTCAATATCTGGGTGACCAATGTCGCGGCTGGTACCGTGACGGAACTGCTGGCCTCCACCGGCGCTATAGTAAGTACCTACACGGTGGGATTCTTGCCCGAAGGCGTCACCTTCGACGGCGCCAATATCTGGGTGACCAATTCCGGTGACAGTACCGTGACGAAGATTAGCCCGGGAACCCCGCCCGCCATGCCGACGGTCGCCAGCATTTCTCCATCCTCCGCAGCGGCGGGCGCTGCTGCGCTCGTGCTGACGGTGAACGGTTCGGGCTTCGTCAACGGCGACAGTGTCGTCTGGAGTGCGACGAACCAGACACCGCTTGTTACGACCTGGGTGGACCCATCGCTGCTGACCGCGCAGGTCCCGGCAAGCCGTCTCGCTGCCGGGGGGACGGCGCAGATTACGGTTACGAGCCCGTCCGGCGCTCCATCGAACGCGAGTACCTTCGCGATTGCGCCCGCGTCGGCCGCCGGACCCGCGATCACCTTGTTAAGTCCATCGTCCGACACCGCCGGTAACCCAACGGTAACTATTACGATTAGTGGGAGGGGTTTTGCCGCCGGGGCCATTGCCCTTTGGAACGATCTAACGCTGGCGACAAACTACGTGGATCCGACAACGCTGACCGCGCAGATTCCCACCGGCGACCTGGTAAACCAGGGGACCGGCCAAATTAGCGTCGCCAACCCGAACGGGACCGAATCTAACGTCATGGCGTTTACGGTCTCCGCCCCCTCCGACGCCGTAGTTATTAATTCCGGAGGCGTCGTTAATGGCGCTAGCTTGGTCCCCCCCATCTCGCCGGGTTCCATATTCTCCATCTTTGGGAGTAATATGTCTTCCGGGACAAGCGACACGTTTTCCGCACCGCTGCCGACGAGCGCCAACGGAACGGTGGTCACGGTGGACGGAATCCCCGCTCCGCTGCTTTATGTATCGCCGACTTTGATTAACGCCCAGGTTCCGGTCGATAGAGGGTCCGGGAGCGCTCTTGTCGCCGTATCCTACAATGGGACCAGCGCCAGCGCCACGGCAACCATCGCAGCGGCGTCACCGGGCTTGTACTACAACGCTTTCAACGGCGTCAATCTAGCAGTAGGACAGCACAGTGACGGCACACTGGTTACATCGGCCAACCCGGCGCATTCCGGCGAGATTGTGGCCTTCTACGGAACTGGCATCGGACCGATCAATCCGAGTCCCGCATCGGGTGTGGCCGCAGGCTATTACCCGAACCTTTCGGTAAGCGGCTCAAACTACGCCGTGACGGTCAACGGAGCCAATGCGCCAGTCAATTATCTGGGACTAACTCCCGGTCTGGTGGGGGTGATGCAACTCAATATTCAGATTCCCGATAGTCCAACTACCGGCAACGTTCCTTTGGCTCTCTTTATCGACGGAAGCCAAAGCCAAGCCGCCGTCAACATACCGGTGGCTGCTGTCACGCCGGCTGTAACCTATACGTTTGACTTTTCGGCAACTAGTTTGACCGGGGAAGAAACCATTTCCTACACGGTTGCGGCGCAGACCCCGCCGGGCACACATTCGTTGAACATAGCTTCGAGCAGCCCGTTCAGCCAGACCGGGTCGCGCGGAGCCGATGGATCGTGGACCTTTACGAACAGCCAGGACCCGTCAGGTTTGCTCTTTGGTCCGGTGCTTTATTACGCTTGGTCCGCAAGCACCACAACTTCTTTTCCAAACACGCCCGGCACTTACGCCGGAATACCTGCCGTGGCGGAGGTGACGTGCAACACCTATGCGGGAAGCGCGTGCGTGGGAGGTATTGATTTTGGTCTCCTTCATGTCGGTACGGCATCCGGAACGGTTACCATTACCATCCAGTGAGCATCGGCGCGGGTATAACAGCCGGAACTCGACAGGTTAAGGGCGCGCTACGCGCCATCGGAGACGCAGCGGCGCAAGGCGCCGCCGATACCAGTTCCATAAACGATTCCAGGCCAAAGTCGCCTCATCGCTGATAGCACCAACACCCACCTGGCCTTTATAAGCAAGAAACGTGTTCTCGGGGGATGGCTGGCCGGAGAGGTTCTCGAACCACTGGTGGATCTCGATGTGCGGTCCGCCGTTGGCACTTCGTCAAGAGTGCGCGGCTTCGGGGACATGACCTTTGGCTCTGGATTGCAGTGGGCACCGAAAAAGATCGGGAACGGCGTTTTCGCCCGCCGCTTCGTTTTCGACGTTACCGTACCGACCGGGACTTACAGCGATAGGAGGCCAGTAAACATCGGCAATCATTTCGTCTTCATCGACCCGTTGGCCTTGGCCCTGGCGTACAACTCGGCGGCCAGGGAATTTGGTTCCGCTTGAACGCCTACTGGGAAGCGGATGTTCGCAATCGTCCGAGCGGAGTCAAGTTGACCTTGCGTATCTTCAAAGCTCTTCCCGCCGCGCAACGGTGATTCGTACGGGAGAGCGTGGCTCCGAACTTTAAAGGACGCGACTCTCTGAAGCAGGGTCTCAATTCGGCATATTGAGTTTCTTCAAAAACGTGGCAAATCTAGGGTCCTCGCGCAAGCGCTTCAGTTCAGGGGCCACTTTCGTTTCGATCAGACCGGTGTTACGTCTGGCATAAGCTCGATCTAGCCACTCGAACGCTTCGTCGGACTGGTTCCGGAAAGCACAAACCTTAGCGACGTCATACATATCGCTCGGGGATTTTGTAATTGACTGACTCAATGCGGCAGACGACTCCTTTTTCCGACCAAGAGCGTAGTACGCCATCGCATACAGAGGCGTACGTAGGGGTTCATAGCCTACCAGCTTGATTTCGGACAAAGCATCCTGCGGCCGCCCCTGCATCAAATAAATTCGGCTCAACAGGATGGGGCCGGGCCAAACATCGGGGCTCAGTTCAAGCGCCTTCTTGGCATCCGCTGCGGCTTGGTCTAGCTGCCCCATGTAAAACTCGTCCTCCGCAAGGCTCTCCCAACTACCTCCATTGAGCGGATCCAAGGCAACGGCTCGGCGACTCAATTGAAGAGCTTCGTCAAGGCGGCCAAGGATGGCTGCCGAACCAGCCGCCGATCTTACATTCGCGGGATCTCCGGGTTCGAGCGCCAGCGCGCGCTGGGAGGAAGCATCCGCTCCGGCCCAATCGAAGTCAGCCTGTTGCTTAATCCGCGCCATTTGGGCATGGGCCTCTGCCAGTTGCGGGTTCAGCGCTAAAGCTCGCTCAACGGCTTCACGTGCCTGCCGGTGACCCTCCTCAGGGGGAATCAGATCTACGTTGACCTGCCAGTTGCGTGTCCGGGACAACCAGGCCCAGGCCAAAGCATAGGAGGGGTCAAGTTGGGTCGCCCGTTCGAAATACACTTCCTGCCCGACTTTATTCGCGCTCACGACCCCACCGGTGACGATGTTCAATACCTCATGCCATTCCTAGTGCAGGACACGAAGTTTCCACATGTCGTACCGGCGAAGAGCGGCGTGCCAGCCCAAGTTCGCGACCTGATGGGCAGGATTCATGCCGAACTCCCGTCCTAGTCCGCGCGTAGCCGCCTCATGGTGCGCACCTACGTCAAGATGATCCTGGCGCTGCTAGTGAACCACTATGCCCAGTTCCGGGATTCGGCGCACGTGCTTACGCAGCGGCAACGCGATCTTGACCGTTTACGCGCCGCATTCGATTTGATCGAGGCGAGGTACGCGGACAAGATTACCGTGTCCGATGTGGCCGACGAGGTCCACATGAGTAAGTCTCACTTCATGCGATTCTTCAAACAGGTAACCGGCCAGCCGTTCATTTCGCACCTCAATCAGTTCCGGATTGCCAAGGCGCAGCACCTGTTGGCATCCACCAATCGCTCAATCGCGGAGATCGGACACGACGTGGGGTTATGTAATCAGAGCTACTTTGGGTTAGTTTTCCATAAAGTGACGCACCTAAGCCCCCGCGAGTATCAGACGGGCATCGCGGAGGACATACGGAAAGCCGGCGAGGAAGACTCGCCGGAACTCAGAGCAAAGGCGGGCTAACCGCCGCATTAGCGCGTCCCTCAGCCGCAGGGGCTAACCGCCTCGGCGAAGGCGGGGTTGGCAAGCTGCGCAGGTTGCGCTTCCCCGTCGAACTCAAATCATCCGTCCGGCGGTTGCAGCCACCTAACAATACGAAATAACACCGTCAGCAATTCCGGCGGTGCACAGCCACGCGACTGGTCGTGCTTACAAAAACAGAACTGCGCCTGGGACGCACTGTTAACCAGTCATGCACTGGTCGGCCGAGACTGTGAGAGTTTCACGTTGAAAAGGCAGCGACGAGGCGGTCTGGCAAGTCAGCAGCCGACTGCTGCCAAAGTACGAGAGCGACCTGCTCCGAGAAATATGGCGCAACCGACGTCCATGACGGGGGGGCCTCGGCGCTAGTGCCAGCTCAGCCGCCATAGCCAATTGTTCACGGGCCGCCCGCTCTCATACCTTGACCTTCGACCTATCTGGGTGTAAGCTGAACTGTAGAAGCTTGAGGTATCGATGCCGTCTCCGCGTTTCCCCATCCCGCAAGGTACGCTTGACATGCTGCTCCTCCAGATCCTATCGATCGAGCCCGCCCATGGGTACGGGATTGCGCAGCGGTTGGAGCAGATCTCGCGCTCGGTGGTCCAGGTCAACCAAGGCTCGCTCTATCCCGCCCTTCACCGCCTTCAGCAAAAAGGCTGGCTGCGCGGCGAATGGAAACAGTCGGAGACTGGCCGGGAGGCCAAGTTCTATTCCCTTACGGCCACTGGGCGCCGCCAGCTTGTTGTCGAGAAGGATAGCTGGGCGCGCCTCTCTGACGCAGTCAACCTGATCTTCGAGGAGGGCAGTCGATGATCCAGCTCTTCAACTGGTTCCGCCGCGGGTCGCTGGAACGCGAACTCGACCACGAGATCCAATATCACTTCGATCGCCGCGTGGCTGAACTCACCGCCTCCGGCATTCCCGAGCCTGAGGCGCGCCGCCGCGTCTCCGTCGAAGTCGGCCTCGCCCAGGTGCGCGAGGAAGTCCGAGACGTCTGGCTCGGCCGCTGGCTCCGCGATTTCCTCTACGATCTCCGCTTCTCCACCCGCTCGCTCCTGCGCAGTCCCGGCTTCACCGCCGCCACTCTGCTGTCGCTCGCCCTCGGCATAGGCGCCACCACCGCTATCTACTCCCTGGTCGACCAGGTCATCTTACACTCGCTCCCCGTCCGCGAACCCGAGCGTCTGGTCCTTGTCGATTGGAAGGGAAACCAGCTCGACAACAGCTTCGGGTCCTACAACCTCATGTCCTACCCGATCTGCCGCGACCTGCAGCAGCAGACCCGCTTCTTTGAGGGCGTCCTCTGCCGGGCCGAAACCACCGTCAATCTGTCGGCCGCCGGCGACCCCAAACCCGTCGGCGCTGAGATTGTTTCCGGCGCCTATTTCCCGGTCCTCGGCGTCGGCCCCGCCCTCGGCCGCGTCATCGAGGATCAGGACGACGCCGCGCCCCTCGCTGGCCCCGTGATCGTCCTCTCCTATGATTTCTGGCAGTCGCAGTTCGGCGGCGCTCCCGATGTCCTCGGCCGCAAAGTGCTCGTCAACCAGCATCCCATGACCATCGTGGGCGTCGCCGCGGCCCGCTTCCGAGGCATCGACGTGGGTGTGGTCCCGGCATTCTGGATCCCCGCCTCCATGTCCGAACAGGTCATTCCAACCTTCCACGATCTCCTGGATCGCCGCACCCGCTGGATGCAGATCCTCGGCCGCCTTAGCCCGGACGTCACGGCTGCGCAAGCGCAGGCCGGTCTCCAGCCCTGGTTCAAGGCGATGCTCGAAGAAGACACGCATCGCACTGGCTTCCCCAACATTACCGCCGACGACCGCCGCCTCTTTCTCGCTTCCACCCTCCAACTCACCCCCGCGCCCCAGGGCCATTCCGGACTCCGCCGCAGCCTCTCCCAGCCCCTCTGGGTCCTGTTCGCCGCTACCGGAGTCCTGCTCGGACTCGCCTGCCTGAATGTGGCCGGCCTCTTCCTCGCGCGTGGCTCGGCGCGCGGGCGGGAGATCGGCACCCGCCTGGCCCTCGGCGCCTCCCGCGGCCGCATCGGGCGCCAACTCCTCGCCGATGGTCTCCTTCTCTCGTTCGCCGGCGGCACTCTCGGCATTGCGCTCGGCCCACCCGCAATCCGCGCGCTCATCTCCTTCCTGCCGCGCGAGGTTGCGTCCAACGCGCTGCACGCGAGCCTTAGTCCGCGTCTGGTCGCGTTCGCTTTCCTCGCCAGTATCGTCTCAGGCCTCCTGAGCTCTCTCGCGCCGGCTCTCCATGCTGGCCGCGACAACCTGATCTCATCGCTCCGGGAGCGCGGCGGCACGGGACTCAGCGGCGTCCGCCTCCGCAAGTGCATCGTCACCCTCCAGGTAGCCTTCTCCCTAATCCTCATCGTCGGCGCCGCGCTATTCATGCGCTCGCTTTCCAGCCTCCTTGCGAAAGGCCCCGGTTTCGATTCCTCCAACCTGGTTTCCTTCTCCCTCGACCCCGAGAAGAATGCTTATTCGCAAGATCAGGCCCGGCAGCTCATCCGCCGCATTCACGCAGAACTCCGCGCCGCCCCCGTCACCCGGAACTCTGCCGTAGCGCGCATCTTGTTATTGACCGGCGGAAGCTGGAGCAATCCCCTGACTATCCAGACCGGCCGCCGCTTCACCACTGAGCGCGACGTCGAGATGAATGCTATCAGCCCCGGCTTCTTTGCCACCATGGGCATCCCGGTCCTCGCCGGCCGCGGCTTCGACGAGCACGACTCCCGGCCCATCGGCGAAACCGGCCGCCGCTCCGTGATCGTCAACCAGGCCTTCGTCAACCGCTACCTCGCCGGCCGCAACCCGCTCGGAGTCCGCATCGGCATCGGAGCCCTTCCCGAAACCAAAACCAGCATCGAAATCGTCGGCGTCGTGGGTGACATCAGCTACCGCGGTCTCCGCGAGCAATCCGAAGAAGCCTGGTTTCCGATCTTCGAGGGCGACGATTCCATGGGCACCTTCTATGTGCGCGTCCGCGGCACTCCGGAACAGGCCTTTCAAACCATCCGCCAGATCGTCCATCAAGCCGACCCGCAACTCTCCATCCTCGCTTTCCGCACCGTGAACGAGCAGGTCGGCCGGTCGCTAAGCACCGAGCGCCTCCTGGCTGCCCTCTCTGGAAGCTTCGGCGCGCTGGCGCTGCTTCTCTCGCTGATCGGTCTCTACGGAGTGATGTCCTTCGTGGTCACCCGGCGCACCCGCGAGATCGGCATCCGCCTCGCCCTAGGCGCCACCGGCGCCTCCGCCATACGCCTGGTGCTGCGCGATGCGCTGGCCATGATTGCCGGCGGCATCGCCATCGCGCTGCCGTGCGTGGCCACGCTCGGCAAGCTCGTTCAGTCGCAGTTGTTCGGCGTCACCGCGACCGACCCCGGCACCGTCGCCGCCGCTGCCACGGTTCTAGCCGCCGGCGCGCTCGCGGCAGCATTCATCCCCGCATGGCGAGCCTCGAACGTGAACCCCATGGACGCCCTACGGCTGGATTAGCGCTGATCGCCGCCAAACACTTGGAATCCGGCTTGACAGCTGAATCGGTTGGCTATTGACCGACTCAGAAAGCGGCCCATGGTTCATGATCGATTACTGACGCGAAATCACTCTCACACTTTCGCCATAGGAGTCTGCTCGAATGGCAACGGCTCACTTGGTTCACTCGCTTTCCCTGATTTGGATCGTTGACGGGTGACGCGCTATCTGGAAGTTGGTTAGCCAGAACTCGGTTGGAGGAAATGCCGACAGAGGGCGCGCCGGCAGCTGGCCCGATCTCCCCCAAGGCCGTATCTCGGGAACGTGTCTGGATGCGGGCTCAGAGCGGGCTGTCCGGGATTCCAAACTCTCTGGAGCGCAGACACGGGGCTGCTGGAATATGATCACTGGATATGTTCGACATCTTGGCCACGATGGGCGTCGCCGCAATAGGCGAGATCATCAAACAATCGGTTTCCGGTGCTGTCGTGGGCCAAGGGGCGCAAGAAACCAGCACCAGAGGTAGTGAGCCAGAAGGTTGAAGAACTCGTTACCAAAGCCACCGAGAAGGTGGCTCCCGATTGCCTCGCGCCCGAGGATCGGCAGCGCGTTGTCACCGGGCTGATCGATGTCGTCCGGCCCACCATGGATCAAGTGATGCAATACAGTCCAAACACGGCCCGGATCGTCTACGCGGCGCGACACGGAGGTGCTGTGAAGAAAGCCGCGCCGAAGAAAGCCGCAGCCAAGAAGGCGGTGAGGAAAGCTACTGTCCATAGGGCAGTGAAGAAGGCCGTCAAGAGAGCCGCCCGCAAGCGACGGTAACTCCCTAACTAAACGCTGAAGTAGTCGATATTTATTCGCGCAATGGCCGCGAACGCCGTTTGGGGGGCTTCTGGCGCCTCGGCCGTCGAGTTCGCTCCGGGGTGGAAGCGGGCGGCCACTCAGCCACGGAGGTTTAGTTGCAGGCGCCAACTTCTACCCAAACCGCTCCCCGACTGGTCAATTGCAGCACCGCGAACGGCCCAGACACCACGGAGGGGGTCTCCTGAGCCTGCGCGTTTATCAGGAACTTCATCGCGTTGACGATTCCCAGCTCCCGCCAGATCGCATGTCGAACATCGAGTATTTTATCCACGGCTCGGTGTTCCCCGAGAAGAAAGACGCCCATGTCTCCACAGGCCTGGCTCGGGCAGTCCTTGCGACTTGGGAGGCCGTCCTCGCCTACCGAAATCTGAGACACACGAAGATTCCCACCGTCAAATGCCGCTACAACTATGTCGATCCTCAAGCCGTCCTTAACGCCATCGTTCTTGGCGCGCCTCACCACATCTGGGAAGTGGCGAATAATCTCCGCGTGAAAGCCGTCGACAGCATGAGAAAAAGTCACCCCGTCTTTCAGAGCGTCCGCGGCAATTCGGCGTACGTCGAACGGTCCTGCGGTTTCGTAGAGCAACCCTGCCGAAGCCCACGCGAACTTATTTTCCGTATGTATCTTGCACCCCTTTAACGACTCGTTGCCGTTGAGCGCCGAGATCTGCGCATCGGACGCGATGTAAACATATTGCGGAGTGTAGAGTGCGAGAATTGACGTAGCGTGAGCTGCGGTAGCCCACACGACTAGAACAAGCGCCTCGACACAGAATCTCATGCAGTCCTTCATTATCCCAAGGTGGGGCTGGCGGCGGGCCCCAAATCCGGTTGGGGGAGAGCATGCAATCGGGCGGCACGACGGCAGGCGTCGTGATCTCCCTGAACGCCGTTTGGAGCCAATTGCGAGGCCACCGGCGGCGGGATCGATTTGAGCTTTGTACGGATGGCCGACAACACGCCCAGTGGTCGCGGAACCTTCCTGCAACTTCGTCTCACAGGAGGTACCATTCAGGGTCGCAGGGTTATTCCGGTAAACCGGCTTTTCTTGCGCAGCGCCTTTCAGCGCGCATCGACTGAAGTGCGGGTACCAGCCCGAACAGCAATCCGGTCCGCCTGCCAGGTCACCATGACTGTGAGCGGAGCGAAGCCGGCTTGTCTACCCGCCCGTTCGATCAGAAAGTGTTGCCCGTCATTAGTAACAGCCCATGTGTGCGGACCGGGGGCCTGCGGCATGGCGAATAACTGCATAGGCGCCTCTGCTTCGATGCCTTCGGTCCCCACCCGTATCCGCGCTGAAAAAATCGGGTAGCCCGGGGCGTTAAAGTTTCCATAAAAGATCTCCCTGCCGTCTCCGCTCCAAAGGGGATCATTGCCTCCCTGGTTCGAAATTTGGATTTTGCTGCCGGTGCTGAATTGCGTCCTTGAGAAGGGACGCACGTACACCTCATACCTGCCCGATTCATTCGAGTCGTAGACAATCCACCTGCCATCGGGAGAAAAAACGCCGCCGGCCTCGTCGGCGCGCGACTCGAGCAGCGGAACTGGCTTGCGTCTCTCGTCCAACGGCAACAGCCATAGGTCATTAGCGGTCTTGGGACTTAACTCCCGGTACAGAATGTACTTGCCGTCCGGGCTCCAGTTGTCCGGAAACTTGCTGTTCCCAGGCTCGCCGGTGAGTTGCTCCTCTTGGCCGCTCCCATCGGCATTCCTGCGGTAGAGATGGGACCGGTTCTTCGACCAGTAGGCCACCTGCCGGCCATCCGGCGACCATAGCGGTACCTAGTCGTTACCTGTGCCTTCCGACAGCCGTGTCATCACCTTGCGGTTGAATTCATAGATCCACACACTGGTGTCCCCCGCTTGCCCAAATATGGAATACTGTGGAATCTCAGAGCCATGAAAAACACCGCCGTGTTTAGGGATCTTGGCGGCATGTTGGTTAGTGCCTTTCTCGGTATTGATTGCCGGCATTGAGCCGGGCAGCTTTTCAGCGGTTCGGGCATCTCCCCGCAACACTCCCGTGATTCCCCTACTGCTTCGGCTCGAAGTTCTCCAGAATCCACATCTCATTGGGACGTTGCGTATCGGCGATGATCCTTCGCCCGTCCGGGCTGATCGACAGCAAAGCCGAAGCGCCCTTGCCGGGAAGATTGCCAACGCGTTCCGGCTGGCCGCTGCCATCCGTCGCCACCCGAAAGAAACTCCGCTTGCCCGCCGCGTCGAAATTCTGGTAGATCAGCCATTTTCCGTCCGGTGTGAAACCGGCGAGCTTGAAAACGCCGCCGTCGGGCGCAATCGGACCGAGCTGCTTCCAGGCGCCTCCGCCCATCGGCCGGATCTCGATCCTCCCAGAACTCCGCCGCACCACCCAGCGCTCGTCCTGCGAAGGCGGAATAATGCCTGTGCTCTCCTCGACGGGCGTCAGTATTTGCTTGGCAATGTCCCACCGCATCAGGTGCGCGGGACTCATCAGGTACATCGCCTGATCGTCGAGGCTGCTCGCTGCCGGCGTCCAGGTCGATGAGAGGCTTCCCAGACGCTCCGAACGACCGGAATCGACTGCGATCGACAGAATGTTAGCGCGATTTTCCGACGCAAGCTCGACGCAGAACAGACTCGGATGCCGCGAGGCCCAAACGCAGTTGATGCGGCCCGTGCTGGCGCGATACAACTCGCGATCGTCACTACTTGCGACGTCGCGAAGGCGGATCGCCTGCGTCGTCTGGCCTGCGGCCAGATTCGCGGACGAGTAAGCGATCTTGGCGCTGTCCGGCGACCAGGTCGGATTCGGATTCGCATTCCCGTTGCCGAGCAGGAGCGGCTTCCACTCGCTGGGCCGGCCGCCCGAATCGAGGTTCCCGAGCCACGTATCGTAACTGCCATCTTGGGCGGGCGCCGGATAAACGAACGCGCCGCCGGCACTAATGTGTCCCACCCCGAAGTAACCATAACGGACGAAGACCGGTTCACCGTCCTTCTTGCCATCCTTCACCGGCGCCAGGTAGAGTGCCTCCGAACCCGAAAGATCCATCGCGACCACCAGGTAGCGCCCGTCGCGCGTCCAGTCCATCAGCACGGCCCTCTCTGAGGCCAGATGCGGCTCGCCGCCCTCGACCGGAGCCACAAAAACGCGTTGAAACTGACGCTCCCACACCGTGTACGCGATGTACTTGCCGTCCGGAGATAGCCGGATGGCATGAGCCTCCGTCTGCTGCAATTTACGAGTCTCGCCGTCGGCCACCGAAATCCTTAGGAGGTCGGCGGGGCCCGCGGAATAGTGCCGGCAGGTGAGGAAGTAACGGTTATCCCAGGACCACGCTGCGCCGCACTGCCGATTGTCGCCAACCTCGCGATAACCCGTGCCGTCCGTCCCGATCACAACGCTTGCTTCGGACCCATCGGGTTTCGTGAGCTGAAGGTAGAGCATCGACAGGTCGCGCGAAGGATACAGCCACCGCGGGACGCCGTTCGGTTTCAGGACAACGCGCTTGTTCGCTCCGCTCACATCGCTGATCATCACGAAGTTGGTGGCCTCATCGACGTACACCACGCGCTTTCCGTCGGTAAGCCGGCCGTCGTTCGGATCCAGGATCGAAACTGGCAGATCGAAGGTGCGCTGCGCCATGTTTGTCGACGCGGACTCGGCTTCTCCCGGCCGCATCGCCGCCAGCTTCGCGGTCGCCTGTTTCGCGGCCGGCTGATCGGCGTAATCCCGCACGATCTGCTGATAAACGGCCCGCGCCTGCAGCCCCTCCTTTTCATAGCAGCCAGCGATGTGGAGCAGGGCCTTCGCGCGCACATCCCGCGGAGCTGCCGCGTTCCCCGCGATCTTCTGATAAGCCGCGACCGCGGCCTTCAAATCGCCACTGACCTGTTCCTTCGCGATGGCACCTTCCAATTCCACGGCCGGTTTCGATTGCGCCATCACCAGCGGCGCAAGCCCTGCGATCAATAGCCCTGCGAGCGTCACCGCGGCGTTCGTTTTCCTTACGATGTTCATCCTGCACCTCCCTCAAGTGCGATCCCATCATGCCGCGCTTCGGTCGCGCGCCGAGCCGGTTTCGGTCAGGCCCTCGCGTTCCCTCTGTATGGATTTCCGCACACACCCGCCTTACCCGTCAAAGCGATAGCCCACCCCGCGAATACTGATCAGATACTTCGGCGCCGCCGGGTCGTCCTCGATCTTCCGGCGCAGCGCGACGACGTGATTATCGACCACCCGGTCCGTCACATAGACCTCCGATCCCCACACCTGTTCGAGCAGGATCTCCCGGGTCAGCACTCGCCCGCGTGCTCTGAGGAACGCGGCAAGCAGTTTCAGCTCCGTGTGCGTCGCCTCCACCTGGCGATCGTCCCGCCGCAATTCGAAACGCGCCATATCGAGCTCGCAGCGTCCGAAGCGATGGATCTCACCGGCGCCATCCGTGATGGCGCGCCGCAGAATCGCCCGGATCCGCGCGCGCAGTTCCCTCGGACTGAACGGCTTCGTGATGTAATCGTCCGCGCCCAAATCGAGGCCGACGACTTTCTCAAGCTCCTGCGTCTTTGCGGTCAGCATAATGATCGGCGTGCTCAATCCGCCGCGCCGAAGTTCGCGGCAGACCTCGAAGCCGTCCTTGCCCGGCAGCATCACGTCCAGCAGGATCAGCTCGAACGGCTCCGCCCTCGCCCTTCGCACCGCTTCCACTCCGTCCGCCACGATCGTCACCTGATAGCCTTCCGTCTGCAAATCGCTCTCGAGCGCGAACGCGATACCCGGCTCATCTTCCACGATCAGGATCCGGTTCATGCCTTGGTCCCTCCGGATTCGGCGAGCGGCAGCACGATCGTGAACGTGCTCCCGGCGTTTTCCGCGCTCTCCAGTCGAATCTCTCCGCCGCATGCTTCGACAATCTGCCGCACCATCGACAACCCGATCCCCGTGCCCTTGATTCCCGCCCGTTTCGCCGCGCTCCCGCGCACGAATTTCC
>Ga0302325_10016471_pt1 | contig 15654 bp, 16 predicted proteins | sample Palsa_T0_2_FD_201948 | JGI IMG/M metagenome (GOLD analysis project Ga0302325, IMG submission 201948) | Peat permafrost microbial communities from Stordalen Mire near Abisko, Sweden - Palsa_T0_2 | ecosystem: Environmental > Terrestrial > Soil > Palsa > Peat permafrost | place: Sweden: Abisko...
CTCCTGCTCAGCGGCAGCGTGGCCAATCCCCAAAGCGTCGTGCAATGGCTGCAAAGGCTCGGACGCAAGGTGGCCCTCATCCGCCACGATGTGCGACCCGTGCCGCTGGAGGAAGTTCATGCGAACAATCTGAATTATCATGTGCCATCGGAAATCCGCGGCTATTGGCCCCGCTTGGTGGCCAAGGCGTTGGCGGAGGATTTGGGGCCGATCCTTATTTTCGCGCCGCGCCGGCACGGGGCGGAATCGATGGCCAATGAATTGACACGCATGTTGCCCACGCCCAATCCGTTGAGCCTAAGCACGGAACAAAAAGTGCTGGCCGGGGAAAGTCTGGCCCGGATGCTCAAGAGCCGCATCGCTTATCATCACAGCGGCTTGAGCTACGCGGCCCGCGCCGGGGTGGTCGAACCGCTGGCCAAGGCGGGGCAATTGCGGGTGGTGGTGGCGACGATGGGGTTGGCGGCGGGCATCAATTTTTCCCTGCGCAGCGTGGCGCTGGCGGCCGATTCCTATCGCCGCGACAACCAGGAGCAATTGCTGCGCGCCGATGAAATTTTGCAAATGTTCGGACGCGCGGGCCGACGTGGATTGGACGAGACGGGCTTCATCCTCATCTCCGCCAACGAACTGCGTATGTTGGATGCGCGGCCGGGCCATCTGTCGCGAGGCGGTTTGGTGGATTGGAACGTATTGCTCGGCCTGATGGACGCTGCCGCCGCGCGGGGCCTGGACCCGTTCCGCGAGGCGGTGCGCGTGCAGGGAAGGCTTTTCACGACCAAGCCCATCTCCCTCGGCATTGAGGAATCGATCCTTCATCCCGACGCGCCGTGCGGATTGAAGAACGACGCCGAACGCGCCCGGCATGTCCGCAGCCGTGTGCGCCAGATGCTCAACAGCCGGGGCCAATGGGAGAATTATCCCGCGTCGCTGGAACGGCCCGCCCGCGAAGTGCAGGTGATGGAAAGCGAGGAAACATTGCGCTGCCATTCCGCGTTGGCAGAACCGGCTGCGTTGGAAAGAACAGGCGCGGGGCAGCTTTGCCTTTTGCGGGAGGATGAGCGTGGAAAAGTTTTTGGCCGCGCCGTCACCGTTGCCGATCTTCTGAACGACAACCGCGTGCTGCTCAACAAATGGGTTCGCCGCCTGACCCATTGGAATGGACGGCAAGTGCCCCGCGCGGTTTGGGACCAGGACATCGTCCCGTTGCTGGAGCAAAGACTGGCGGCCCAACATACGCCGGTCGTTCGCATCCTCCAGGAAGAGCAACGCATCGTCGCGCATCTGAGTCTGGCCGACGTGCTGCTGCGGGTTCCGGTGGATTCGCATGAGGTGGCTTTCTGGAAACCCTTTGAACGCGAAATGATGCCGCCGGATTGCGCCGTTTGCTCGCTGGTGCCAGTTTGCCGGAATCTTCCGACCAACACCGGCGTGGCCCTTCTGTGGCGCCGCCTGGGATTGATCGATGCCGCAGGAGTGCCGACGCGCCGGGGAAAGGTCGCAAGCTGCTTTTCACAGGGGGACGGACTGGCGGTGGCGGCAGCGCTGGAGGAGGAATCCTACCCGGTCAACGAACTCATCTATGACCTGGCCAACCTGGACGCGAGTTTTCGTTTTTCCGGTGAAGACAACCGTTGGGCCGGGCGATTAGCGATGGTTTGCCGGAAGGCCTACGGATTGCAAACCATTGCCGGATACTTGGAGAGCGGCGTGCCGCCGAAGTACGGTTCGGGCGCGGAACAAGTAGTGGCTGCAGTCCACAAGGACCCTTCGAGCAAGCATGGCTGGGTGACGGAGGTGTTGGGCGCAGGGGACATTGATCGGGTGATCATCGAATGGCGGAGTACGCTGCGGCAGATCGCGCATGCGCCGGATTTGGATTGGCCGCGCTGGCGTCAATTACAACAAGCCGCGCGCGACATCCTGAATGAAACCGAATCGCCCACCCTCGCCGCGCTTCCGCCCCTGGAATATCATCAAACCAGGCGAATAGACCACCGGCTGATTCTGCGACGGCATTAGCCGCGTTTTACTTCGCACCCTGATCGATCCAGGCGCGGATCAGGCCGATTTGCTCAGGGGTCAGCGGCTTGATGTTGGCCTTGTTCTTTGGCGGCGGCATGTAGTCATCCGGGTCGCCCTGATGGCAGATTTGCGCCACCATGACACTTTTGGCGCTGTCGCCTTTGACGAGCGCGGGGCCGTCCTCGCCGCCTTTCAACACGTCCTCCAAAGTGTCCAGACGCAGCTTGCCCTTCGGCTTGGGGTTTTTGGCGCTATGGCAGGTGTAACAGGACTTGGCGAAAATGGGTTGAATGTCCGCCGCGTAGGTGACGCCCTGTTTGGTGGAGGGCGGCGGGAATAATTTGGGATCGATAGGCGGTTTGTCATCCGCAAGGGCGCAAACGGCGGTGAGCAAGCAACCTGAGGCCAGACTGAAAAACAATGATTTCGACAACATGGGCATTGATTAAACTAAATATCTGCTTGAAGTAAAGGGGATTTTAACATTTGCCTGTCGCTCATAAACACTGCTTGAATAAGCACGAACTGTCCGTTAAACTTGGCCCGTGCCAGCTAGCAGTCCAATTTTCGAATCGGAACCACGTTCGCAAACGGGGACTTTTCAGCATTTCGCAGTTGAGAAGGTTCTCCAATGGTGCGATGTCCTGGACCAGTTCATCCAGTGGCAGAGCCAATCCATGCTTAGGGCATCGCCCTCTTCCCGACAACCGGAAGACCACCGACAGGGATTGAAATGGCTTCTTCGACTCACCAAACTGATTCACCCCGTCGCCTCAGACCCGGAGTTTCCTGACAAATCGTTGCTTGGCCAATTGGAGGCTCAAGTGTGCCAACTGGAGGAATCGTGGGAGCTGTTCTACAATAGGATGCCGGAAGCCGAGGCCGAGATGATTTTTTCAGAAGCTTTCCCCAATGGACGCTGATTTGGAGGATCTGATCAAGGCATACGATGCGTTTATTCAGGCTCGAGGGATTCAAGCCAGTGAGTTGCTGGCCAGTTACAACGCCAAGCTGGAGGAAGTACTTCTGCGGCACCCAAATCTCTCGCTGACCGCGCTCCGACAAGCAGTTCGTTTCGCCCATCATCGTTGGACTCAGGCACAACCAAGGCCACAACACTGCCTCCACAGGCCTGAGGCGTCAGAGGCCGTCGGCAATTTATCTTTCCACACCGCCCGTTTTGTGGCAGTTAAATGGCGTGTACTTGGAATATTACGGGCTGAAAGAACCGCCTTTCAATATTACACCCAATCCGCGGTTCTTGTTTTTCAGCGCCAAGCATCGCGAGGCCTTTAACCACCTGCTTTTTGGCATTCGGGAACGCAAGGGCTTTGTTCAATTGACCGGCGAAGTCGGCGCGGGCAAAACCACCCTCTGCCGCGCCTTGCTCGATCAGCTCGGCCCCTCCTTCTCCACCGCCTTGATTCTCAATCCGATCCTGGATGCCGATCAACTCATCAAAGCCATCGCCATGGAGTTGAATTTGCAGGTCAAGGGCCTGGACCGCCTGGAAACCGTCGCCGAAATCAACCGCTTCCTCCTGCAACAGGTCGAACACGGCAAAGACACTGTCCTGATTATTGATGAGGCGCAGAATTTGACGCGTGAGTTGCTCGAACAAGTCCGCCTGCTCTCCAATTTGGAAACCGATGAACGCAAATTGTTGCAGATCGTGCTCATGGGCCAGCCCGAATTGCGCGATCGCCTCAATGAGCACAGCTTGCGCCAATTGCGCCAGCGCATCACCGTGCGCTACCATTTGAATCCGCTCAAACGCAGCGAAATTGGCCAGTACGTGCAGCATCGCTTGCAAGTTTCCGGGGCCAACGGCGCGCCTTATTTCACCACGGCGGCGCTGTGGCGCATTTATCAATACAGCAAAGGAATCCCGCGCCTGATTAATGCCATCTGCGACAAATGTCTGCTGGCCGGATACGTCGAGCAAAAGGACAAAATTGATTTCCGAATGGTGGGCCGGGCCAAGCGGGAATTGGAAGGACAAGTGGATTTATGAGCCTCATCAACGACGCCCTCAAACGCGCCAGCAAGACCGACCGAAGTCGGCAGCGCCCGACTGAAACACATGCCTCCATGCAACCGGTGGCCGAGCGGCGTGATGGGTCGCTTTCGCTGTTGATGGGAGCCGTGGTGGTAGTGGCACTTTCGTTGGCGGGTTGGTTTTTTTGGCAATGGTGGAACACGAGCCATTCCCGTGCGTCTGCCCAGAGGGAGTTTGTTACCGCCGTGGCGCCCGCGCCCGTAGTGCAGAAAGCAGTCCCGCCGTCCGTCGTGACTCCTCCGCCAGCGCAAGTGGCTGCTCCAACACCCGCGCTGGCGCCCGCTCCTGCGCCTGTGCCGCCGGCCAAACCAGTCGTGGTGGCTTGGCCGGTGGAATTGAAGCTGATGGGAATTTTCTTTAGCAAAACCAATCCGCGAGCCATCATTAACGGAAAGACGGTGGTCGTGGACGACGAGATCGGCGGCATTCGCGTCACTAAAATCGAACGTGACCAAGTGACGGTGGAATGGAACGGGCAGGTGAAGAAATTGATTCTAGAATAACAGCCAGGGTCGGCGCGCTGCGCCCCTGACAATATTGTTCCTATGGAAAATGAACGCAAAACGCCGGAAGAACGGCAGAAAATGACGGACCTGGAGCGCATTCGCCATTCGTGCGCGCACGTCCTGGCCACCGCCGTGCTCAAGCTCTGGCCCGACGCCCAATTTGCCGCCGGGCCACCGGTGGAAAATGGTTTTTATTACGATGTCGAACTTTCGCACCGCATCACGCCGGAGGATTTTCCAAAGATCGAGGAGGAAATGAAACGAGTGGTAAAGGAAAACCAGGTTTTTGAAAAAGTGATCGTCTCACGCGATCAGGCGCTGGCCGATGCCCAAAAGGGCCGTCTCGCCGCGCTGGGCGAACGCCCCGTGCCGAGCAAGTTCAAACTGGACATCGTCCAGCACATCCCCGAAGGCGAGCCGATTTCCTATTTCAAGAACGGCGATTTCATTGATCTTTGCGCCGGCCCGCACGTCATGCGCACGGGAAACATCGGCGCATTCAAACTAACGCAACTGGCCAGCGCCTATTACAAAGGCGACGAGCGCAACCCGCAACTCCAGCGCATCTACGGCACCGCCTTCAAAAACCGGACAGAAATGGACGCCTATTTCGCGATGGTGGAGGAAGCCAAGCGACGCGACCATCGCAAAATCGGCCAGGAGATGGGGCTGTTTGCAATGGACGCGGAATACGTCGGACCAGGCCTGCCGCTATGGCTTCCGAAAGGCGGGGCGATCTTGGAGGAATTGGAGAAGCTGGCGAAGGAAACGGAATTCACCGCTGGTTACGTGCGGGTGAAAACGCCGCATATCGCGCGGGAGAAGCTTTATTTGACGAGCGGGCATTTGCCGATTCTTTACAAGGATTCCATGTTTCCACCCATGGAGCTTCGAGAAGAAGGACATGACCAAACTCTCATAAACTTAATAGCCAAAACGAAGCATGATGCGATGAATTCCGTCGCAAGCGCACTTGGGCTTAAAGCAGATGATCTGACACCGGTAGGCGACGAATCTCCCTTTGAGAAACTATCTGAAGTAATTGAGGCTCGTATTGGCCAGCAATCTGATGAAGAGCGGAAGAATTTTGAAGAGCTTGCACGGCACTCGTTCAACGCGGATATCTATTTCGCTTGGACGAAACAACCTGAGCGCTACTACCTCAAAGCCATGAACTGCCCGCATCACCACCGCATTTTTGCGGCGGAGCCGCGCAGTTACCGGGATTTGCCGTTGCGGCTGGCGGAATACGGCACCAACTATCGCTACGAGCAGTCAGGCGAATTGTTCGGACTCATGCGCGTCCGCTCGCTCAACATGAACGACGCCCACATTTATTGCACCGAGGAGCAGTTCGCCGACGAGTTCAACGCGGTGAACGCAATGTATCTCAAGTATTTCAAAATCTTCGGAATCGAGAAATACATCATGCGTTTCAGCACGCACGACCCGGCGCGCCTGACCGGCGACAATGCCAAATTCGTCAACGAACCGGAGTTGTGGAAGAAGACCGAAGACCTCGTGCGCCAAGTTCTCATTGACTCAAAAATCCCTTACGTCGAAGTCCCCAACGAAGCGGCCTTCTACGGGCCGAAAATTGACGTGCAAGTCTGGAGCGTCATCGGGCGGGAATTCACATTGGCCACCAACCAAGTCGATTTCGCCGTGCCGGCCAGGTTCGGGTTGAAGTATCGCGACAAGGATAATTCGGAGAAGACGCCCTTGTGCATTCATCGCGCGCCGCTGGGCACGCACGAGCGGTTCATCGGTTTTCTCATCGAGCATTACGCCGGCAACTTCCCCCTCTGGCTCGCGCCTGAACAAGTGCGTGTGCTGACCATTGGCGACGACGAACCGCTGGTGGCTTACGGCAAATCCATCGTGGCCGAACTGCGCGGCAGCTTCGTGCGCGCGGAAGGAGATTTTTCGACCAATAAAATCAATGGAAAAATCCAGGAAGCGGAAAAGGCGCGCGTCCACACCATGCTGGTCATCGGCCCGCGCGACATGCAGGCCGGCGCCGTCTCCGTCCGCGTCCACGGCAAAGGCAACATCGGCGCCAAGCCCAAGACGGAAGCTGTGGCCGAAATAGTGGCGGCGATCCGGGAACGGCGCACTTGAACCGCATCCGCCCGCAGGGCCTGATACTGCGCTCGCCCGATGCGAGTCTTAATTTCGACTAGAAGTCCGGGGTAATCATTGGCTACAAGGTCGCTTATAAGTAAATAAGGATTTATAAATACGTAAGCCGGCGGATCACCAGTCCTTGAACCTGCCGCGCTGCGCCTTGCCGGGCTGGTTGGTCGGGGAGAAGAGCAGGACCTTGGAGTCGTCCTTCAAGGAATCGAGCAAATTGCGGGCTTCTTGCGGACTCATGTGAAGCTCGGCGGCGGCCGTTTGTTCGGCGTTTTCGTTCTGCTGGTCTTTCTGCGCGGCCTCGCTGGCTTGTTTGGCCTCTTGCTCCTTCTTTTCCTTGTCCTTCTTGGCTTGTTCCTGACGGGCTTTTTCCTCCTCCTTCTTTTGCTCGTCGGATTTTTGATCCTGTTTTTGTTGCTGCTTTTGGTCCTTCTGATCTTTCTGATCTTTTTGATCCTGCTTATGCTTTTGATTCTGCTGGCTGCTTTTGGAATTGTTTTTGTCCTCGGGTTCCTTTTTCTGCAACAGCTTGGCGGCGGCGTTGAGCTTTTGGTCTGTCGGATACGTTTTGAGGCCGGTGTAAATCTCCCTTACGGCGTTGGTTTTCTCGCCGAAAATGTAGTACTGCACCCCTTTGTGGAAATAATCATCCGCATTGGTCTGACCGAAGGCCCAAGCGGGCGCTATCAGCAGATTAAGAATGAGGAGCAGCCGCCACACCATTAACCTCCCGTAATCTCTTGATGTAATCTCCATAATTTTGCGTTGTTGGATCGTTCTTAAGTGAATCCTCCATGATCTCCAGCGCCTGTTTGTAATCCCGCCGCAAGACCGCTTCGTCGGCGCGCGCTTTGGCCGCTTTGGCCGCCTCGCTAGGCTCCTGGTCATCTGGCGGCTTCTTGTCTTTATCTTGCTCCTTCTTCAATTCCTCCAATTTTTGCTGGACGAAAGCGAGATTATTGCTGGCGTCCAAGTCGTTGGTCATGTGGATGGCGCTGCTGAAGTTCGTGATGGCCTCCTTCCATAAGGCCTCCTTCTTGTCCGGTTCCTGAGCGGCGACGCCCATCAGGTAAAGCGTGTTGCCCAAATTGTAATAAGTCCGCTGCTGGTTTTGGGGATCGGAAATGATCCCCGGAGAATTCAGCGCGGCGTTGAATTGCTGTTCGGCGGCATCCAATTTCCTGGCATTGTAGGCGGCGGCGCCGGCGTCGTAATGCAGACGGTAATCGTTGGTTTTTTGCTGGGACAATCGCTCGTACTCCGCGAACGCGTTGGTGAAATCGCCCGATTGAAATTGCTTAAAAGCGCTCGACGGCGAACCAACCCCACTCAAGGGTATGAGCAGCAAGACCAGCGCGGCAGCCACCTTCTGCAAAGCGGGCGCGACCGAGGCGGTTCGGCGCGCGCGCGAACGTTCCGGCACCAACGCCTCGATGATCAGGCAAAGCACGGCGAAACCCAGGAACCAATGATACCGCTCCTGATAAACGCGCGTCAGACGCGTGGTTTCCTCGCTCTTGGGCAGCGGCGCCAGGCCGCGCGCATACAAAGTATCCATTGGACTGGCCCCTTGCAACGGGAGATAAAACCCGCTGGCTTCCGTGGCGATTTCCCGCAGGAGTTTCTCGTTCAAACGCGATTTCACGGCGTTTCCTTCATCATCTTTGACAAAGGAAGTGTTTCCCTGCTCATCCGTCGTCCGCAGCATTTCACCTTCAGGGGTCCCGACGCCAATGGTGAAAATGCGCATCCCCGCCTCCGCCGCTTCTTTGACCGCCGCCGTCGTATCGGTGTCAACATCATGATCTTCCCCGTCGGTAAAAAGCACCATGACCTTATGATTGTCGTTTCCCTTCTCGAAGGCCGCCAGCGTCGTGCGGATGGCCGCGGAAAGCGACGTTCCGCCCACTGGAACAATCCCGACCGAAACGGCATCGACCGCCTGTTGGAAAGCCTGTTCGTCCAGGGTCAGCGGCGCTTGCAAAAAAGCGTCGCCGGCGAACACCACCAATCCCATGCGGTCGGATTGGGCCAGCCTCATCAGGTCGATCACCGCCAGCTTGGCCCGATCCAGCCGATTGGGCAAAGTGTCGCGCGCCAACATGCTTTTTGAAGTGTCGATGGCCACGATAATGTCCAGTCCTTGCTGTTTGGCTTCTTCCCATGCGAAGCCCCATTGCGGACGGGCCAGGGCGAAGAGAATCCCCGCCACCGCCGCGACCATCAGCGCCAGGCGGACCTTTTCCCGCACTGGGGAAACTCCGACCGTGAGACTTGAGGCCAGCCGGGAGGCGACAAATTGCAGAATCAATTTCTGTTTGACACGCCACGACCAAATAAGAAATCCGATCAGCGCCGGAATCACGGCGGCCGCCAACCAGAGAACTTGAGCATGCTCCAGTTTCATCACTTCAAGGCAATTTTCTCCAAACCGTTTGGGCCAGGATCATCTCCAAAACCAGCACGGCCAAACCGGCGATGGCCACCTGGCCGAACAACTCATCATAATGCTGGTATTTCTTGACTTCAACCTCCGTTGTTTCCAGCCGGTCGATGTCCGCGTAAATCTTGCGCAAAGTCTCGGCCGTGTCCGCCCGATAGTATTTGCCGCCGGTTTGTTGGGCGATCTTGGTCAGCGTTTCTTCGTCCACGTCCACGGCCATTTCCTGATAGATCATTCGTCCAAATTGGTCCCTCCTCCCGGTGGGGTAAGGCGCCGTGCCTTGCCGACCAATGCCGATGGTATAAACTTTGACCGCCAGGGCCTGGGCGGCGTCGGCGGCGGTCAGGGGGGAGATTTTGCCGGAATTGTTTTCACCGTCGGTCATGAGAATGACGATTTTGCTTTTGTCTTTGAGGTCTTTGATGCGATTGAGCGCGGTCATCAAGGCCGAGCCGATGGCGGTGGCGCTTTCGTTAATGACCCCGATGTCCAGCCGCTCCAATTGGTGCTGCAAATAATCGTGGTCCAAGGTCGGCGGCGCAGCGATATAAGCGTCCTTGGCGAAGGCGACCAGGCCAATGCGGTCATTGGGACGATTGTCAATAAATTTTCCAAGGACTTCCTTGGCCAGCTTGATGCGGCTCTGCCCCGGGCCGAAATCCTCCGACCGCATGCTGCCGGACAAATCCAGGCAGACCACGATGTCAATGCCGCTGGCCTTGACGTGCGATTCGCCGCGCAGCAAGCGCGGTTGAGCCAGTGCGACAATGAACAGCGCCAGCGCCAGCCAGCGCAAATTGGCCAGGATGGCTCCGGCGCGAGAACGATGCAGACCGGAAATAGGGCGCACCAGATCGACCGACGAATACACAAAGGCCGCGGCCTGCCCCGCCCTGCCCTTCAGCCACGCGAGCGCAGGCAACAACAGCAACAGGAATAAAACGTATGGATGGGCGAAGGTCATTTGGCGGCCGGGGCCGGCGCGGCGGCCACATTGGAGTGATTTTCTGGCGGCACCCAGCGCGGCTCCGTTTCGTTGACCAGTCTCAACGCGGCGGCATGCATCGCGCGCAACTCGGTTTCCGTCGGTTCGTAGCGGGCGAACTTGATAAGGTCGCAGTTGGCCAGGAATTCTCCCAGGCTGAGTTTCTGCTCGGTTGTCAATAAATTGGTGCCTTGGAGTTCGTAGAGAAACTCCTCGGTCGTCCGATCGGGCGCGTGGAAGTTGAACCGTTCTTCCAAATAAGCGCGGATGGCGCCGGAGACTGCGATGGAAAAGGCCTTCGGATCGCTCAGGAGGGCCAGCGCCGCCTCAAGCGCATGGCGCGCCCGCACGTGCGGCGGCACCGGCGGCACGGCCAAAACGGCGGCGGCCTTCTTGCGCTGGTGGCGCCATATCAGCCACGCCACGGCGCACAGCGACAGAATCGCCGCGATCCAGATGACCCAAAGCCAGAAGTTGGGAATGGCAATGAGCGGCTTGAGGGATTCGTGAAAAGTCAACTGGGCCGCGTTCGTGGCGGCTTGGGACGGGGCGGGGACGATGAGGGCCGAATTCGTGTTCATCCGTGGCGGCGGCGTTTTTCGCGCGTTTCAAAGAACTGGCCCAGCGCGGCGGCGTAAGGCTCCCCGGTGCGGACCTCGATGGCATCGATATTGGCCGAGCGCAGCACGCGCAGCAATTCAGCCTGATGTTTGGCGCGGCGGTCCGCAAAAGCCCCGCGTTTGCGCGCGTCGTGAGTGTTGATTTCGATCATCTCCCCAGTTTCGGCATCAGTGAAAACCAAACGGCCCAGCGACGGCAATTCCAACTCGAACCGATCGACCACCTGAATGGCAATGACATCGTGACGGCGATTGGCCTGGCGCAACCCAGGCAATGTGCGCGGCCCCAACGTGGGCGAAAGCAGATAACCCCCGGCGCGATTTTTATCGCCTTCCGCCCCGGGGCGTTGCTCGAAGAGAAAATCGGAAAGCACGACCACGATGGCATGGCGTCGTGTGAGCCGGTTCAAAACATCCAGCGCCTTGCCAAAATTGGTGCCGCGCTTGGAGGGTTGGAAACAGAGAATTTCCCGAATCACGCGCAGGACGTGGCGGCGCCCTTTTTTGGGAGGGATGAATTTCTCCACTTCCTCCGTAAACAGAATCAAGCCCACCTTGTCGTTATTGCGGATGGCGGAGAAGGCCAGCACGGAGGCCAGTTCGGCGGCCAACTCGCGTTTGGATTGGTCGCGCGAACCGAAAAGGCCCGACCCGCTCAAATCGACCACGAGCATGAGGGTCAGCTCGCGCTCCTCGACGAACTTCTTGACAAACGGATGATTCATGCGCGCGGTCACGTTCCAGTCAATCGAACGAACCTCATCGCCCGGCTGATATTCGCGCACCTCATCGAAGTTCATCCCCTGCCCTTTGAAGACGCTATGGTACTGGCCCCCCAGCGTTTCAGAAACCAGCCGCGTTGTGCGCAGCTCGATCTGGCGGATTTTTTTAAGAATTTCGCGGGGGATCATACTGAAGAAAGGATGAAGGATGAAGGATGAAGGATGAATCCGACCCGGAACAAATGTCGGCTTGCAACTTTATGCCGTCGGGGTAAATTAGCGATATGAGTGCGACGGAAATTCTTGAAGCAGCGAAAGCTCTTCCGCAGGAAGAGAGAATCAAACTCGCGCAAGACTTTTGGGAAATCATTGCGGAAGACGGACACGATCCTGATCTAACACCAGAGCAGGCGGCAGAGCTTGATCGCCGTCTCGCTGACTTCAAAGCCAATCCGCACGATGGAATACCTTGGGAGCAGGTTGAAGCTGAACTTGACGAACGCTTCGGTTGGAAATGAGCCTTCGGGCACGGAATCATAATCGCGAATCGTTCGACTTTTTCCCGTTTGGCAAGACATACGTGTTGGGATAATTGGTCCACCATCCCTCTTCCTTTTCAAATTCCGGAATTTGTAAGTCCAAATAATAGCGGTAGCGAGAATTCCACTCTCCGGCGCCTATAATCAACTTGTTCCCGGCTACTTTCTCCACCTGCTCGAAGAAGAGCACATTGTTTGACGCATCCAGATTGTTTGTATTCCGAATGCATTTTCCAATATTACTGTCGTAAGCTGGAAAATGAAGCTCCTTTTTGGTATTTAAATTGACTACATGGATGGTTGCTTGTCCGTTGTCGTATTCGCGGCCAGTAACAAAAAGAATCGATTCTTTTTCAGGAATCTCAATGTAAAATGGAATCCAACCTCTGACTTCGCTATATTTCTCCCCAAAAACCGTCATTTCAAAATAGCCGTGGGAAGCATGGACGTTTATGAAATTGACAGTGTCTTTCAGGGTTACAGTCACGTTTTTGTCCGAATACACAACGCTGGTGGATTTCATGCAGCCAGCCAAAGGCAGCATTGCAAATAAAACCAATGATGTGTTCTGTAACTTCATGTTGACGCCGGATCAAGTAATCGGCTGGGAGTCCAACAAGTGGCAAACCTCAATGCCGTCGTCCAAATCCGGCCAATAAATGGCGTAGCCGCCGGGTTCGAGTGACCAGTTGGCACGCTGCTTGGGCGTTGCTTTGGCCAGCCATTTGAGCCACGGAACGTCATTCAGCGGCAGGCTTATTTCCCGGCCGTCATCGAGATGGACGTGCAATGTGTTCGGCGTGACGCGCGCACCCTTGGCGCGGACTTGTTTGGCGGTTTTATTGGTCAAAGTGTTCATGCCATGCCTCCAATAATATTGCTCTATTTTGTTCTGTCAGTTTTAAGACGCGATTCAACTCTGGCCTATTATAGCCGCGATTGTATTCGAATTCGAGTGTTTCAAGCCAGATTTTCGCCACCCTTTCCGCATTTATGACGTGAACGTGCGGCGGTTCGTTCACATCGGACGAGTAGAAACGAAACTTGTAGCCTTTGATGAAAATGGTCGGCATATTTCATGGCACAGGCAATTCGTTAAATATTTTGGTAATGATCGTTTCGCTGCTTTTCTCTTCCGCCTCGGCCTCGTAGGTCACTGTCACTCTATGGCGCAGCACGTCCATGCCGATGCTCTTGACGTCTTGCGGCGTTACGTAACCGCGCCCTTTGAGGAAGGCGTAGGCCTTGGAAGCGAGCGTGAGGGCGATAGTGGCCCGGGGCGAAGCGCCCAATTGAATCAGCCCTTGCAGCCCCTCGATTTTGTAGGCGCCTGGGTCGCGCGTGCAGCAAACAATATCGACAATGTAATCCTTGACCTTGTCGTCCATATACATGTCGTTGAGGGTCTGGCGGGCGTCCAGGATCTGCTGGGCCGAGACCACCTGGGCGGCGGCGGCGGTCATGGTGGTGCGGGCCATCAAATCCAAAATCTGCCGTTCCTCTTCGCGCGACGGATAGACGATCTTTAATTTCAACATGAACCGGTCCACTTGCGCCTCCGGCAAAGGGTAAGTCCCCTCCTGTTCGATGGGGTTTTGCGTGGCCAGCACCAGGAAAGGCTCCTCCAGCTTGAAGGTCTGGTCGCCGATGGTAACCTGTTTCTCCTGCATCGCCTCCAGCAAGGCGCTTTGCACCTTGGCCGGGGCGCGGTTGATTTCGTCGGCCAGGACCAGGTTGGCAAAAATGGGGCCGCGCCGGGTGGTGAACGCGCCGGTCTGAGGATTATACACTTGCGTGCCGATCAAATCGGCCGGCAGCAGGTCCGGGGTGAATTGGAGCCGGGAAAATTTGACGTTGAGGGCCGAAGCCAGTGCCTTGACGGAGAGAGTCTTAGCCAGTCCGGGGACGCCTTCCAGCAAAACGTGTCCGTTGGCCAGCAGGCCGACGACCAAGCGTTCCACCAGATAAGTCTGGCCGATGATGACTTTGCCGATTTCACTAAAGAGCGGCCGCACAAAAGCGCTTGACCGCTGCACCTGATCGTTAATTGCACTGATACCAGTATTCATAGTCAAAAAGCTACGTATGCCCAAAAGACAACTGAAAATCAAACTTTGTTCAGAAAAACCGTCTGCCTTCTTCCGCCAGGCGGGAAAGGATGGCCGGATGCCGGGGGTGGATTTTCGCTCGACAAATCGATTAAATTGGAGATTCTGGCTGCCGTTATGACCAAAACAGCTTTCATCCGAATAACTTTAGTCCTTGCGGCGGTTTGTGCCGTTTTGATGGCGGGATGCAAAACCAGCACGCCGCCGTCGGCGCAACCCTCGCCCCCAGCCGCGACCCAACCGGCGGATGCTTCGCCACGGCCGGGTATTTTTGTGATCCACGCGCCGGATGGCTCCTGCGAGATCACCATTGACACATCCAAGGCGACGAACATGACGGATTGGGCCAAAAACAAGTTGGCGCCGGTGCTGGCGGATTGGTACCCCAAAATCTGTGCCCTTCTGCCCAGTCCGGGATACGCGCCGCCGAAAAAGTTCAGTGTGACCATCGCCCCCGGCGATGGGGTGGCGGCCACCAGCGGCACGCGGGTTACGGGCAATGCTTCCTGGTTTCGTGGAGAGCTCGACAAACAGGCGGTGGGCGCGCTGCTGCATGAGGAGGTCCACGTGGTGCAGCAATATGGCGGCGGGCGGCGCAACTTCACGCCGGGGAACTTTTCGTTCAGCGACATCACCAACCTGCCTTCCCTGGCAAACAAGCTCAAAGCCAAGACCGATCCCGTTTCGGCATTCCTTTACAACCAACTGACGCCGGCCGAGCGACAGTCGCTGGCGAAGTACCGTGGACCCGGCCCCAAGGCCTACATCTTGCGCACCAATCTGGTGGACGCGTTGAACAGAATCGTCGGTGGTCCTGATATTTACGACGCGGCGCTTTTCAAAGGCGTGACCTTGCGCGACACGACCATAAGCCTGCGCAACGACAAACCCGAAGGCAGCGATTTGAGACGTCTCAACAGAGCCTTGCTGGAGGATGCCTATCCGGGCGAATTTGCCCGCCGCTCGGCTGGCGGACGCAACCGGGGAGGCAACACCGGCTGGTTGACCGAGGGCATTCCCGATTACATCCGTTGGTTTCTGTACGAGCCTCAGTCCAAAGGCGCCAGCGTGGAGTATATTCAGAGGCGAATTGCCAGCGACGCGAAAAAGGGCCAGGTTTATGAGCCGAAATATAACGAATCCTATCGCATTAGTGCCAATTTCCTTAATTTCGTCACCACCAAATATGACCGCCACATCGTTACGAAATTGAACGACGCGTTGCGCCAGGGAAAATACTACGACGACATCTGGGCCGACGACACCGGCAAAACGGTGCTGGAATTGAACCAGGAATGGGTGGCCATGCTGCACAAAGAGATCAAAAAACTCACGCCTTCTTCCTCATAGAGCGAGTGTCATCCTTGGCGATTTGGAGTTTTGTCACGGAAAGCTGGCCAGCAAAACCTCCCTGGTATTTTGCAATTGGTGGTCCACCCGCGCCCACTCGTCCGACAGCGGGGCCATCACCATCGAAGGCATGGTTTCGGGCATCGTTTCGCTCATCTCCA